>Ga0115003_10001769_pt1 | contig 18480 bp, 14 predicted proteins | sample ArcticOcean_MG_C_7_FD_88736 | JGI IMG/M metagenome (GOLD analysis project Ga0115003, IMG submission 88736) | Marine microbial communities from western Arctic Ocean - ArcticOcean_MG_CB11_88 | ecosystem: Environmental > Aquatic > Marine > Oceanic | place: Arctic Ocean: Canada Basin | collected... | reverse complement strand
GCATCTCCTGTTGGGGTCTCGGTAATGTGAGGTCATGATGGTTCGGGCCACCGGACTCGCGGCGGCAGAGCATAGCGCCGAGCTCAGCAGAACACGGCATTCCTTGTATGATGAAGCAACGCCGTACATTTTTTCAGGCGACGGGAGACGACTCGAAACATATGTCCATGCCGCTTACGACATTCCCTACGATTGCCTGGAGCCGCTGCGCATGACGAGCCTGGGCCCCTTGGCGGGGATTACGATTGTGGACCTCACCCGGGTACTCGCTGGCCCTTACTGCACCATGATGCTTTGCGATCTCGGCGCGCGGGTCATCAAAGTTGAACGCCCCGGCGTCGGCGACGACTCCCGGCACATCGGCCCCTTCATCGAGGAAAAGAGCGCGTACTTCATCTCGCTCAATCGCGGCAAAGAGAGCATTGCGCTCGATCTCAAGGCGGGCGAAGACCGCGCCTTGTTCGAAGGACTGCTCGGGCATGCCGACATCCTGATCGAGAACTACAGACCGGGAACCATGGACAAGCTCGGCTACAGCTTCGACGATCTCCACGCGCGCTTCCCTCGGCTTATTTACGCCCAAGTCTCTGGCTTCGGTGACACGGGACCGCTGCGCGAACGCCCGGCATACGACCTCGTCGTGCAGGCAATGGGGGGGGTGATGAGTTTGACCGGGCAACCCGGCGGGAGTCCGACCCGGGTCGGTACTTCAGTTGGAGACTTGGCCGCGGGCATGTTCGCCTGCGCGGGCATCAATGCGGCGTTGTTCCAACGCGAAAAAACCGGCACGGCGAGCAAAATCGACGTCAGCATGCTGGACAGCCAGGTCGCGATCCTCGAAAACGCCATCGCGCGCTATCAGGCCACCGGCGAAATCCCGACAGCCCTTGGCTCCCGCCATCCTTCGATCACGCCCTTCGACAGCTTTGAAACCCAAGATGGCAACTTGGTGATCGCCGCGGGAAATGACGGACTCTTTCGCGCGCTGTGCAAATGCATCGGGCGAGAGGAACTGTTCACCAACCCCGACTACGAAAGCAATGCGTCGCGCACCGCGAACCAAGCGGAGCTCAAGCGCACGCTTGAAGAGACGTTGCAGACAAAGGCCACCAAGGTATGGCTCGGCATCCTGGCTGAGGCCAAGGTTCCGTCGGGGCCAATTCAAAACGTCGCCGAAGTGCTCGGACACCCGCAGACCCTTGCGCGCAACATGGTTGTTCAGGTCGACGAGCCGGGGCTCGAGAACTTCCGCGTGGCGGGCAACCCGATCAAGATCTCGGGCGTGGAAGATCCGAGTTCGCGCGCGGCTGCGCCCGAACTCGACGCAAACAGAGAAGCACTCATTCGCGAATTTGGCTTGTAAGGCATCTACGACACCGCAAATCAACTCCAAAAAAGGACGCACAGAAATGGGACAGCTTGAAGGACGCATCGCCATCATTACGGGAGCCGGCGACGGCATTGGCGCGGGCATGGCGCGTCGGTTCGCCGAAGAAGGTGCAAAGGTCGTAATTGCCGAACTCAACTGCGACACCGGCAAAGCGATGGAAACCGAACTCGGCGCGGCCGGCGCCTTCATCGAAACGGACGCCAGCGACAAGCTTGCCGTCGAGGCGATGATCGAATACGCAGTCCGCAAATGGGGCCGACTCGATATCCTGATCAACAATGCTTGGGGTGGCGGACACGTCGGGCGCATCGAAAATAAATCGGTCGACACGATGAACCACGGCCTTGGCGTTGGTTTCCTTGGACCGTTTTGGGCGATGCAAGCCGCACACAAGATCATGAAGCCCGCAGGCTATGGGCGCATCATCAATATCTGCTCACTCAACGGCGTGAACGCTCACATGGGCACGGCCGAATACAACACGTCAAAAGAAGCGCTGCGCGCGGCGAGTCGAACGGCCGCACGCGAATGGGCGGAGAGCGGGATCACCTGCAACGTCATCTGCCCCGCTGCCAAGTCGGCTTCGTTTCACTCGATGATGGAAAAGCATCCGGAATTGCTTGCGAGCACCGACGCCGCAAACCCGATGGGGCGCATCGGCGATTGCTATGACGACATCGCACCCGTCGCGCTGTTTCTCGCGAGCGAAGAGTCGCGCTACCTGACGGGCAATACGCTTTACGTCGATGGGGGTTCGCACATCAACGGTGCGAACTGGGTTCCGGATCTCGACGAATAGACGATGGATCGCCGCGAGTCGTATATCATGAACGCGCGCAATTGGAACCGCGCACCCCACGGGGGGCTCTATTGACTGCGACGCCCGAGAGTCGCGCGGCGCGCTTGTTCAAAACGTGCGGTGGTAAAAGTTCGAACTTCCTCCATTTAGACTCGGGTGATGGGGGGCGAACAGCCGATTGGAATCTGGGCTCGCTCGGCAGGTCAGCATGTGATTGAGTCCGCATGAATTTCGCTGGGTTTCCGGCGAGCTTGCCGATTGAGGACCAACATGATCGAATGCACGTTGATCGCTGACAGTTTCCGAAGTGGGCACAAATGGGGGGGGCTGTTTGTGCACAGCGCGGTTGCCTTTGCGATCATCTTGGCGGTCGCGGCAACTCCGGCCCCGGTCTCAGCAGACACCTTCACCGTCGACACGATCGAAGACAGCGTGGGCGACGACGTGGACGGTATGCGGAGCTTTCGTTGGGCAGTCAATGAAGCGAATGCCAATGGTTCAGGGTTCGACACGATCGACTTCGACCTAGGAGACCAGGCTGAACTCGACGATCTCGTGGATCCGGTTGGCGGTGGGATCAACATCTTACTCGACCTTTTTCCAAACGAGATCTTCGAAATCACCAGCGAGCTCAGAATCGAGGCGCCCACGATCGAGGCGGCCCCCCCCGGTACCGACACCGACTACTTAATTTTCATTCAACGAACTGGCGACGACGCAAGCGACATCTTTCTTACGAGACAAAACCTCACGCTCGCAAACGTCGACCTCATATCTGAGGGGCTCATCTTCAATGGATCGACTAATGGCAATGGCACGATCGATCTCATCTACGAAGTTAATGGACTGAACCTCCAAAGCGCCCAACGCCAACAAGAATTCTTCTTCAACAATCCCACCATTGGGAACGGCCGGATCATCAAAACGGGTGCCGGCGAGATCGAATATCTGTCGCCAAACGCGGAATTTGGAGGTGGGTTCGTGCTCGCCGATGGCATCCTAGAAACGGATGCGAACAGTCTGCCCGGCGACATTCAGATCTGCTCCAACAACGAAGAAGAAGAAGGCACCGTATCGGGAAACTGCGAACACGCGTCGGTACGTTTCAGAATTGAACCCGAAGATTCAGGTTCGTTCGAAGGCGACATCAGTAGTTTCGAAGTCGGTGGCGCAAACGGCCAGGTGCTCAAACTCGGCACGGGCTCGCTCGAACTCACCGGCGACAACGACTATGCCGGCGGCACGTACGTGATCGAGGGTGCCCTTTCGGGCGACACCGATGCGATCCAGGGGGAAGTCTACATTTGTCCTGGCGTCGTGTTGGGCCCTAACGAAAATGGGTCGCTCAATTGTCTAGATGGGGTAACCCCGGCGACCCTGCAAATTGACATCGACACGGCAAGCACCTTTGACGGAGCGCTCAACGGTAAAGGCATCTTCGAAAAAGATGGCAACGGTCGGCTACTCGTCGACAGCACGCAAGAAAAATTCGGCGGTGATCTCAGCATCCTCAATGGCGAGTTGGCGCTCGAAAATGCGCTTGGAAGCGTTGCCATGTTGAACATTGTCGATGTGACCGTGAGCGACGGAGCCACGCTTTCGGGAACTGCGGAGGGTGAGATTAGCGGTAGGGTCACCGTCGAATTGGGCGGCACCATCTCAGGCGAGCTCGTCATTGCGGGCGACCTTCAACTCGAAGGCACCCTCAAGCTTGATCCGGATACCACAATGACGGCCAACACAGCGACCCTTGCGAACCGGAGTGCAATCGAAGTCACGATCTCTGCTGCGTCGGCTACGGGTAAGTTGAAATTGACGAATACCGTGAGTCCGGTGTCTCTGGGAGCGGGCGCGGTCAAAGTCGATTTTGACACGGATTGGGTAGCTGGCGTCATTGACGGCACCCTCGATCCGGTCACGTCGTATACCATCATCGACTCGGATGGTGCGGTCGGTGTTAATCAAATGCTCACCGGCGGACCGACAGGAGACGGGATCGAATTCGAATCGGCCATCTTCGACCTCGCGCTAACCTACGACGACCGCCAGGCGTGCTCGGACACCGGGGACGGCAACGTTTGCCTGACGGCAACTTTCGCCCCCACCCTTGAGGACGACGCAGAAACGGGGAATCAGCAAGAGATCGCGCGAGCTTTGGACCAAGCGTACCTCTGCGCACAGAGTCCAAACCTGCCCGAATGTCAACTCGACCAGAACACGGCGGACGACTTCAAAGAAGTGTTCGTAAACTTCGCGGTCCCGGCGACCGAAATCCCGAATATTCTCGATCAAATTGCGGGCGAGGAATACGCCGCACTGGTCGACGTGCGTTCCGCCGCCTCGACTCGGTACAACCGCAGTATTTCGCGTCGATTCGACCTTGAGTTTCCCTTCACCAAGCAAGGGGAAAAACAAGCTTCAGCCGTGCCTACTGTTTCCGCGCCAGGAAGTCCGATCGCCGCCCTTCTGCGCAGTGCGTCTCCCCCCAACGGCTTCGGGGGGATGGCATTTGCGACAAGTGAGCCCAACCGCGGTGGCTACCGCGACTACCGTCGAAACCGCCTCGCCTCGCGGAACGGCAAACAGGAAGAACCAATGTCGATGGGGCGCCATGTCGGCAAGGGCGGCATCACGAGTTGGCTCGACATCCAAGGCGTCATGGGAGAACTCGGCGGAAGCAAGAACGCCGAAGACGTCGACTACCGAATTTACGGCCCGCTCTACGGGATGGACTACGCGATCACCGATCACGTAACCGCCGGAGTTACCCTTGGCTATTCGCGCATCGAAATGAAGACCCCACATTCGGTCTCAAAGACGACGGGGAACACGTACCAAGGCGGCGCGTATGTGGGCGTGGTCTACGACTCCTTTCACGTCACCGGTTCTACCCGGTTCGCACACAGCGACTTGAAGAGCCGCCGAAGCGTGCGCTTTAACGCCATCGACCGTACGGCGAGTTCAGACACCGACGCAAACGACGTGTCGGTCTTTTTCGAAGCCGCCTACCACGTGCCGATGCAGCAGAACGTGCTCGTGCAACCGATGGTGTCGGTCACCTACGACCACCTGGACCAAGGCTCGTTTTCGGAGAGTGGACTCAACAGTCTCGATCTCGACATCAACGGCGACGAAGTCGACACACTGCAGACCAACTTCGGTGTGCGCGTCGCCCTGTTTGGCCGCGACGATAATGGTCGCTACATACTCCCGCAGTTGCGCCTCGCATACGAGCGAGAATGGCTCGACCCCAGTCGCGCGATCACGGGCAACTTGAACAGCGCGGGTTCGAACGGTGAGTTCAAGGCTAACGGCCTCTCCCTTCCCCAAGACCGCGGTGTCATCGGTGTGAGTTCTGAAGTCGGCATTTCGGACAGTTTGAATTTGTTCGCCGACTACGACCTGCGCGCCGCCAAGGACTTGCTCGAACATTCGCTTTCGTTCGGGCTGCGCGCGATCTGGTAGTTTGCGGGTCCTGGACACGCCAAACATGGATGCGATCGCGCGGGACGAGACACCCCCGAAGAGAAGTTCAAAGCGTTGCTCAAGAAAATCGACGTAAGTGTTCGTTGTACGATGCAAACCCTGCGGCAGACGAGCCAGCTTCAGAACACCACTTCTGTTTTTGCGAGCGACAACGGCGGCGTCAATGCGACACGAAACAACAACGCGCCCTACCCGGATAAGAAGCGCACGAACCTCGAGGGGGGCTGCGCGTTCCCCTCGTCATGCATTGCCCGGGAGCGTCTTCGCCAGGTGCGTGTATCGACGAACCGGTCGTGACCTTGATCCATCGGAAGCAACAGTCAAGGTCAACGACGTTTTCACCGCACGCTTGACCGGGCCATGATTCTCAACCAGACCTTGACGAAAGTCGTCTCCGATCGCGCGACCAATGTGGGCACCCGCCACGCTCAGATGTCCCCCGCTGCGGCAGACGCGCCGAAGTAGAACTCGCGCCCACATGCTGTGCGGGTCGGCTACCTTGGCGCGGCCACACCAACCCAATTGCACTGCAGCTGCACTCCAGCACCGCCGCGAGGAGTTGTCACAACACAATGCTCTTCCTCGATCCATGGTTCTGGCGCTTTGCTCTGGTTGCCGTCGTTGGTTTTTGGCTCGTTCCTAAGCCGGCGAAGCTCGTCTGGCTCATTGCGACGAGCGCCTTCTTTCATTTTCACTTCGCGGGTCCGGCGGGCATGGCGCCGATCATCGCCCTCGGTGTCTTCACCTACTATGCGGGGCTTCGAATCGCGCGGGATAACGAGTCCAGGCTCTTCGTCGTGGGCATGGTCATGCTGGCGGGTGCGCTGGGCTTTTATAAGTACACGGCATTCCTGCTAAACGGCCTGACCAATGCGATCGGCGGCATCGCGGGCAAGGAATCCGTCGCTTGGCTAGCGGGCTGGGAAAACCCCGTCGCCCCGCTCGCGATCTCGTTCTTCACTTTCGAGTTCGTCCACTATCTCTACGAAGTGCGTAAGCACGGACGCGAACCGATCCGCAACCCGCTTCACTTCACGCTGTTCGCCATCTTCTTCCCCACCCTCGCCTCGGGCCCGATCAAGCGATACGCCGACTTCGTCCCTCAGCTTGAGCAACTCGAGAACCCGTCGTTGGCTCGCGCCTGGGGGGGGGCACAGCGCGTTGTCCTGGGCTTGTTCAAGAAGATTTGCATTGCCGACCTCACCGTTGAGATCATTCAAGTCCTCGACCGCACGCCTACTCACACGCCTCACCTCGTCGCGACCCTCGCCGTGCTGCAAGGCTTTCGCATCTACTTCGACTTTGCGGGTTATTCCGACATGGCGATCGGCCTCGCCGAAATGTTGGGCCTCAAAGTCCCCGAAAATTTCGACCGGCCTTATCAGTCCACCAGCCTGCAAGACTTTTGGCGACGTTGGCACATGAGCCTCAGTTCTTGGATCCGCGACTACGTCTACATCCCCCTCGGTGGGAACCAGGGCCAACGGCATCTCCACATCCTCACCGCGATGGCGCTCTGTGGTTTGTGGCACGGTGCGGCTTGGAACTTCGTTGCGTGGGGGGCCTATCACGGACTCGGGCTCGGCTTGGAGTCGATGGTGCGCACACGCGCCCCCGGGCTCTTTGGCGACAGCCGCGGCCTGCGCTTCGCGCGTTGGTTCGTGTGCTACTCGTTCGTTAGTTATGGCTGGCTGCTCTTCTTTTACCCGATGTCGACCGTGATACAGATGAATCGAGAGGCGTTTCGATGGCTCTTCGCAGGTTAAAAGTCGCGGCGGGCATCGTGCTCACCATCATTCAACTCGTGATCGTGCTCGCACTGTGGAGCAACGATGCGCCGCATTTCATCTACGTGGCGTTCTAGGCATGCGCCGTTCTACTGCGTTTCGCCAATTGGCTGCACTCTTGCTTGCGGGGGCACTTACCAGCTGCGGTGGCGACGCGAGCGAGGACTGTCTGCCTTCCTTGTTCGAAGACGGCACGCGCCTCCACGATCGAAACGGCCCAAACCTTTTCGCGCTCGACTTCATCTTTCGGCAGCACGAGATCTGCCGACATCACGCCGATAAATCTCTGAAACGCCGAGTCGCCCTACTCGGCAACAGCGCGGTCTTTGGGATCGACGTTCCGACTGCCGACACAGTCGCAGGCCTCGTCAACCAACGGTGGCAAAACGAACGCCAGCCGCTGCATTTGTACAACCTCGGTTTCGTAACGAGTTACCTTCTGAAGGACGTATTGATCGCGCGCAAAGCGATTGACCATTCCCCGGATCTCATCGTGTTCGGCGTCTCCCTCTCGGACTTCATCCACATGGCGCCGATCCCGTGGCCCGAAGTCTTGCCCGCGTTTTTCGCCGCCAATGAAGACCAACTCGACCGCGTGAACGAAGAGGGTGCAGCGGGGCTTGAAGCGCTTATCCGCACTTACCGCGAACGCGAAGAACGTGCGTCTTGGCTCGGCCAGCGATTGGTAAACCTTCGCGAGGCCGGAAGCTACTTGAGGTTGATCTTCCGGCACCGCACGCCCGCTCTCGCCAACCGATGGCTTCTCAGTCCAAAAGACGGCCAAGTTGCCGAAGTCCCGGCACCAACGGAATCGTTCCCAACCCGCGGTCCAAACTACCGGTGCGCGAAAGTGATTGCCGAGCACGAGAAGAAATTTGGGGTGAACTGGTCGGCGTGGAACGTCTTCGCGTACCTAGAACAACTCGAGCAGATACACGGCGTTGAGATCGTGGTACTAGACCTCCCGATTCAGCATGATCCGAAAGGCGACTGTTACAACGCACGCTTTCCGAAACGCGCTGACCGCCAGTACCGCAACTGGGTGCGGGGCGAGACGACCCGTCGCGGGATCACGCTCTGGGACTTTCACGACTTACTTCCGAAGTCGAGGTTCGAAGACACGATCCATCCCACCCTCGAAGGAAACCGCGAGATCGCCACCGCGTTGGCAAACAAGATCGCGGCCAGCCTCGCCGTGACCGAGCGCGGCGCCGCAAAGCGCGAGTAACTCATGGGCAATCGTTGCACTTGAGTCACCTCGAATGCCCATCGGATAGGCAAGCCAGCGGGAGGCCCTCCTTCCCCCCCGCTACATCCGAAACTGATGTAACATTCGGCGCTAACTTGGCGAATTCGACGGAGGTTTCAATGCTCGTTTCTTTTTTGTCTAAGAAGATCCTTCCGGTCATCGGCGCCGTTGCGTTGGCAGCGATGATTGCTGGATGCAGCGACACGCAACCTCCTGCCAGCGACCCTGCGCCGAGCAAAGCAGCGGCACCTCCCCCAGAGACGGGGACGAACGGGTTTACGGCGCAAGAATTAAAAGACATCGCGATCTTCGAAAATACCAACGGTGACACTCACGGACTCACCCCGAAGCAAGTCGCAACCGCGCAGGCAAACATGCGGAAGGAGCCGATCTTCCAAAATCGCTTCCTCGGTGATTGGACAGTCCAGAACCCGAGCGACGCATGGATCGTGATGGAAATCCTGCACGAAGTGAAGCCCGACATCCTGGTGGAAGCAGGCACGTTTCACGGCGGCAGTGCCAACCTGTGGGCGATTATTCTCGAGCACATCAATCCCAACAGCGAAGTGATCACCATCGACATCGAAGACAAGCGTGAGCCCCGAGCCCAGGAGCTTCCGATCGCAAACGAGCGTGTCACTTTGCTGCTTGGAAGCTCGACGGATCCGAAGGTCTTCGCTGAGGTTCATCGCCGAGCCAAGGGCAAGAAGGCCATCGTGCTCCTCGACTCCCTTCATTCGAAGGAACGCGTCGCGGCCGAGATCGGAGCATACAAATCCATCGTTGGCGTTGGCAGCTACATCATTTTGCAGGACACTCCGCTTGGCCCGAAGGCCGCCATCGATGAGTTCTTGGCAAGCACCGACACGTTTGTGGCCGACCAAAACGCGAACGCTATTCGGACACAAACTCGGTTCGCGGCTACTTGAAGCGCGTGAAGTGATCGTTTTTTCGCCAAGGTTTCAAAAGCGCAAATTGTTGCACCTCTAACCGCAAACCCAGGCTTTTACCTCCGACATGCCAACGCCGTCCACCTCGAAGAGTGCCAAAGGCGCAAGAGACGCCCTTCGAGTGCTTGCCCTTGGCTCCGCGTGTCTCGCCGCTTGCACCGGAGGCGTCATTTCCTGCGCAGAAGAGCCGGGGCACAAGAGTGCCGACCGGATTATTTTGATCGTCGTGGACACCCTCCGCCGCGACCACGTGTCGGCGTATCCGAACGCTAAGGCAAAGACGCCCAGCATTGACCGCATCGCGTCCACGGGCCAGACGTTCACGAATGCAGTCTCTGCTTTTCATGCCACGACGATGTCGATGGCATCTCTTTTCACTGGGCTCACACCGAGCATCGAAACGGGAAGCAATCGCCAATCGGTCAAGTGGAACACATTCGTGGCGTGTGGGATGAGCCGATTTTTGGAAGACGGCGGCGAAAAGATCTGCATTCCGAATTCAGTGCCAACGCTCGCGGAAGACATGAAGCGTGCTGGGTATTGGACGCTAGGAGTCGTTGCCAATGAACTTCTTTATCGCCCCAGCGGTTACGACCGCGGCTTCGACGAATGGCTGGAGGTCGGACTTCCGGGGCCAGGCGAAGAACGCAACATATTTGAATCGTCACCGATGCGAACGGCGAAGCATGTAAACCATGACCTCGAACAGGCTATCGCCTCTCGTCCATCCGACCACTTTTTTCTCTACGCCCACTATCTCGACGTGCATGACTACGACTTATTTGAGCGAGACTATGCAAAAGGCGTAGAACAGTTTGATCGTTGGCTCGGCAAGATGTTTGATATGTTGGATGCGAACGGTCTCCTCGACCGCGCAACCGTCATCATCACTTCCGACCACGGAGAACTACTCGCAGAAACGTATCCAAACCAAAATACGGGTAAGCACTTCGGCAACCCTTCGTTTCAGCCCGTGCTGGACATCCCGCTCATCGTGAGTCCCGCCACGAACCGCCCTTCGGAACAGTTGACGCGGTCGCAAGATCTTCGTGGCATGATTCAAGAAATGGCAGGACTTCCTCAAGCGGTTCCGATAGAACTGAATTCGAACGAGGTATTTATTTCCGAGATGTTATTTCAGACCTACCAAGACGGGCGCTGGAAGAGCCAGTGGCCCCGGTCCCAAGAGCCCCCGCACCTTTACGACCTTGTGGCCGACCCCGGTGAAAAGTCGGATCTCGCACTCGAACCAAACGAGGAGCACGCAGCGACATTGCGCGCACATCGTGTCCGCATCGACGAACTGAGTCGCCAACTCGCAAGCCACGCGTCGCAGGCTCCTGCCCTCAGCAACCAAGACAAGGAACGTTTGCGCGCACTCGGCTACATCGAAACGACCGACGATGCATTTGGAATGAAGTCCAGATCGAAAAACCCAGATGTAAAGCCCCGCGAGTGATTGCGCACAAACAGCACCGTTCTGGAGTATCTAAAAAGCCGTGAGCCAAAATCGTTACAGCATTCCCTGGGGTCCTCTCGCAAGCCTCGTACTTCTTGCGATCCTGCCCTTCTTGCTCGCAGAGTTCATTGCCGAGTCCCGGATCACACCCTACTGGACCGGACTTCATTTCAACGAGTGGCTCGGGATGCTGTGGACCGGGCTCGCTTACTATGCGACTGCCTTATTGGTCACCATGGTCATTCACGCGGCCCTCTCAACACAGCCGCAAACCGACGAGGACAGTGAGCGCATTCGCAAGGGGAGGCTGACTCTTTTTCACCTACTCGCGACGCTCGCGACTTCCACGCTCATCTACTACTTCTTGCAAGGTGACGTGCTCCCGAAGCTCCAGGGGGACCTCAACCTGGCGCATCGCACTAGCCTCGTCATTGTCGCGATCGTGTGGGCGCTTCAACGCTTCGACGCGTTTGCGTTTGCCCCAACCGTGATCGGCTCACTCGGCGCGGTCGTGGGCAGCGCCCTCTTGATGCAGGTTTATTCATTAACCCTGGCTGTCCGTACCTTCGGCTTTGAGACGGCGCTCGATTCGACGTTGCAATTTTTGGCAATCATTTTCGGCTTATCCGTTGCTGCGTCGGTCGTCGGATCCCGAAAGCCATCGTGGGGAACGAGAGCCGGAGTCGCACTGTGTTGGATTGCGATTGCTTACCCGGTCTACAAGCAAACGGATGCGGACCACAAGAGTTCTCAGCGCGAAATCGTCGGCCCCAACGTGCTGATGATTACGGCGGACACGATGCGAGCCGACTACTTGTCGGTCTATGGCGGCGACGTCGAGACTCCGGTGCTCGAGGGCCTCGCCGCAAAGGGTGCAAAGTTCCAGAAGGCGATCAGCCTCGCTCCGTGGACCGTGCCTGCATTTGACGGAATGTTCTCGTCGAAGTTCCCGCCGAGCGTCGACCCGAACTTGCCGCTAAAAGTCCGAGACAAGCAACTCACACTGTATGGCCAGATCGGGTCGTATTGGCTGGGGCAGGACAAAAAATCGATCGTGCGACGCATGCGCGACAAGGGCTACGACGCAAACGCGATCATCGGCAACTTCGCGATGCGCAAAGAAAGCTGGCTACTGGACGACTTCAACACGTATTACGTCCTGCTCCCACTGCTTGAGACCTACCACGGCCCTTTCCAGCGCAGCCCGTTTCTATCGACTGCTCTGCGAGGCTTAAGCCCTTCCCTTTACCTTGCGCGTCCATTCGACAACACACGCGCTGTCACCGAATACGCGATGTCGCTCTTGCGCTACCGCGATTCAGAACGCTTCTTCTTTTGGGTTCACTACTTCGACCCCCACACGCCATACGATCCGCCGCCCGAATATCGGACACGGTCCGGGCCGTTCGAATTTTTGGGGATTCGATCCAAAGCTGGCGAACTCAGCGAACACGATTACGTGCGCAGCCTTTACTCTGGCGAAATTCGCTATGTCGACCATGAGGTCGGACGCGTGCTCGAGACCTTGAAAGAGACAGGCCTAGAAGAGAACACCTATGTCATTTTCGCTTCGGACCATGGTGAAGAATTTTGGGACCACGGGGCCTTTGGACACGGGCATTCGGTCTACAACGAACTGCTGCACGTCCCGTTAATCATGACGGGTCCCGGAATCCCGGTACAGACCGTGAGCAAGCCAGTGTCGATGATCGACTTTGCTCCCACCCTTGCCGAGTGGGTCGATGTTCCGGAGGACGCAGAGTGGCGCGGAAAGAGTTGGGCAAGCAGTCTTCGCGCGGCGAAGTTTGACATGAAGATCGAACCTATCTTTTCTCAAGCCACGGGGCGGTTGCCGCCCCCTCCCGAACCCCTGCAGTCTGTCATCTTCAGAAGCACGAAGATGATTTATGGGATGGAGAGCGGGACGTATCGCATGTTCGACCTTTTCAAGGACCCCGGTGAAAAGGTAAACATTGTCAGCAGCCGAAAGGTCATGAGCACACAACTACGCGAGGATCTAGATGATTGGTCCGCTTCGTTCCCCGTCACGTTCGGCGCCTTTGCGAATCAAGGCAAAGTGCTCGAACCCGACCTCGAGACTCTCGAAAACTTGAAGACACTCGGCTATTTGCCAGAAGACACGCCGGAAGACACGCCGTGAGCTCAAACGGGCTGTTCGCGACGCTCGCGCAGCCCCGTATTTTCGGGTGGCTTCTGTTTGCCCTCGCCGCGACGCAATCGTGGTGGTACGCCTTGTACGGCTTTGGCGGTAGTGACGAAGGCCAGATCCTGGTGTCGGCAAGCCGAATTTTACGCGGCGCAGTCTTCTATCAGGATATAGACGCGTACCCGTTTCCCGGCTCCAATTATTTGCTCGCCCTCGCGATGGCGATCTTCGGCGAACACATGACGGTGGCACGATCTCTCGCCGGGATGGTGTACGTCGGCATCGTAGTCACGCTCTACTTCACTTCGCTGCGGCTACTCGACGAAAAACGCGCAGCGATCTTCGGAGTGTCCCTGCTTGGTTGCAAGATGCTCGCTTGGCCTGCGTATACCTCGTACTTCTACTGGGATGTTTCTTTACTCGCGGCGAGCGTGGCCGCCCTCCTGCTCCTCGGCCTGCTCGACCCGAAGATCAACAGTGCCGGGTCAAGTGAACGCGCGCGGTTGCTCGGCATGGGAGCTGCGACGGGTTTCGCTTTCATCTCCAAGCAGAGCATCGGGATCTACCTCGGCATGGCGATCACCGCAGTGCTGGTGCTTCGTCATATTGCGGACACCCGCGGCGCTAAGAACGAAGACGCCGATGAGACTTCGGCACTGCGCGAAATTGTCGCTCCCTTTGGACCTTTGATTCTGGGGTTCAGTGCCGTCGTCGTCCCCATGGTGCTCTACTTCGCAGCCAAGGGACTGCTCGGGCAGATGATCTACAGTGGCCTGATCCGTCCCTTTACCGACTACGCGGACACCAGTGGGATCTCGTTTAGCAAGCCACTGCGTTGGTGGGAATTCGGCGAACTGCAAGGCAAGAAGCTATTCTTCTACTACCCGGTCGTCTATTGGCGCGTGCTGAGCAAGCAGCTGATCCCGGGAAGCCCAGAAGCCTTCACGACCTACTGGGCAATCGGCGAAGTTTTTATCCGCTGGGTGTACACGTCTCTTCCGCTGATCTTTGGCACCGCCGCATTCATTTGCGCACGCAGTTGGTCAAAACTCTCGGATCGCACGAATTTACGCTTCGTAGCGGTGACATTGATCGCAGCTGCCATCACCGCTTCTGCGTTTCCGCGTGCTGACTTCACGCACATCATTGGCATCTACTCGATTGTCTTGCTGCTGATGTTCGCGTGCCTCGGCCGTCTCATTGGCCTTGATGACTTCGATGGCGATTCGACGTCCAAGACCCGTTTCTATCGCAAGTTCGAACTCGCGGTCGCGACCGTGTTCGCGTTGATCTTCTTCGGCTTTAGTTACGCGCACCACACCGCCATGACGACCCATATCGTGCTGCCAACGGCAGATCTCATGGTCCTTCCCCAAGACGGCTACTACGCGTCGGTGGTCAATTATGTCCGCGACGAGATCCCAGAAGACACGCCGTTCTTTATCTATGGCCACGAAGCGCATTACTACTTCCTGACCCAGCGCTTCTCGTCCTGGAAATTTTCACAGCTGTACCCCGGGCAAGACGGTGGAGACGACGGACAAGCCCTGACCGATATGCTGAAGAAGGCGCCGCCGAAGGTCATCATCCAAGGCTTCTTGAACTTCCCGGGTCTTCCAAACTTACAGAACTATACGCCGATCTTGAACGACTACTTGCGCGCAAACTACGAACTGGATAAGCGCGTATTTGAACGCTACCCCCCAGTAACTGGCGGCCATCCCAGCCCGTACTGGATTCAAATGAAACGACTCAAAACCGGTGATGCACTGCAATGAGTGCGGCGGCAACTCAAACGACCGAAGCGCCCCACACCCTGCGCGACCCGCAGTCGCGGCTGCACCTCTTGATTATTCTGGTCGTGAGCTGCAGCTACGAAGCGCTCTTCGCCCAATTCGGCATCAATCCTCTCGATGATTCATGGCCCATCTACGCAATTTGGAACATGGACAAAGGCGGCGCGCTGTTTCACGACGTGCTTTGGGTTTTCCCGCCTGGCCATTTGATCCCCGCTTGGATCGGTTACCACCTCGCGCCACCGGGACTTGTCGGCGCTCGGATCATCTACGCGATCTTCGCCGTTGCTGTGTCGTTGGGGATCTACGTTCTTGGCCGACGACTCATGCCAGCGCGCTTCGCACTGCTCGCCGCCCTAATGACGTCGGTCGCCGCTCCTGATTCGCATTTGATGCACCTAGTCTTTGGTTACCGGTACATGATCTTCAGCATCCTGGGGCTCTTGGCTTTCGCGCGGTACATCGACACGCGCAACCGTCGTTTATTGTTCATTGCCGGACTGTGGCTCGCAGGCGGGGCGTTCTTTCGTCTGGGTCCGCAGTTTGCGGCGGGTTGCGGCATCGGTGTCGCTATCATGGCCATGCACCGGGACCCGCGTGAATGGCTGCTCGATTGGCGCGCCCTTGGCGGCGGCGTACTGGCGGTCTTCGTGCCGCTTCTCGTTTGGGCTGCCGCTTCCGTGGGTCTCGAAACGTTGTGGCGTGAACTTGTCACACGCCCCGCCACCATGCTGTTGCTTCAGTCGCTTCCGTTTCCCCCAATCGAATTCCCAGAAGAATGGAACCGGGTGGACATCCGCAAATGGTTCGTGGCTTCACAGTTCCGAGTGATCTGGGTGTTGTACGGCGGGTACCTCGCTGCCTTGTTCATTCGCTGGCTGCGTGCGTTTCGGAATCGGGAAGCGTTTGGACATCCCCTGCTCGTCGCCGTCTGGCTGTGGGGTCTTGTCTTTTTCCTTCGCTCGCTCACGCGCTCCGATGAACCTCATCTCGACTCGGTCATCCCACCGGTCCTCCTGCTCGCAAGCCATGGCGTTTACATGGTGGTTCGGCGCGTAGCCCCGCTGACGGAGACCGGCGCGGGGAAGCGGGCTTGGATTGATCGAGGCGTCATCCTTGCCGCTGTCGCCTTGTGGATCGTGTTGCTAGGCGTCGACACTTACGTCCCACATGCACGGCGCGGTGGAAACGTGGTGCACGCGGTCAAAGATCGCATTGAAGTGGGGCAAAAAAGTCAGGCGCTACTCACCGACCTGATCGTGCGTCGAATGAAACTGACGCCTCCGAACGCAAGGATCCTCGACCTTACCGTTTCGCCCATGTATCTCGTACTCGCCGACAGGCGCGGATACAACGCTCCGGACATCGTGATGCCCGGTACGTTTCTGTCGCCCGAAGAAGAGCAAGACTTCATCAATCGAGTCAAGCGAAACCCACCGGCTCTCGTCATTTGGTCGAAGAAGCCATTCGACCGCAACCCTGAAAAGGCTGTCGAGTTGACGTCGCCCAAACTCGCTGCCTGGGTGAAGGCGAACTACACGATGTGGGGACTCGAACGCAAACACTTCCTGATGGGCCGGAAGGGAACGCAACCGCCGGCTGGCTGGTAGCGCACGGCGACGCGACGGCTTCAATCGACAGCACTCGCTGTCGCCGGCCCAACCGATTAGAAGTACTTCAAGATGCGGTCGAGCATTTTGTCTTGCAGACCGCCACGACGGCGAAGCATCGAATAGAGCCGAACCGCGAAGGTATCGAGCCCGATCAACCATCGCTTCGCTCGCGAGTCCGACGGGGTATAGCGATACGTCGTCGGGTGAAGATCAAGCTTTTCCGAGCTCTTCTGAAAGTAGTAGAGCGCAATTGAATTGCGGGACGTGCCCTCGGGACAGGTCAGCAAGTGCGGATGTCCATGGAACGAAATCTCGCTCGTCTGAAAGAGCACGCTGCGGTTGAAGATCGGGGCAATGCTTTGGGCGCGGTTCTTCACGTCCTTGTCCCAAAATTCGAGGTTCCCCATCCACTCTTCCTGCCAACCCGGATTGAAATAGATCAAAAGGTTTACCCGCCGACTCCAGTCGTCGTGCTTGGGGTGGGATAGAAAGTCGGTGTGCATGTTGAGGTGCCCACCGGGCAAAGTCTTGTGCATGCCAGCACCGTCGAGATGGGGGTCCGCAAACAAGCCTTCTAAGCCGGTGATCTGTTCGACGATGCGAACAAACTCGTCCGACTGAAGGGCTTCGACCAAGCGACGGTTGTTGGGCCCCATGCCATCGAGATGCGTAATCGCCAACTTGCGTTGGTTGTAATGGTGATAGTGATCCCAAGCCGACTTTCCTTCGCCAAATTCGGCGACGACTGATTCCGCGATCTCAATCGGCAGAAAATCGTCGATCGCGATGTGGGGAAATGGATCGGCCGATTCGAAATCGGGGCGGCATCGCTGCGCGACTTCGGAGAGACGGTCGAGATCCAGAATCGATCGGGACACTTTCGATTTTCCTTTGCCCGAACTGCGACGGATCGACCGAAGAACAGGAGCGATTTTTTAAGCAGAAATTTATCGTCGCCGCTTTCGACGACGCATCTGACGATCGGCGATTATGTTTCTTCGCGAATCTGCGCGAACCGAAACTTCGGCTCCGGTAATGCTGCCCCGTAATCATATGGGTTGACAGGGCCCCAAGTAAAGCCAAGGAGCCGCAAATTCGGATTTACTCGACCGGTTGCACGGGGGTTGCCTGCTGGTGATCGAGAGGGTTGGATGTAGCGATTTCACTGTCGGTGGAACGCCCAACAGTTCGACGAGCAGCCTGTTTAAGAATCCTGACCGTCCCTGGCACGGTCAGGATTCTTAAACGGGCTGCTAACATTCTTCGGCGAACGGAAACATGGACGAAGCCCCCTTTCGACGAGGGATTCAACTCGGAGAAGATCAGTCTCTTGAACGCTGCGTTGGCGACCGATGCATCCTCGACCATGCAAGATTCTACGCGCTGGCATATCCCCGGGCTGATCGTGCTCAGCACCATCTGGGAGTCCCTCTTCCTGTTCAAGGGCAGCAACCTGCTCGACGAGGGCTGGGCTCTTTATACCGGCATGCAGCTGGCAATGGGTCGGCAACTCTATGCCGACATTTCATGGGTCTTCCCGCCCGGACACGCGCTACCCGCTTGGCTCGGTTATGTCCTCGACCCAGGGGGCGTGCTCATCCCGCGACTCATCTACGCCTTTTTTGCTGTGATCTTGGTCGTGGCGCTTTACCAACTCGGTCGCAAGGTCATGCCGGCTCACTATGCCCTGTTGGGGGCAGCCATTCTCGCAATCGCCGCGCCGCGATCGCACATGATGCACCTGCTCTATGGCTACCGGTACATGGTGTTGGCCGTGTGGGTGC
>Ga0115003_10001767_pt1 | contig 18512 bp, 15 predicted proteins | sample ArcticOcean_MG_C_7_FD_88736 | JGI IMG/M metagenome (GOLD analysis project Ga0115003, IMG submission 88736) | Marine microbial communities from western Arctic Ocean - ArcticOcean_MG_CB11_88 | ecosystem: Environmental > Aquatic > Marine > Oceanic | place: Arctic Ocean: Canada Basin | collected... | reverse complement strand
GCAACTGGCCTCCTTCGCCGGGCTTGGCACCCTGAGCGACTTTAATCTGTAGTACTTCGGCACTGGATAGATAGGCGGGTGTTACTCCAAAACGTCCAGAGGCGATCTGCTTAATTTTCGATGACTTGATGGTGCCATAGCGGGCGGGATCTTCGCCGCCCTCACCGGAGTTGGAACGTCCACCGAGGGTATTCATGGCCTCTGCCAGAGACTCATGGGCCTCCGGCGACAGTGCACCCAAAGACATACCGGCAGAGTCAAAGCGCTTGACGATATCTCCCACAGACTCAACCGACTCTATATCGATGGGCGTGCGGGTATCACTCAACTTGAGCAAGTCACGGAGCGTCGCAACAGGTCGGGTATTCACCAGACGAGCATATTCAGTGTAGGCCTTGTAATCACTATTCTGAACGGCGCTGTGCAAGGTCTGCACCACATCTGGGTTGTAGGCGTGGTATTCCTGACCGTGAACATATTTCAGCAGGCCACCGGGTTCGATAGGCTTGCGCAGTTTCCAGGCGAGCTTTTTAAGCGCCGTCTGATCAACTTCGATATCGTCAAAGGTAGCGCCTTCAAGGCGACTCACCAGACCGGGGAAGCAGAGATCAATGACTTCAGTACTGAGGCCGATAGCTTCAAATAGCAGTGCACCGCGATAGGAGGCAATGGTGGAAATGCCCATTTTCGAGAGAATTTTTAACAGGCCTTTGTTGATGCCTTTGCGATACTGCTTAAAGGCGGTATCCACATCCACCAACAACTCGCCGCTACCAATTAGGTCGCAGAGCACATGGTAGCTGAGATAGGGGTAGACCAACGATGCACCACAGCCGATCAGAGCCGCAATCTGGTGTGAGTCACGGGCATAGCCTGTACTGGCGACTATATTGGCATCGGTACGCAAACCCTGTTCAATCAGGTGGTTGTGCACGGCGCCAACCGCCAACAAAATATGGATAGGCTGTTTTTCAGGGCTGATTTTGTGATCGGAAAGGATGCAGATCACCGCACCGTCACGAACCGCTGCCGCCACTTCAGCGCAAACGCGCTGAATAGCTTGCTGCAGATTCTCTTCCGCCGCATCGTAATTAAGGGCGAATTTGGCCACTGGGAACTGCTCAAATTCATTGCGCTTTAGGGCATAGTATTTGCGCGGTGAAAGCACCGGGCTAGACAGGCCAATTCGCGCGCGCAAATAGGGGTTTTCAGCGAAGACACTCTCTTCTTGACCGAGCTCCACACCCAGAGACATGACTATGGCTTCACGCAGTGGATCGATTGGTGGATTAGTCACCTGAGCAAACTGCTGACGGAAATAATCAAACAGATTGCGCTGCTTCTTCGACAGCACCGCCATAGGGATATCGTCACCCATGGAACCGGTGGCCTCTTGACCGCCCTCAGCCAATGGACGCAGCACCTGATCCCGCTCTTCAAAGGAGACCTGAAACATCTTCATATAACATTTGATTTGGTCGCGGCTGAGATTGCCTTCAATTTCAATGCTGTCTCGATCAAAGCTCGATTGAATCGCGTAGCGCCCCTCTTTCAGCCACTTTTTGTAGGGATGGCGAGCGGCAAGCTGATCTTCAATTTCATCGCGGAAGAAGATTTTTCCTTCCTGGGTATCGATAGAGAGTATATCCCCGGGCCCAAGACGGCCTTTGGACACTACATCTTCACTGCGGTAGTCGTAGACGCCGATCTCAGATGCAACGGTAATCACATCATCATTGGTAATCACATAGCGCGACGGACGCAGGCCATTGCGATCCAGGGTACAGACGGCAAAACGGCCATCGGTAATCACCAGACCTGCGGGGCCATCCCAGGGTTCCTGGTGCATAGACAGGTAGTCATAGAGGGCGCGGTGGTCGGGGTTGCGATCTTCAACATTCTGCCAGGCTGGCGGAACTAGGGTGCGCACGGCCAGGTGCAGGTCCATACCACCGGTGACCAGCATTTCTAGCATATTATCGAGGCTGGATGAATCCGAGCCAGTGCGGTTAACCAGTGGCGCGGCTTCAGCCAGGTCGGGCAATAAATCAGTTTGATACTTTGGCGTGCGCGCAACAGACCAGTTGCGGTTGCCCATAATGGTGTTGATTTCGCCATTGTGCGCCAACATTCTAAACGGTTGCGCCAACGGCCACTGAGGCATGGTGTTGGTTGAAAAGCGCTGGTGGAATACACAGATCGCAGTTTCCAGACGCTCGTCCGCCAGATCCAGATAAAATCCAGGCAGGTCAACGGGCATCATTAAGCCTTTATAACTAAGCACATTGGTGCCGAGGCTGGCAATATGGAAGCGATTGTCATCCATTAGCTGCTTCTCAGCCTTGCGACGACCCATAAAGAGGCGCGCGCTAAAGTGTTTTTCGTCAGTGATATCACCGGGGCCGATAAACACCTGTTCAAAGGCTGGCAAAGACTCAATCGCAATCGGACCCAAGCAGTTATTATCAGTGGGCACTACACGCCAGGCCAGAATTTGCAGACCCTGAGCAATCAGCTCTTGTTCAAGAATATTTTTCGCTTTAGTGCTTTTCTGCTCGTCGGTATTGAGCATCACGGCTCCCACGGCATAGAGCCCAGGAAGCTCTATTTGCAGGCTATCTCGCAACACGGTACGCAAAAAGCTGTCGGGCTTCTGCATCAGCAGACCACAGCCGTCGCCGGTTTTACCGTCGGCAGCAACGCCGCCGCGGTGGGTCATACAGGTCAGTGCCTGAATCGCATTCAATAGCAAACTGTGACTGGTCTTGCCCTTGATATGGGCAATTAAACCAAAACCACAATTATCTTTAAAATCGTCAAGCCGGCATAAGCTCTGAGCCATAAATAAACTCTACGTAAAATTCTAAGTTAAACTCTCAAGGCAGCGCTATACCAGCGCTGGAATGCGCTAATAAAACAGCACTGGAGAGCCAAGTGATAATAGCCTCGAGAAACACAGATAGGCTAAGCGGACAAAGTGAGACGCATTCTACACATTGCAAAACTATTCGACAATTGTCTGTACGCACTAAACGGCGGGATGGAGCCTAATTGAGACGAAAAAGTCGAACTTATACTCGAACGACAGCCGAACTATATGAAACCCTGACAACTCAACTGGCTGAGCAGGCTTTGCTTAACAGCTGATTGAGGTAATCAGTTGAAAACTGGTCGGTTACACAGGCCTCGCCGAGGCGTTTTAACAGTACCAGCCGCAATTGCCCATCAAGGACTTTCTTGTCCCTGAGCATTAACTGGATGAAATCGTCGGCTTTCATGTCTGATGGAGGTGCTACCGGCAGAGAGCAGCGCTGTAAAAGGCTTCTAACTCGCTGTAAATCTGCCTCAGTGAGATCGCCACTGATCACCGAGAGCTCAGCCGCCATAACCATTCCCGCAGCAACTGCCTCACCATGAATCCACTGTTTGTAGTGCTGAAAGGTTTCAATGGCGTGGCCAAAGGTATGGCCCAAATTCAAGATAGCGCGTATGCCCTGCTCGGTTTCATCTTCCGCAACAATCCGCGCCTTGCTCACACATGATAGCTCTATGGCGTATGCCAGAGCAGGCTTATCACGCTGCAATAATAGATCTATATTGTTTTCCAGCCACTGGAAAAAGTCCCGATCAACAATCAAGCCATACTTCACAACCTCCGCAAGACCGGCGTGAAACTCACGGTCAGGCAGGGTCGACAGGGTATCTGTATCAATAATCACCGCCTGGGGCTGATAGAAGGCACCGATCATATTTTTGCCCATGGCATGATTGACCGCGGTCTTGCCCCCCACGGATGAATCAACCTGGGCCAGCAGTGTGGTGGGAATCTGAATAAAGGGCACGCCGCGCTGATAACAGGCCGCAGCAAAGCCTGTCATATCACCCACTACACCGCCACCAAGAGCGATCAGCGTGGTCTTTCTATCGTGATGGTCGCCAATTAGCTGATCAAATATAAGATTCAGGGTGTCGAGGTTTTTGTGCTGTTCACCGTCGGCGAGAATAACCCTGCTGACCTGTTTATCCGTCAACTGGCGCTCGAGCAGCTCAAGATAGAGCGGCGCTATAGTCTCATTGGTGACAATCAGGACTTTTTTGCCGCTGATATAGCGGGCTATATCAGCCTTACGAATCTCGTCGGAACCAATAAAAATAGGGTAGGAACGATCACCCAAGGAAACCTGAACTTGTGTCGATTTTGCGGTCATGAATCACTCTGGCTGAGACTAGTAAAGGGCGCAGCCACAGGGTGGCGACGGACATTAGACTCGGGAGTTTAGCATAGGGCTGAAACCGCTTCAGCCAGTTTTTTTGCCAGCTTCAGAGGCTGCGTGGAGCCTGAGGGGAATACCAGGTCAGCGACCTGATTGTAGAGCGGACTGCGGGTTTCGATAAGTTGCTTAATAACCCCTTCACGATCATCTACTTGCAGCAATGGTCGAGCCTTGTCGCGCTTAGTGCGCTCAACCAGCTGTTCAAAGGTAGCCGACAGATAGACCACCAGACCGCTAGTCTGAAGAATTGCTCGATTATCACCACTGAGGACAATTCCGCCGCCGGTGGCAATCACCTTAGGCTCCTTATCGGCCACAAGATCAATCAGCATCTTACTCTCGCGCTCGCGAAAACCGGCCTCCCCCTCCATATCAAATATCCACTGAATATCGGCGCCAGCACGGGCCTCAATTTCAGAATCGACGTCGATAAAAGACAGCCCCAGCAAAATTGCCAGATGCTTACCAATAGTCGTTTTGCCGGCACCCATGGGGCCGACGAGGAAGATATGTTGAGGTTTCATCGATCCAGCAAATTATCGTCAATTATTTTAGGGGTTATGAAAATCAGTATTTCACGTTTTTCAATATTGCGCAGTTCATTTCGAAACAGCTTACCGACAAAGGGTAAATCACCCAGGAACGGCACTTTATCGGTGCCATTAACTTCTTCTGTTTGGAAAATACCCCCTAATACCAGTGTTTGCCCGTTGCCGACCAATGCCTGGGTCCCTATCTGAGTGATATCGATAGACGGCTCACCTGTGGGAGTAAATGCACCTACCGAATCTTGCGAAACCAGTAAATCCATAATTATTCTATTATCCGGTGTGATTTGAGGGGTAACCTCTAGCTGCAACACCGCCTCCTTGAATTCTATGCTAGTTGCGCCGCTCGAGGTAGCCTTTTGGTAGGCTATTTCAGTTCCCGATTTAATTACCGCTTGCTGCTTATCGCCGGTGAGGACCTTTGGCTGAGAGACAATTTCACCAAATCCATCGGATTCTAGGGCGCTCAACTCGAGATCTATAAGAAAGTTATCGGTTAGATAACCGAGGCTGAAAGAGCCAGTGGGGTTGGCTACACCCAAATCCACCGCCAGGCTGTCGCCCAATCCAATGTCATAGTTTCGCGTGTAAGTCGTAGGCCCATCATCACCGCCTCAGGATTGTCTTCCACCTCACCCAAGACATCGAAGTCGAAAGCCACTTCTTCCATCGGATAGGGGATATATTGATCCGTCTCTACTTCGATTTGCATTTCCATCTGCAATTCAGTGAGGCCGGCGGGCAATTCAATTTCTTTGGTGATCACCGAGGAGGAGGACACCGCCGCCACTATATCGGTGAGTTTGCTCCCGGAGCGCTTAACCACCGAGGCGATGGTCTCCGACAATGCATCGAGATCAGCGATATTTTTATCGACAATGGTATTAGTTGGAAGGGGCAGAACACGGTAGGCCTCGACTTTAAAATCGCTGCCGGCCTTGCTCAATTCGATAAGCTTGACGGCAGATGAGGAGATATCCACTCCCAGCATAGGCTTAGAGGGTTTGGCGAAAAAATCGAAAAAGTCCATTTTCTTATATTTGTCCTTTATTTAGGCTACTCTATGCCCACAAATTGCCCACAAATTCCGATAGCAGCTCACGATAACAACCGATGGTAACCTTGCAAATGATGCACTTCACATTCCCTACACTCTATAATAGACGCTGAATTTTCCCGGTGCCTGAAATCAGGCGGCCTTTAGACAACATTTGTGCGTTAGTGTATTGGTGCATGTAATAGTTAACCGATAGTTAAACGATAGTTAAGTAAAAATTAAGCCACCGTTAAGTGATAGTTATGCAAAGACTCATTAAGCCCCTAGCTCTGCTAGCCCTCCTTGGAACAGGCGGCTTCCTTGTTGTCGCCTCCTGTTTATACCTCTACCTTAGCCCAAAACTCCCATCAGTCGAGGAACTAAAGGAGATCGAGTTACAAATTCCACTGCGAATCTATTCACAAGATTTGAAAGTTATTGCGGAGTTCGGCGAAAAGAAGCGTTCGCCGGTATCATTCGACGAAATACCCCAACCCATGATCGATGCCTTTCTCGCTGCCGAGGATGACGGTTTCTTTGAGCACAGCGGAATCGCTGTAACAGGCCTGCTTCGCGCTGCAAGTGAGCTGATTACTACAGGCCGAATACGCAGTGGCGGCAGCACCATCACCATGCAGGTGGCGCGTAACTTCTTTCTCAGTAATCGTCAGGAATTCACGCGCAAATTTAATGAAATTCTACTGGCCTTTAAAATTGAAGAGGGCCTCACCAAGCAGGAGATCCTCTCTCTTTATACCAACAAGATTTACTTTGGTAACCGAGCCTACGGTATCGGCGCCGCGGCCAATGTCTATTACGGTAAAAAGCTTAACCAGCTGACCTTGGCCCAGAGTGCAATGATTGCAGGCCTGCCAAAAGCCCCCTCAGCCTACAACCCAATTGCCAATCCCGAGCGCGCACTGGTCCGCCGCAACTGGATCCTCAGTCGTATGCTGTTACTGGACAATATCACTGAGGAACAGTACCAGGCCGCGCTACAGGAGCCAGATCAGGCCTCTTACCACGGCTCTATATCAGAACTCAGCGCCGCCTATGTTGCCGAGATGGTGCGCCAGCAAGTGGTGGACAAGTTTGGCCTGAAAGCCTATACCGAAGGCTATTCCGCCATCACAACTGTCGATTCGACAATGCAAAAACAGGGTGTAGAGGCGCTGCAAAGTGGCATTCTCGCCTATGACCAACGACACGGCTATCGCGGCCCAGAAAAGAGCGCCGTTGCACAGGAAGACTGGGCTGAACTGCTCAGTAAGACCACCACCTTCGGCATACTGGAGCCGGTGATTGTCAGCGCTGTGGCTGACGACCATCTCACCCTGCTCAACCGCGTCGGCGAATTTGAAGAGCTCAATTGGCTCGATGGTCTCAAGGATCTACGCCTGTATAAAACAGTCAATGCCCGCAGCGCACCGATTTCCAGCGCCACTGAACTGTTCAGCCCTGGGGATCTGATTCGTATAGTCCGCCGAGTCGACAACTCTCCAATCCTGGCACAGATGCCTGAGGTGCAGGCTGCACTGGTGGCGCTGAACCCAGAAGATGGCGCAATCCGCACCCTGGTGGGCGGCTTCGATTTCCGCAGCAGCCGCTTTAACCGAGTGACCCAGGCGCTGCGTCAGCCCGGCTCTAACTTCAAACCCTTTATCTATGCCACGGCACTCAATAGCGGCTTTACACCAGCCTCGATTATCAATGATGCGCCAGTGGTGTTTAACGATAAAAACCTAGAGGACATGTGGCGCCCAGAGAATGATGGCGGTAAATTCTACGGTCCTACAAGGCTCCGAGAGGCGCTCTATCGCTCACGTAATATGGTCTCGATCAGACTGCTGCGACGCATGGGTATTGATCGCACTCTAGAGGGGCTACAGGCTTTTGGCTTTGATACCGGCGACATGCCTCTGGATCTGTCTCTGGCACTGGGCAGTCATGCACTGACACCCTTAAAAGTCGCCAGCGCCTACAATATTCTTGCCAACGGGGGCTACAGTGTCTCACCCTATCTCTTGGACACTGTGATCGACCGGGACGGCAATATCATCTATGAAGCGACACCCAAGACAGTGTGTAGTAGCTGTGACGTTGAGAGCGATGAGCGCCGCGAAAATCTACCTGTAACTGATACAACAGCCTACTCCGCCAATGTTAATGCGGTGGATCTGCAACTCGAAGAGCTGCTCAATAGCCTGGCCAATGAATCAATCGCCGAAGAAGAGCGCCAGAGTTTAGAGGTGATCAAGCGGGCGTTGCAACAGCGACCCACCGACATTGTTAAGCCCAGCGCCGATAGAGTGGTCAACAAACAGACCGCATTTTTGATCGACTCAATGTTAAAAGATGTTATTTTACGTGGCACTGGTGTCAAGGCGAAGGTACTTAAACGTACCGACCTGGCGGGCAAGACTGGCACCACCAACGGACCTCGGGATGCTTGGTTCTCCGGTTACTCACCGCATCTAACAGTGACCACCTGGGTAGGCTTTGACAACAATGCCAAGATCGGGCGCAATGAATACGGTGGCTCTGCGGCACTGCCCATCTGGATTGACTTTGCCCGTCAGGCACTTGAGGGCAAGCCTAATATAGAACGGCCGCAGCCAGATGGTATTGTTATGGTCAAAATAGATGCCAAAACCGGCAAGCGCGTAGCGCCCAACCAGCAGGGTATTTTTGAATTCTTTAGAAGTGAAAATGTGCCCGACTTAAGTGATACTAACACTCTGCCCGGCGAGGCTGAAAACGCACTGCCCGACGATCTGTTTTAGCCCCGACGATCGGTTTTAGTCCCGACAACCCTATTCCAACGCTGGATTAATAATAATGACGCTAGATTGGCGCAATATAGATACTGTACTCTTGGATATGGACGGCACCTTGCTCGACCTGCACTTCGATACATTTTTCTGGCTCCAGCATCTGCCCAAGCGCTATGCCGAGCAGCACAATCTGTCGATGGAAAAGGTCTCCGAGCAACTGGCCCGGCGCATGACCGACTTTCAGGGAACCCTCAATTGGTATTGTACTGATTTCTGGTCTGAGGAATTTGACCTGGACATTCTCGCCCTGAAACAGGAAATTGAACATCTGATCGGCTATCGCCCCCACGCCCGCTTATTTCTCGAAGCTCTTGGCACCCACAACAAGCAGCGTGTATTGGTGACCAATGCCCATCGCGACAGTGTCGATCTGAAGTTTTCCATAACCGGCATAGACGCTCACCTAGACTCGGTCATCTCCTCTCACGACTATGGCCAGCCAAAAGAAGACCAGCGATTCTGGCAGCAACTGCAAGAGAACATCCACTTCGACCCTCAGCGCACGCTGTTTATCGACGACTCGGAAGCGGTTCTGCACTCTGCGGAAAAGTTTGGCATTGGCCATCTGCTGTCCATAGCACAGCCCGACAGTCAGACTGATCGCTGTCACCCGTCCAAATTCCCAATGCTCGATTCATTTGCCCATCTTATGACCAGCGACGGGTTGGCGTAGCCTATGAATAAGGTGCCTATGGACAAGGTGGGTATGAATAAGGTGCGTATTGATAAATGGCTCTGGGCGGGGCGTTTCTTTAAGACTCGCTCTCTAGCCAAGGCTGCCATCGAAAGTGGCAAAGTCCACATAGATGGCAACAAATCAAAAGCCAGCCGACAGTTAGAGCTGGGTACGATCATGACCATCAAGCAGGGCTTTGACAGCAAGACGGTGGAGGTTATTGGCCTCTCTGAAACGCGCCGTGGCGCACCAGAGGCACTATTACTCTATGCCGAGACCGCCGATAGTATAGCCCTGAGAGAGAAAGACAGCGCCCTGCGCAAAGCCGCCAATGGTTCATCGGTCAGCGACGGCAAGCCGAATAAAAAGCAGCGTCGCCAAATTCACCGGTTTCTCAGCAGTTAGCCTGGTCTAATTAAGTCCGGCGTTTTCGGTAAATAACTTTTCGCTAAATAAGATAGGCCCGCAGAAAAATATCAGTACAATGCGCCCATGAAAAATAACAACGACACACTTCAGCGCTTTATCTTCGAGAGCACCGATATCCGGGGTGAAATCACCACTCTGTCCTCTAGCTATCAAGATTTACTGGCGCTGCAAAAATATCCACCTCAGGTTGAACTACTATTTGGCGAATTTCTCGCCGCCGTAAGTCTGCTCAGCTCCAGACTAAAACACAGCGGCATGATCACCATACAGGCCCGAGGCGCTGGCCCCATCACCACCATCATGGCCGAATGCTCTCAGGACAATAAACTGCGCGGAATAGTGCGCGGCGACTTTGACGCCCTAGACGGCCTGAGCACATTGCAAGAGCTGCTCGGCAAAGCCACCTTGGCTATTACCCTTGAACCAGAGGGTAAAGAGCGCTATCAGGGTGTAGTACCCCTGGATGAAGAATATCTCAGTAGCTGCCTGGAATTCTATTTTTATCAATCTGAACAGCTGCCGACCAAAATCAAGCTGACCTCGGATGCTAATACAGCCACAGGATTGCTGATCCAACAACTGCCCTCCTCCGGTGATCTTGATAAACGCCAAGAAGACTGGCAGCGGGTCTCCAACCTACTTGAAACACTATCCAGTGATGAACAGCTGCAACTCTCCCATAATGACCAGCTATACCGATTATTCCATGAGCAGGATCTACTCTTATTTGACCCAACAGCAATGCAGTTTTCCTGTAGCTGTTCCCGTCAACGTACCGAGAATGCCTTGCTTTCTCTGGGCCGTAAAGATGTCTTAGAACTGTCTGCAGAGCAGGGGCTGATTATGATCAACTGCCAATTTTGCTCTCAGGAATACCGCTTTACCACAGCGGATGTAAACCAACTATTTGACCCTCCACAACCTCTGCTACACTAATTTTTATCAGCCAATAGTATTCATTAATCGCACTTAGATTCGCTGCGCTTTTCTGGCATAATTGGCGACCAAAAAAAAAATTTTTAGATCGCAAGACATACCTTCAAATCGTTCACCCTTTGGAAGAGAGGAAGAGAATGACCGACGCTGCTGTACACAGAGACCCCGGCTCCCCCGAGCTTATTGAAATGGCCATTAAACGCGGGGAGGGACATCTCGCTGATACCGGTGCATTTGTCGCCACCACTGGCCACCGTAGTGGAAGATCACCCGCCGATAGATTTATCGTCGACGAACCCAGTTCATCAGACGCTATAGACTGGGGTTCGGTTAACCGTCCCTTTGATGCTGGCCGCTTTGACGCGCTCTGGGAGCGAGTTTCTGAATATATCGCCGACCGGGAGCGTTTTGTTTCCGAACTGCATGTGGGTCAAAACTCTGAACACTATATTCCGGTAAAGGTCACCACCGAAACCGCTTGGCACAGCCTTTTTGCGCGCAATATGTTTATTCGCACCGACAACTACAACCCTTCAAACAAAGCGCCTTGGAAGATTCTCCATGCCGCCAATTTTGTCTGTGATCCTGAACGCGATGGCACTAATAGCGATGGCGTAGTTCTAATCAACTTCGCCCAGCGCAAAGTGTTGCTAGCGGGCATGCGCTATGCCGGCGAGATGAAGAAAGCCATGTTCTCGGTACAGAACTTTTTGCTGCCAGAAAAAGACGTCATGTCTATGCACTGTGCTGCCAACGTCGGTGAAGATGGCGACACTGCGCTGTTTTTCGGCCTCTCAGGCACAGGTAAAACCACCCTCTCCGCAGACCCCGATCGCTATCTAATCGGTGACGATGAGCACGGCTGGGGCAAGGGCACAGTATTTAATATCGAAGGTGGTTGTTACGCCAAGACCATTGATCTGAGTCAGAAAAACGAGCCAGTGATCTGGGACGCGATTCGCTTTGGCTCAATTGTCGAAAATGTAGCGATTTCAGAGGGTCAGCGAACCGCCGACTATGCAGATACCAGCCTCACTGAAAATGGCCGTTGCAGCTATCCTCTGGAACATGTGCAAAAGCGCTGTGTCGAGAACCAATCCGGTGAGCCGAAGAATATTATCTTCCTTACCTGTGACGTAACTGGCGTATTGCCACCGGTTTCAATGCTCACTAAAGAAGCTGCTGCATACCACTTTTTAAGTGGCTATACCGCCCGAGTAGGCTCCACCGAACTGGGCGCAGAAGCGGGTATTCACCCGACTTTCTCAACCTGCTTTGGCTCGCCGTTTATGCCGCGTCCAGCCAGTGTCTATGCTGAACTTTTGATGAAGCGTATCGAAGACTTCGGCTCTAAAGTCTATCTGGTCAACACCGGTTGGACTGGTGGTGCTGGTGGTGCTGGCGGTGTCGGTAGTCGATTCCCTATCCCGGTTACCCGCGCGGTAGTGACTGCGATTACCAATGGTTCTCTTGAGAACTGTGAGTCAGAGCACCTGGGTCTACTAAATCTCAATATTCCGGTGGAAATTGACGGCGTTGATAGCAAGTATCTCAATCCGCGCAATGCCTGGGATGACAAGGCTGCCTATGACAAGCAGGCTAGGATCTTGGCTAAGCTGTTCGTAGAGAACATCGTAAGCTTCGCACCCTCTCAGGATATTATTGATGCAGGGCCTCAGCTTTAGGATTAAAGAGCTTTAGATTTACGAACTTTAGATTTACGAGCTTTAGCTTGAAAATTAATAGCTAAAAATTAAATGCCCGCTTTGAAAGAAGCGGGCATTTTTTTGTCTCGGCTTTTTATCGTCGATGCTAATCAACAAATTGCAGGCGTAAAAAAACCCGCCTATGAACTAAGCGGGTTGTTTAAACTGCGATAGATCTAACTGAAGGCGTTACTTGCTGCTATCGAGAATATGATCCACTGCCGCTTTAACTTCGTCATCGCTGCAATCCATGCAAGTTCCGCGCATTGGCATACCGCGAATACCGTTGATCGCGTTGGTATAGACCGTCTCCAAACCCTGTTCAAGACGCGCAGACCAAGCCGCCACATCACCCATAATAGGTGCACCGGCAACGCCTGAGCTGTGACAAGCGATACAGTTAATGGAATAAATATCACCACCGGCACGGGCTGATTCTACGCCGCCAGAGGTGACAGCAGCAACCTGTCCAGCCATAGAGACATGACCAGCCGGAGCTATTCTCGCAGCAACTTGCTGTTCTTGGTTAGCGGTCAAATTAACCGTTTTATCACTTGATCCACAGCCCCACAAAACGGCACTGGCAATAGTGATCAAAACGAGGTTCTTTAGTCGACTGCTCATAATTGTATTCATCAAAGGTCATCTCCGGTAAAATCTTACAAAAAAGATTGTTGGCAAATTTTGGCCGCATTATAGCGCGCAATCCATAACTTCTCATTAGCAATACGTTGAATATTTCTCTTCGTATCCCTGCACTGCATTTATTCTTATAAACTCACTAGGCTAGCATTAAACTAATGGCCTAATTCCAACGGCATGACGCACCTTGGCTATCAGCGCTTGGCTTTCAGTTCGGGCCTTTTCAGCGCCCTGTTGCAAGATCTTTTCTATTTTAGCCGGGTCTTGCATCAATATTTCGTAACGGTCGCGGGCATCCGCCAGCTGTGCATTGACCAGTTCAAACAGCTGCTTCTTAGCCTCGCCCCAGGCAATGCCATTGGCAAACTGCTCACGCATTTCAGCCGTCTGCGCCTCTGTGGCAAAGGCTTTCCATATCTGGAACACCGCCGATGAGTCCGGATCTTTTGCTTCACCCGGCTCAAGCAGATTGGTTTTGATTTTATTAATATGTTTCTTTAGCTGCTTTTCAGTTAAAAACAGCGGAATAGTATTGCCGTAGCTCTTGCTCATCTTGCGACCATCCAACCCCTGCAACACCGCCACATTGTCATCGACTACCGCAGCCGGCAGCACAAAGTGCTCACCATAATGGTGATTGAAACGCTGAGCTACATCACGGGCCATTTCCACATGCTGAATTTGATCGCGGCCAACGGGAATCTTGTGGGCATTAAACATCAGGATATCCGCAGCCATCAGGATCGGATAGCTAAACAGCCCCATATTGATGCCGTGGTCGGCATCTTCTCCAAGCTCTTCATTGGCTTGCACTGCACCTTTATAGGCGTGCGCGCGGTTCATCAAGCCTTTGGCGGTCATACAGGTGAGAAACCAGGTCAACTCAGAAATCTCTGGAATATCCGATTGACGATAAAAGGTGACTTTATCTGGGTCCAATCCCAGGGCCAACCAGGTAGCGGCGATTTCCATAGTCGAACGGTGGACCATTTCCGGGTCTTGGGATTTGATCAACGAATGATAATCAGCCAAAAAGAAAAATGATTCAAAATCACCACTGCGGCTGGCTTCGATGGCCGGCCGAATAGCCCCCACATAGTTGCCTAGATGGGGAGTTCCGGAGGTGGTAATACCGGTTAAAACGCGCTGCTTACTCATATTGACTCAATACTTTTTAGGTTGGCAGATAATGCTGCTTATCATAATCGATTCGCTATAACACTTCAGATAAAGCGTAACTTTTCAGCCCCTACTCCCTACTCCGCTCTATACCAATCAATCACCCACAGCCACTTGCAAACGTCCGGGGCGATTGAAAAACTGCGTTAGCACTCGGGCCAGACGCTCAGGATCCAGAGTGCCGGTCAGCTCACGACAGGAGTGCATGGCCAGCTGAGGAATCCCCACATCCAGGGTTGGAATTCCTAATTTCGCCGCGGTGACAGGGCCAATGGTACTGCCACAGCCGAGATCCGTGCGGGTTACAAAGGATTGAACGGGCACATCCACCTCGGCACAGAGTTGACGAAATAGACTTGCGGTAACACCGTTGGTGGCATAGCGCTGATTGGAGTTGACCTTGATCACCGGCCCGCCATTTAAAGCTGGCTTATGCCCAGCCTCATGTTTGGCGGCAAAATTGGGGTGCACTGCATGGGCATTGTCACAGGAAATTAACAGCGATCCGTCAAGTACTCGAGTTTTATTGCTGGCTCGTGCATCGCTGCACAGGTCATTGCACAGACGCTCCACCACTGACTCTAAGAATGGCCCATCGGCGCCCACAGAGGAAACGCTGCCCACCTCCTCGTGGTCATTGCACACCAGCACTGATGTGCAGGTTGTATCAGCATTAATCAGCGCCTGAGTGGCGACAAAACAGCTGAGCAGATTATCCAGTCGTGCCGAGGCGAAAAATTCTTTGTTTAAGCCAACCGTTGCCGCTCCCTGGACATCATAGAAACAGAGTTCGTAATCCAATACCTTCTCTTCGTCGGCCAAAAAGCGTTCGGCCAACAGCTCGCGGAAATCGGTTTTTTCATTCGCCTGCATTAAAATAGGCAGAATATCAGTTTGGGGATTAATCGTGCGATCTTTGTTAGCAGTGCGATCAAGATGAATAGCCAGACTTGGAATAATCGCAATGGCTTCATCAAAGTTGATCAGCTTTTGCTTTAACTGGCCAGCGGCATCGCTATAAACCAGGCGCCCAGCCAGGGACAGGTCGCGGTCAAACCAAGGGTTGAGCAGCGCCCCGCCATAGACTTCAACACCCAGTTGAAAGTATTGATTATTGAGCATCTCAGGTTGCGGCTTAACCATCAGACAGGGGCTATCGGTATGGGCGCCAGCCATGCGGATTCCGCTCTCGGCGAGATCTTCGCCACCCGCCACAAAGGCGATAATCGATGAGCCATTGCGGGTGACAAAATACTTCTCCCCCTGCTTGAGGCTCCAGTCTTCAGATTCGCTCAGGGATTGAAAACCCGCCACGACCAATAAGCTGGCGATATTGGCTACCGCGTGAAAGGGGGTTGGCGAGCCATCAATAAAGTCCGCCAACTGTTTATTAAAGATCTCTGCCTGCTTATCAACCGCGTTCATTTTCAACTCCTTATTGTCTGCTCTGTTGCCTGCCCTGTGGCCTACTCTCAAAAAATATTTTGCCTAAGCCTTGCTGCGATCATATTCGAGCCTGGCCAGCAAGCTGGAAGTGTCCCAGCGGTTGCCACCCATCTCCTGGACCTGCTGATAAAAGCCGTCGACCAATTGAGTCAGTGGTAAGTCACTGCCATTGGCTTTTGCCTCTTCTAGAGCAAAGGCTAAATCTTTGCGCATCCACTGCACGGCAAAGCCATGTTCATAGTCATTGGCGAGCATGGTTTGGTAACGGTTTTCCATCTGCCAGGACTGGGCTGCGCCCTTGGAGATCACCTCCACCACCTGATGGGCATCGAGACCGGCACGCTTGGCAAAATTAAGCCCTTCGGCGAGCCCTTGAACCACACCGGCAATACAAATTTGATTGACCATTTTACACAGCTGACCGCTGCCCACATCACCCATCAGCTGGAGAGATTTAGCATAGCTTTCGATCACGTCTTTGACTGCATCAAACTGATCTTGCTGGCCACCGCACATTACTGTTAGTTGGCCGTTCTCTGCCCCCTGCTGGCCACCTGATACCGGCGCATCAATAAACCCAAGGCCCAGGGAAGCTGCCTGCTCGGCCAACTCTCGGGCCACTAGTGCAGAGGTTGTGGTGTGATCGACCAATACCGAACCCGAGCTCATGGCGGCCAAGGCACCTGTTTCACCGGCAACTACCGCGCGCACATCGTCATCATTGCCGAGACAGGTAAAGACGATCTCGGCACCGGCAACCGCTTCAGCTACTGTAGCGGCTGCTTCGCCAAAATAGTCCCTCAGCCAACGCTGACTGACGGCATGGGTGCGATTGTATACAACCACTGCATAGCCGCGCTTACTCAGCCATCCGGCCATGGCATAACCCATTACACCAAGTCCTAAAAAGGCTACACGTCTTTGCATCGGAATTTCCTATAAATTATTTATGCAGACTGAGCATAGATCAAGCCTACAAGCACGGCACCTAGTAGCAAGCGATAGATTACAAAGGGCATCATTCCGACCCGTTGAATCACTTTCAAAAACAGCGTAATACAGAGATAGGCGGTGACCGCCGACAGCACCGTGCCAACTAACATCAGTGTCCAGTCAACCGACGGGGTGCCGAGTAATTCCAAGCCTTTGTAGCCGCCGCTTAAAAGAATTATCGGAATCGCCATCAAAAAAGAAAATCGCGCAGCAGTCTCGCGATCAAAACCCAAAGCCAAGGCCGCAGTAATGGTAATACCGGACCTTGAGGTACCGGGAATCAAGGCCAATACTTGGGCAACACCAACCACCAACGCGGTTCGCCAGCTGAACTGATCAATACTCCGGTCACCGCCACCGCGGCGATCAGCCCAACCGAGTAACAGGCCAAAGAATATAGTGGTAAAAGCAATCACCGCCATGGAGCGCAGATTAGCTTCGATATAATGACTAAACAACAGACCGGCCAAGGCAGCCGGTACCGTGGCCAGAAGAATATACCAGGCGAGATGGCTTTCGGGACTCTGGCGGCGCTCAAAAATGCTGTCTACCCAAGCCCTACTCAAAGTCGCAACATCTTGGCGAAAATACAGTATTACCGCCACTAGCGAACCCACATGCACCGCGATATCAAAGGCTAGTCCCTGATCCGGCCAGCCCAATATCTCGGAGGGCAAAATTAGATGAGCGGAACTGGAGATCGGCAGAAATTCTGACAATCCCTGAATAATGGCCAACCAAACAGCCTGCATAAAATCCATTTTTATACTGCCCTTAACTTAGTATGTTTTTTCCACGCGTCTGTTCCACGCAGATAGACCAACTCAACCGACGCAATATCCACAGCCTCATCCCGAGCCTGTTTTATTAATGCAATGTCCAGCAGGTCAATCGCATCGGGATAGATGCTCTGATAGCCGGGCTGTTGAGAATGGGTTTTATTATTATCTAAAAGTTTGTTATCCAAAGCTTGATCATCGAGAGCTTTGTTATCAGGAGCTTTATCATCAAGAGCTTTGTCACCAAAAGCTTCACTAACTATAGACGATGCATCACCAACAATCATGAAAGGATGTAAACGCGCTATAAGCCGTTTGGCGTCTTCTCCACTGAGCAATTGATCTTCGATTACAGCCTGATACTCTCCAGCGCTATCGAGCTCATAGGCGCCACAGTTAAACTCTCCCATACGCGCGTCCAGCAGCGGCATCAGAATACCGGTATGTTGATCACTGAGATTAGTTTTGCGCCTATAGGTTTGCGCCATCACCTGTAGTGTGGATACCGCAATGACCGGTACCTGAGCGCCAAAGGCCAACCCCTGAGCGGTGGCAAAACCAATGCGCAGGCCAGTAAATGAGCCGGGGCCAACGGTAACCGCGATCGCATCCAGTGCGGCGACGGCTACACCAGCCTCAACCAGCACAGCATCGACCATTGCCATAATCAGCCTGGTGTGGGAGCGCGGCTCCTCTGAATAGCGTGAAAATCTTGACTCCCCAACAGAGAGGGCAACCGAACAGGCGGTGGTAGAGGTTTCAATCGCTAAAATGGATGCCATGGTAGAAAGTCTCACTTTACCTGGAGGTATCATTGGAGTCAGATTTTAAGTAGGCGGAAACAAAAATCCCCCACCATTAGGCGAGGGATGTTACAGGTCTCAAGACAATTAAACTATCTACCATTTTCCACCTGAAGACCTGGCAGCTTCAGTCGCAGTATTACTTTTTCACGGCTGGGGCTTTGGCTACTGCTTTCTTAGCAGCGACTTTTTTTACAGCAGGCTTCTTGACAGCAGGCTTCTTGACAGCAG
>Ga0115003_10001764_pt1 | contig 18534 bp, 22 predicted proteins | sample ArcticOcean_MG_C_7_FD_88736 | JGI IMG/M metagenome (GOLD analysis project Ga0115003, IMG submission 88736) | Marine microbial communities from western Arctic Ocean - ArcticOcean_MG_CB11_88 | ecosystem: Environmental > Aquatic > Marine > Oceanic | place: Arctic Ocean: Canada Basin | collected... | reverse complement strand
TAAAAAATTAAAAATTAAAAATTAAAAATTAAAAATTAAAAATTAAAAATTAAAAATTAAAAATTAAAAATTAAAAATTAAAAATTTTAAAAATATTGCTTTATACTAATACTTAATATGTTAGTTAAAAATACTATGGTAATTTCTTTTTTAGCACAAATAGTAACATTATTTATTGGAATAAATGCCCAATTTGTAATGTTAGATCCGAAAGATGTTATTTTAAAACAAGCATTAGCGTTAGAAAATCTCGTTCAATTTATAGAAGGTAGTTTTTATTTATGGTTTATTTTATTTTATTTAAATAATGTTGATAAAATAGATATTGCTAAATATAGATATTATGATTGGTTTTTAACAACTCCAACTATGATTTTATCCACAATTGTATATTTTCAATATAATAATTTAAAACATCAAGATACAGAATTTACATTATTGGAGTTTTTAAAAAGTGATAAAAATAAAGTATTAGAATTGTTTGGATATAATTTTGCGATGTTAGCAATAGGGTATTTACATGAAATAGGATTACTTCATATTGCTTTATCAACATTTATAGGGTTTGGTTTCTTTTTTATGCTGTTTATTAAAATATATAATTATTACGTAAAACAAAGCTCAGCAAATTATTTAATTTTTTATTTGATGGTGTCAATATGGTCTCTCTACGGAATTGCTGCCATTTTTAAATTCAAATTAAAAAATGCTTGTTATAATATATTAGATATATTTTCAAAGAACTTTTATGGATTATTTTTAGCTTATTTAGTATTTTCATTAAGAAAATAATCTAAGCATAAGGCTGTTTAAATTTCAATTTATTATGATAATATTCACTTAATGCAGTATTTTTTTTGAAACTATGTGTTTTATATGGAGTTTTACGAATACATAATGCTACTTCAATCCATCGTAATAAAAATCCTATAAATTTACCAACATATTTCCATGCTAATTCTAGTATATATATCATATATTAAATATATAATATAATTTTTACAAAAATTATATAGTTATAATAAAACTATATAATTCGTATATGTTAATACATAATAAAAATTTTAAAAATTTAAATAATATTTTATTAATTTAATTGTTTTAGTTTTTAAGTTAACTTTTCTTTTATTTTTATGATATTTTGATGTATATTTTTTAAATTTATTATTATTATTTTTATTATTTTTATTATAATACATTTTACTAAATATTTTCTTTTTCTTAATTTTTTTATTTTTTTTAATTATTAATTTTTTATCTTTTTTATCTTTTTTATCTTTTTTATCTTTTTTCTTAATAATTTTTTTTCCACCATAATCTATTTTTCTTTCAAAATCCATTTTATCATCCAAATCCATTTTATCATCAAATTTTTTTAATTCATCTTTTGGTTTCATATATTGTTTTTGTTTTTGTTTTTGTTTTTGTTTTTGTTTTTGTTTTTCAAGAGCTTCATCAATAAGCGGAGCTTTATCAATAGGTGGAACTTCATCAATATTTTTATTATTTTTTAATAGATTTTTAAAAGTATTTTCACTATAATATTCTTGCAATAAATCTTTAAATAAAATATCTAAATTATTTGCACTGTTATTACAATTAAAAAACGATTCAAATTTTTTATTAAAACTAATTTTTTCATCTATTTTATTTTTAACATAACAATATACATCTAAATAAAAATTTAAACTTGTACCCACATGACTATATGCCAAACGTTTATCTATATTTTTAAAAGCAAGATAATTTCCAAGAGACTTGTTTTCGTCTTTATCTTTATCTATATTTATTATATTAGATATATTCAGCGATACTCTTTGTTTTGTAATATTTTCATTTATTTTTGCTTCTGTAATTTGATAAAATTTTTCATTTTTAAATAATATATTATTTTTTTTAAAAAATAGTTCATTTATATAGTTTTTTCTTATATATTTTTCTATGGTTTCACCATGTTCTATATCTTTTTTTTTACTAGAATCAATAAATTTAGGTTTATTTATATGTTCAAATAGTTGGTTATTTAAAAAAATTTCATTAACATTATTCGGTTTAACTTTTTTAAATAATTCATCATTTTGTATAAGAAATGGAAACTGACTTATTATTTTTTTAACATCTAATTTATGATTATATATAATATATTCACTTAAATTATTTTTTTGAGAATAAATAGATGTACTATAGGGTATATATTTTTCATCATAACTATCTTCATCATAACTATTTAGTTTTTCATCATTATTTATAATATTAATATAAAATCTTATTATACTTGTTTCTGGTATATCTTCAAATGTTACACTATAAATAAAATTTATCGTGTTATTTGTAATCATTGGTATTAAATCTTGTTCTCTTTGTGGCATGGGTTCTATACTTAATATTTTTTTGTATGGAGAACCTTTTATTGTCTTTGTATCATCAAAAATTATTGTATCTTTTATTAAATAAATTTCGCTTAATAGTTTAAAAATATTATGATATGTAATAATTTGCTTTAAAAGTGAGTCTCGTTGTAATACATATTCAATTAATTTTTTTTTATCTTTTTTATATTTATTATAAATATCTTTATTTATATGTTTTGCATATTCATAAATTATTGCTTCTAATTGTTGTTTTGTATTGTAATTTTTTGGTCTTGTATCATTTAAATATCTTTGTTCATCTGCTGGAATATAAAATCTAGATGAAGTAGATTCTTTATTAAATGTAAGCACTTTATTATAATCTTCATCTAAAGTATCAAATATTTCTCTTATTTGCTCACCGCCTTTTTTATCAAATTTGTTATTAAATAAATTCATAAATTTTTTGTTTTTAAAGTTTTCAAAAATATTTTTTTTGTTTTTATCTTCATTTTTTTTTATAATTGACATAAAATGTTTATAAAAACGAGACTTTATCAATGATTCATTTTTTGATTCTATAATTAGACTTAATTTAGTTAATATTTTAGATATTTCATTAAAATTAAAATTTTTCATATCAGTTAAAGATTTTGTATATTCATGAGGTATTGTAATTCCAGGAAGTATTGGATGCAATAATAGTGTTGGCTGTTTATTAATAATGTATAAAATTACGTTATAAAAATTTAGTATATCTGTTTTATCATAATTAATAATAAATTTTAATAAATTATCTCTATTAGTTTTATTAGTACTAGTACCTGTATTAAATAAATTATTAAGAATATCTATAAAAAAGTATTTTAATTCATCAATACTTTTAATTTCATATTTTTGCGTATTAAAAGCTGACTTGTTTAGTTCTAATATTAATTCTTGGAAATCTAATTCTTTAGGTACATCGTTATTATTTATTTTATCAATTATTATTTTATCTAAAGAATCTAAAGATATATATTTATTGCTAAAAGGTATTGCTAATTTTATAGGATTATTAGAGATTTCAGTCTCTATTACATCTATAAATTTAGAACAATTACTGCTTTTTCCACAATCTGTCTTAGTATCAATTATATTATCATAAAAATTTTGATTTCTTATTTTTGTATGATCAAAATTTCCATTATTTAAAACTGTATAATTATAATTGACATATTTTTGTAGTTTTTTATCAAAATATTTATATTTTAATTGAATATTTAAATTTAATGGTGTATTATCATTGTCACTCATATATTAATAACTATTATATTATTAATATATAATAAATATTATGTTAAATCATTATAACTAATATAATATTTATTTAATGTTTATTTAATGTTTATAGTTTATTTAACATCGCCGATTTTAAATTTAATTTTTCTTCTTCTTTTGCCTTTTTTAATATTTCATATGCTTTATTTAATTCTTCTTCACTTACTTTTCCATCACCATTAGTATCTATTACATTTTCTAATTTTTTATAACTTTCCGGCAAAATACAATATTTTGAATTTTCATTAAATACAAAATTACTTAATATTATAAATACAGCTGTTATAATAAATGCAATAACTAAATCACGCGAACCCATAAATGCTATTGTGAATATTAATACTTCACGTGCTATATTTTTAAAAATCATTTCTTGACCTTTAGTCAATTCTAATTCAATAAAACGAGAACCTATATTCATAAAAATCATCATTAAACCGATAAATAATTTACTTGTGCTTAAATTTTCTAAAAATTGTGTAAAGTTAAATTTACCATTTTTAAATGATGAATTATTTTTTTTATTTTTATTGTCCTTATTATTAAATATATAATTAAACATAAACATTTTATTAACTTTAATATAACTTTAGATAAAATTATTATTTAAAATTTTATTAGTTTTATAAAATATTATTATCTTTTTTTTTTATAAGAGTATGTATCAATTAAATCCATCAACATTAGATTCAGACATTAATTCGGGTCCAAGTGGTTCATTATATAAAAAACCGACTAATAATAGAACTTATAAAAACAAACCCCAAGTTAATTTTTCACCCGATACAAACATTAATCAAAATCAAAATCAAAATCAAAATCAAAATCAAAATCAAAATCAAACAAAAGAAAAGATTAATAATGTTTCTAAATTAATATCAAATTTACATTCTTCCACCGAAGATGAAAATGATAATATTGAAGATAATAATTTTAATGAAGGACTTAATGCAATGTTTCCTTCATATCCCAGCGATACAAATAATGCTTCAAATCAAAATATAATCAATAATGAACTAAATAAAATGAATTCAATGCCTGATAATAATATTAAACCCAATGATTATTTAGCTTCTAAGATAAATAATGTATATTCTAATTTAGATGATGGTTACAAATCCAACTTTGATTACATCACTTCTATGACAAATATGAATTCAAATGGTTCAAATAAACTTTTAAATAATACAGATTTATTAAGTAAATTGGATTATATTGTCCATCTTTTAGAAGAACAACGTAATGAAAAAACAAATACTATTACCGAAGAACTTATTTTATATTTATTTTTAGGAATCTTTATCATATTTGTATTGGATTCTTTTGCTCGTGCAAGCAAATATGTACGTTAATTACTTTTATTACTTTTATGATTTTTATTACTTTTATTACTTTTATTACTTTTATTATTTTTAAAATATTTTAATAATAATAAAAAAATTTATCTTCTTTTTGTTTTTATTTTTTGAAAACATATAAAAAATCATTAGCAAATCCACCATCTTTCATATTTATTTTTTCTTTTAATTCAAATCCTTTAGCTAAAGCTTTGCTTACTATTTCGTCCATTGTCATCATATACATATTTAATTCATTTTTACGCACACTATGTGTTTTAAAATTTTCAAATTTTTCTTTATATGTTGCATATGGAATATTAGGATTTTTGTTATCATTGTGTTGTTCATTTAATACATAATCAGATACATATTCAAACTCATTGGAAAATTTAACAATATGTTGTTTTGGTTGCTTACCATAATCTCCTGAATCAAATAATACTTTATTATTATTTATAATATATGGAGTAAATTTATCTTTATTTACAAGATTTAATATTAATAAACCATTATCCATTAATAAAGTATGACAATTTTCAAAAAATTTATCTTTATCTTTCATCAAATATATTGTACGCCCTAAACACATAACATGTGAAAAACTATTATAATCTAAAACATCGCCTTTCAAAAAATCTCCTTTTATAAATTCACATTTAGGATAATTAGTATTTGCCTTTTTAATCATTGATTTAGATTTATCTATTCCTATTACGTCGTAACTTTTTTTATTTAATAAATCCACATGATTTCCAGTACCACAACCAACATCTAAAATTTTAGTAAATTTATTTTTTTTTTCTAAACCAATAACTTTTCCAATTTCATAATTATTTTTTTTTTTTTTTAAATTTATTCTTTCATAATAATTAGAGTAAAAGTCATCATACATTGACATATCTCTCTTTATTTCAAAAAAATTGGATTCATCTAAAATATTTAATTTGCCATTTTCAAAACCTTCATAATTATAAGGTTTAACACTATTTCCGAAATTATTAACTATTATAAATAAGAAGGTTAATACTAAAAATAATAAAAATATTTTTTGTATTGATTTTAATCTATTTAAATTTTTATATGTTCTATAAATAATTCTAGTTAATTTATATAAATAATAATTAATTTGATATATCATATTTATTATGTATTAATATTATATTTTTAATGTTTGAATATATTAATTTTTATATATTATGGATCCCAATAGTATAAATGATACACGTGATGATTTTAGAAATATAACTTTTTCCGGATTTCAAAAATCCAAAGCAAAACAAGAATTACTTAATTGCTTATATAATGGCAAAATAGAAAATGCTTGTTATTGGGGCGCAGAATTTATTTGTTCAAACCATTATTTAGAACTTTGGGATATAATTATCCTTTATTATTGCAAATTTATACATTGTGGTAACGTTAAACTTCCTATATATTTATCAATGCGGTATAATAATTTTGTTACGATTTTACATAACGGATATAATACAAATACATTGCCAATGCGTAATAATAAAAAAATTAGAAAATTATTTGCTGAAATAATTTGTATATTATGCTTTTCCAATAAAAAACATACATATAGCGAAGTTAAATTGAATAAAAGTGAAGAATTTGATTTAACAAATATTAGCAGTAAATTTAAAGCGCCAAATATGCATTATTTGGATAATGTTTTTAAAGATGATGATCCTAAAGAATTATTAATACCATTTAATGAATTAATATATAATTTGGTAAATAAGAATATAATAGATACTTGTTATTGGTACGAATGGATTATTGAGTACGAAAATATATGTAAAAAAAAGAAGAAAAAATGTATATGTCAAGCGCGGGCATATGCTCCTAATGGGCATCATAATGATATAATATGGATAGTATGGGATGCTATTTTTTATTATGCAAATCCAGAAAATCAAAGTGTAATAAATGATAATATTAATAATACAGAAAATGCTAATATTGTTTATAAAATCATAAAAGCATTATATGAATTATTTATTATAAGATATAATGCACCTATAAAGCGAAAACGCAAGTTTATTATTTATTTTTGTTTTTCATTATTAACTGAAAATCATAATTTAAATGTGCAAATTACAAATAAAAATGGAGAAATAGTAGCAATAACTGAAAAGATAGATGAAATTTATAAACAAATAAAGAAAAATGAAAAAAATCCAGGAACTGACTATTTATTTAATAATCTTAAAAAATCTAATCTTGAAAAAACAATAGAAAAAATTGAAATGATTAATAATATCTAATTTTTTCTATTGTTTTTATATTTTATAAGCATTAGATTTTAAAACTATTCTACATAAGTATAAACATGGATTACACGTTTTCCACATCCAACTTCAAATGGAGTAACCTTCCTAATGTGTGACGAATTATTAATTAGCCATAGCGTCTTTCGGCGCTTCATTGAAAGGTCTCTGTAAATATTACGAAGAGAAACCTTCTTATCAGCATTTTCCTTGAGATAATCTTCAACTTCATTTGTTCCAACCATTTTATATTATTTTAATACTATTAAAAATAATATAAAAAATACTTATCAATTTTTAAATTTTAAATTTTAAATTTTATTTTTATTTTTTATTTTTCTTTTTTCTTTTTTCTTTTTAATTTTTTCTTTTTTTTAATTTTCTGATTTTTTAAGTTTCTTATTTCTTGACTACATATTTTTCACCAGCAGCATGTCTAAGAGTATAACTATTCTTTTTTTTCCAATCAAAACCAGATGCTTTTTCACTCATTATATACATATCTCCATCTTCTAATAATACCTCAATTCGTTTGCCAATGGCTTTATACTTATAATAATATTGCCAAACAATTGGTCTGCTTTTACCTAATGAGCAAGCAATAACTTTTTTCCTTTCTCCGTCGCCATGGAATCCTATGCCACATTTTTTAACATCATAATATAAATTCCCCTCTAATTCTAAATTATTTGCTTTGGGACCAAAGAAAGTTTCTAAAGAGTCTTTCCATTTTTTAAGATTTGGAGCACTGCTTAATGCAATTATTCTACCTAATTTATTTTCATAATCTGGATCTCCACCTTCATCACCATAACACAAATTATGTCTAGCAATTTTATTTAATACCTTCTTGCGTCGCGTGTCCCAATAATGCTTATCCCATTCAAACGACAATTGCTCTTTTAACATTTCTTTATTATCAATATCACACAAATCGTGCAACCCATTTTTAATTATTAAAACAGCAGCGTCTTCTAAATCACTTAAATCTTCAACATCATCTTTTAAATATTCTTTTAAATTATAAAACCGACAATTTATGCCTTTCTTTTTCAAATTTTCGTCAAATTGCTTTAACTCTATAAAACTAAACCCTACATTTGCTAGTCCATTTCCATTTTTAATCATTCCAACATGATTTTCAGATTGCTCTCCAGCAGTGATACAAATTGCAGCATTTTCCATATTTTATCAATCTTTAAAATTGATATATTTGATATATTTATTATAAATAATAAAATAATTATATCAATTTTAAAAAGAAGACACACATAGAATTAAAATTAACTTCTATAATAAAATAAAATTTTATAACCATATTTGAAGTTATATTTTTCTGGATATATATTTGGATTTTCTTTAAATACCCAATCACTATCTTTATTTATTAAAGATTTCCATTTAAATTTTGATAACCGAGAATAACTATCTCCATCAAATTTATATTCTTCTTTATTAATTGTTGCTAAACTTACAAAATGACTATTTGCTCTTGGTTTAAAATGTCCTTTATTTGTTATTATTATGGAATCTAAAACATATTTATAAGTTTTATTTTTTTGTTTTAAAGTATAACTTAATTCATGATTTGTAGTATGTTTATTATTCCCACTTATATCATCTTCTAAAATAATTATATCTGGAATTTTATAATAATTTTCAAATTTTTCTTGTAAAAATGATTGTATATTAATGTTTTCATAAATATTTAAATTCATCATTTTTAATAAGTTATAATTTAAATAATTCATTAACGTTTTATAAAACATCAATGGGTTTCCTGCTTCACCAATATCTGGGAGTTCATTATAAACTAACTTATTTATACGTTCATAAATTAATTTTATATAAAAATTGGTATTTAGATTATTTGTTAAACTATTGATTTTACTATATAAATTCCCGCTATTTAATTGTTTTTTCATTGTTTTATTTTTTTTCTTTTTATTTTTAATTGTTTTATTATTATTTTCTTTGAATTCGCTTTGATTATATGATGCTTCAATAAATAAATTTAATATAAAAAACATTTTTTTTAATATTTTATCATCTATTGGACTATTATCTATTTTTTTTCCTTTTATCATAAACTCTCTAAAAAATCTGAAAAATTTACGTCCTTTATCGCTAAAAAAAAAACTTACAAACATAGTGTTAAACCAACAATTCCCATATAATTGTTTTGGAGCAATAAATTTTGAGGCATCTAAATGTTTTGAACTTTTTAAATTTTTAATTAATAATTTTTGAACTTTAATATTATCATATTTATAACATTTAGGATTTTTATTAGTACCCAAATTTATTTTAAGCAAATCATCACATAATTCTAATTTTTTTGGAGCATAAGATTTAAGTGATCTTACACTTAATCTTTTATTAATAGATGGAGAGTATGAATGTTTTGATTCTCTTTTTAATGAACTATTTTTTTTCATTATATTAATGCGACTTAAATTATAATTATAAAAAAATATTGTAGTTACTTTAAATAAAAAATATTAGTTATTTATAAATGCAAAGTTTTCGCAAAAGCCTAACTAATAAAACAAGTAGTTTAAAAAATTCATTATTACCCGATGAAAATAATTCATTTAAACAAAGTATGTCTAAACCTGTTACTTCAGTAATGGAAAGAATGAGTAGTGCCAAAGATTCTTTAAAATCATTTACTAAATCCGGAACAGAAGCTATTGGTTCGGTCGCACAAACAAGTAATGGATTTTTTAATATGAAAAATATATTGTTTGTTATAATAATAATATTCTTTTTAGCATTTTTAGGATTTAATATATTTAAATATTTTGCTTCAGGAACAGATGTTATCACTAATTTACTTTCACCAATTATTGCTCTTTTTGGAAGTTTAACAGGAGACACCGCTAAAACAACTATTAACGAAACTTCAGGAGGTTCAAAAACAATATTAGAAAAATCATCGACCACTGGTCAAACTATTTTAGATAATGTTCAACAAGGCGCAACTTCGGGAATATCTTCATTACAAGATGGTTTAAAAAAAACTGCTTCACAATCTACAAATAATGGAGATGATTTAACTTTATCAATTGTTAATGCTGCAAATGCCGATAAATTGAGTGATTCTTTGAAAAAGGGCAAAAACAATGATTTAGATTTAGAACCAGAACCCACTCAAACAAATACATTAAATCAAGGTTATTGTTATATTGGAAAAATAAATGATACACGTTATTGCGGTAAAGTTTCAAATAGAGAACATTGTATGTCTGGCGATATTTATCCTTCAATGGATATATGTATTAATCCTAGCTTACGTGCTTAAAATATATTTACTTAAAATATTTAACTAGATTATTTACTTAGAATATATAATTTAATATATTAAATTATATATATATGAGAACTCGAAATAAAAAAAAAGCTATAAAAAGTAGAAGAAAAAAAAAACCATTAAATAAATGGGCTACAAAAAAACGCAACTCATCAAGTTCTTCATCAAGTTCTTCATCAAGTAAATCTAGTAAATCTTCATCAAGTAAATCTTCATCAAGAAGTTCTTCATCTAGAAAATCCATTGAATGTGTGATATGTCTTGAAAATATAGATAATAAAGACATATCAGAAATTAGTTGTTCAAATAATCATTTTTTTCATGATAAGTGTATAAAAAAATGGTTGGAAGTAAAGATGACATGTCCTAGTTGTAGAGAAAATTTCTTACCCAATAATAAAGCAATAATTTTAAAAGCAATAGATAATTTAGAACAGCGTTTTAATATATACACTAAACAGTATAAAAAATTTAATAAACGTCATAAAGATTTTAATGGAGCAGGTAATCATAAAGTTGCTCAACTTAAAAAAATTGAATTAGAAATTATATATGAAATTGAAGAATTTAATAATTTTTATGATGCAATTGAAGATTTAATAACAAACGAAGAAGAACGTGAATTCTTGTATACAAAACATGACGGTATAGATATTTTAAATCAAATTATTAAAAAGATAGAAGAACAAGCACATACCATATTTAATCATTTAAATAAATATCAACAAAACAGACGTAAAGAACACCTACAAGGAATATATAATATTGAAGATTTTAATAAATATGAAAATAGCTTAAAAAAAATAGATTTTATAAAAAGACCCGAATATTTAGCAAGATTTGATAAAGATATTATTAGACATATAAAAAGTATTTAAATTAAAAATTATTATCTTCTATATTGTGTTTTCTTTTTTTTATGTTTTCTTTTATGTTTTGATTTTCTTGTTTTGTTATCTATTAATACCATATATGGTTTAAAAAATTTAAACATATCATTTGTTGTTCTATTGCCTTTATAATCTTTTTTTAATTTTCCATTTTTTAAAACCATTATAGATGGGAATCCTTTTATTGAATTTTTTAAAGAAGAATAATCTATATAATTTAATTGTTCTGCATCTATTTCTAAAAGTACTCCATTACATTTGGATTTTTTTAATTTGGATTTTAAATATTGCCATTGTGATTTCATATTTTGGCAATGAATACACATTTTACTAAATACACCAACAAAGCATACTTTTTTAGACAATAATTCTTGTATTTTATTTTTATCAAAATTTGAGTTATTTAGTTCTATTATTTGCATATAATATAGCATTATATATTTTATTTTTATTTTTTAGTTTTTAGTTTTTAGTTTTTAGTTTTTAATTTTTAATTTTTATTTTTTATTTTTATTTAGTTTATTATAACAAAATAATAGAAAATATAATATATTGTTAAATTAATTAAGTATTATGGCATTCAAATTTAATTTTAATGAACTAACACAATATAATAACGCAGCAATAGTAATAGTTTTTATTTTTGGAATGATTTATTATGCAAATTCCTATAATTTACACGAACCTATGGAAAACGCAGATTCAAAAAATAAAAAAGATAAAAAAGATTCAAAAAATAAAAAAGATTCAAAAAACATTGAAAAAAGATGTTCAAATATGTTAATAGAAAAAGATGGTGCTATTTATTTATATAATTCTAAAATTGCATCTGTCCCGGGTGTAAATCCTTTAAAATTTGAAAATTTAGAAGAATATGCTGAATTTTATGAATGGCAAAAATCACAAAATATTGAATGTCCTCTTTTATTTTTACAATATACAACTGACACACAAAATAATGAACTCATTCAAGTAAAACCTTCCATTTTTGAAAATAGCGGTGGTCTTCCTAAAGAAAAAAATCAAGCAATTCCTGGTTTAGAAACTGAAGAGTATTATGAAGAAAATAAAATATTAGATGCTACTAGAAATTCAACACCAAATTCAAATTTTAAATTTAATAGTGGAATGTATTCCGGGTTTGATCAAGATAATCAAAATATAGGCCTTGATACACCTTTAGATAAAATGTTTAGTGAAAAAAACTCTAAAAGTGCCAATCCTATGGATAGACATTGGGGCGGAAAAAAACACACACAAGCTAAAGTAAAAGCCGGAGATTATAAAGAACGCGAAGTCCATAAATATACTTCTTGAAAATTATAAATAATTGTTTGAAAGATAACTACTTAAAGACAAATTAATAAGTATTTTTTATAATATGCATCATTGGTGTAATGGTAACATGTTCGCCTTCCAAGCGATCGCCCTGGGTTCAATTCCCAGATGATGCAATTAATACATATTATTATTTAAAAATAATATGTATTTTAAATTAAACTTAAATAATAACTTAATATATAATGATTTTAACTATAGTATTAAATTTATTGGCTTTTAGTTTTAATAATAATGGCTCAAAAGATGTGGTTTTATTGCCACCAATAAATCAAGTATATAAAACATCTATATATATTCCATTTGTTGGAAGTCAAAAGGTTGAATATGAACGCACTGATGTATATGTATCTCAAGTTAGATTAGATGGGATTATTAATGAATGTGGTAATGTATATTTAGATAAAAATAATTTATATGATTATACATTTGATGAAGTATTGAAAAGAATAGTTGATAAATATAAATGTAGTTTGGATAATCCATATTATGATCCGGTCAATGATATTGTTGTATTTAAATTAAAAATAAAAGTTATCAAATTTGGTAAGACAATTATATTGAAAAAAATATAATTGTTTTTAAAATTGATTTAATATTTTATAAAATCAGTAATTATTAATTTTATAAAACAATAAAAATTTGATGCCTCGTTTTGGGAAAAAAAGAAATACTCATTATTCAGATGATTCGGATGATTCAGATGATTCAGATGATTCAGATGATTCAGATGATTCAGATGATTCAGATAATGAAAACAATAGAAGTAAAAATACACAATATTATGATAATGAAGAGTTTACTACAACTTATGAATCAACGTATAATTCTCAAAATATTCCAAATACTTTTAATATACCTATTATACCTTCAGGTGGTTTAGAATATATAAATTGTTCTATATGGGATATTGAATATGATATACAAAATCTATCTAAAATTAAAAATAATATAATAATAATTAAAAAAAATTTATCTATTCTTCAATTACAAATAAAACCCAATCAAGAATTAATTGATAAAACATTAGTTTTAATTATGAAAACATATAATATTAATTAATTCAAATACTAGTTACATAACTTCCAATATATTTATTCATAGCTACACCGCTTCTATGTTTTTTTACATTATTTATAAAATTATCGCTTGTTTTATGTGTTAAAATTATATGTGGTAATATTGGAAACACCCACCATAATTGACCCATTTTTTCTTCCATAATTAAATCATAATCTTTATTTAAAAAATATATAGAAGCTAATGATACGCTAAATCCTGTTAATAATTTTAATTTTACATTTGATCTCATTAATATTATTCTTAAATAATGTAATGGGCTATGAAAAGTTAAAAAATGTAATTTAGCAATTATTGGAAATTTAATCCATAATCCATGCACTAATCCTACAAATGGATATTTTATTTTTTTTAAATTAATAATTTTAGATTTATATAATATTTGATTTGGTATATCTTGAACATTATGAAAAATAGAAAACCCTATTAATAATGATTGTCTAACAAATAAATTACAATTATATACTAAAAGCGATGAAAATAAATGATATGCTAAAGTTTCAAATGGAAAATCTATAATATCTGTAGCACCATGACCTATTATTGGAATTAATAATGGATATTTTATATTCATTATTAATTAAGATTATTATATTTTTATTATAATTTTATTATAACAACAATTTATTAATCATCATAACCTAACGCTTTTCTTTGTTCTCTTCTCTCATATTCATCTATGTCTTCAATTATTGTAATTGTTAAACGATTATGATTATTAGGAGGAGCTATATGTCTTACTCTAGCATATAAAAATTTTTGATTATTTTGTATAATTTCAAACTTTCTTGGATTATTTCCATGATTTTGTATAAAATTCCAAAAGTCATGATATTCGTCAACTTTACTATTCTCTTCTAATTCTTCTAATCTTAATTCTAATTTTCTTTTTACAACTTCGCTCATTGGTTCTGTTCTACTTTCAAAATCTTCCTTATCTACTAATATATATTCAATATAGTTTTTTTTTTCATATTTAGCTTGATCATATAGAGAGCTTAACTTTCTTTTTTTTCCTCTTGCTGTTTTTTTTCTTTTATTCTTTTTTTTACCTTCTTTTCTTTTTTTTCTTAAATTCATAATATATATATATATATATATTATAAATTATAAATTATAAATTATAAATTATAATTTATAAATTATATATTGTAAATTATAAATTGTAAATTATAAATTATAAATTATATATTATAAATTATAAATTATCGCGTGCAGAGTCGCCAGACGGCTTAAAACGATTTCCCCACTTATAAATTATCAATCATAGATTTTATACTTGTTGAGAGAGAGGTATAATTTTTACATTTTAAACACATATCACTTGCATCATCATTTACAAGTGCGTCTAAATCTAATGCTTTCACACCTTTATTATCTTCTATCATCATCATCATACATTTTGCACATTCTAAATCACTAATTTTTTTTGTTTTTTCTAATATTTTCTTAACTTCTTTTGTCCCTTTTGGTCCTCCTAATTCTTCTGTTAAACCTTTTAGTTTTCTATCAATTAAAACAAATATATCATCTTCTTTTTCTATTTTTTTACTTGAACCTAAACTAAAGCCTTCAACTATTCCAGGATTTACGAGAGAACCATTATTTGAACTTCTGGTTGAATTTGAATTTAAATTTGTGTGTTCTCTAAAATGAAGACGATTTATTATTGAATTTTTGAAATTCATACAATAAATTATTACAAAAAGAAATAAGGCTATTAATAATAAATAAGAATAGTTTTGAAGTGTTTTATAATCAAATTTCATTATATATATTATAATAATTAAAATAATATATATAAATTTATTCTTTATTTAATAAATAAAGTTTAATAGAAGCAATAATATTTTTAGAAATTTTACGATTATTATTTTCAGTTTTGAGAGAATCCAAGCAAGTTTCATCTTTTGTTAAATTATTTACTAAATTATTTATAGTTTTATGAGTATTCATTATAGTAGTTGCACTAGTTATACTTACACCTGGAACTTGCATTAACATCAAAATATCAATATTCTCTCGCGTTATATTAGATTTTTTAGTATTTTTTATATTTGCTAAATAATTGTCTTCTTTATTTTCTATTTTTAAATCTTCATTTTTTTCTAGTTCTTCTGTATTACTTACTGAATTGTTATTACAATAAAAACCTACTTTATCTTTTTCTCTCAAAAATTTATTTACAAAACTATAAATTATTTCTGCACTTTCTACAGCATTTAAACTATTAAATACAGAAAATCCTTTAAAATAACTCAAAGAAAAGAGAGAACTATATAAAGTATTTTTAAAAGATTTGTTTTTATAATTTATAATTGAACCTTCAATTAAATAATAAATATTATGATTTGCTAAAGTATTTTGAGAGAGCCTATAAGATTGTTCATTATAACGCCCATCTTTAATGCTAGCCTCTAAATCGGCGAGAGACTTTCGTTCAATAATTATTATATTTTGTTCATTTTTTTCATCATATAAAACAAAATCGCCTAAATCTAAGTTTGCCAATTCTATAGTTATTTTGTTTTTTGAACTATTATTTATAAATTCTAAAGCATCTATAATCGCTTTTGGCTCTCTATTATCTATATATAATTTCATTAAATTTATTAATTAATTAAATTATATACTAAAATTAATATGTGTTTAAATAATTAATATAAATCATTTAACAAATTTAACCAAGCATTGATTTACCTATTCTAAATTGAGATACATTTGTAGAAAAACCAATATGTTTAATACAACGTTTTCCATTTGGCGCACCAACAGTACCATTATCTTTATTAAATCCACATCCTTGAGCACGATCTGCTTCACTTACATCAACATCTGGTCCTCCATCTACAAATTTTAATCCATTTGCAGCAATTCTTGCAAATTTATATCCATTTAAACCAGTTATATGTGGTCTAACACCTGTTGTTGGTGCTAATCCAGCTAATGAACCAAAAACACTTGTACGATTTGTTTGTCTATTGCTAGCACCAATTAAATTTGGACGTGGCATTTTTTTATAATATTAATAAATATTTTTTTTTCTAAAAAATTGTTATAATAATTATATAAAACTATTATTCTAAATAATCATAATATTAAACTTAAATGGCTAAAAATTTTATTAATAAAGTATTAGAAGATAATAGTGATGAATCAGATAATGATACTAATATTTGTGTAAATGATGTCGTCAGTGATGAATTAATATTTAATCCATATAATCATTTAAATAAAGAAATTAATATTGTCGATGTCCAAGAATTACTTAAAACTTATGGTATTTTTACTAAACCATATAATATGGAACTTTATAAACGTGCATTTATCCACAGATCATATACAAAAAGACCTAAATTAGAAAATGAAGAAGCCAATGTTACTATTGTTGAAAAACCCGAGGATTGCTTACCTTTAAAAACCAAATCCAATGAACGGCTTGAATTTATCGGCGATGGAGTATTAGAATGTATCACAAAATATTATTTATATAAACGTTTCCCTAAAGCAGATGAAGGATTTATGACAGAAAAAAAAATCGCATTAGTAAAAAATGAACATATCGGTAAATTAGCTTATGAAATGGGTCTTCATAAATTTTATATTATTTCAAAACACGCAGAAGAAAAAAATATTAGAAATAATCTTAAAAAATTAGGTTGTTTATTTGAAGCGTTTATTGGTGCAATGTTTTTAGATTTTAACCGCATCAAAATAGATGACGAATATGGTTGGTTTAAAAATGTGTTTTCAACTGGTCCTGGATTACAAATGGCTCAAACATTTATTGAAAATGTATTTGAAAAACACGTTGATTGGACAAAATTAATTAACTATGATGATAACTTCAAAAATATATTGCAAGTAATTATTCAAAAAGAATTTAAATTAACTCCTGATTATGTTGAAATTAAAGACCCGTCCATCAATTATGATGAAATTGATATTAGCGATAAAACATATGCTATGGGAATTTATATTTCATTTGGACAAAATATTCATAATGCAAATATTAGTAGTGCAGTAAAATTTGATAATTTAAAAACATTCAAGGCAATCCATGAACTATTAGAAAAAAATGATAAACTATTAGTATTTTTAACAAAAGCCGAACATAAAATCAAGAAAAAAGCCGAACAAATGGCTTGTGAAAATGCCATTAAATTAATTGAAAAAATTAATTAATAAGGTAAAGTTAAATTTGTATTTTAGCATCTATTATATTTTTATTTTTTTAGGAAATACTTATGTTTATAATTATAATAATAATACTAATATTTTGATTTTCATTATTATTATCTATATTAGGTTAAAAAAAATAGCTGTAATGTGGAATCATGATTACGTGGACTAAATAAAATATTTTGTTGATTTGTTTCCATTTTTTTTATTACTTTAGTAAATAATTATTCTTAAAATAATTTTTATATATATATATATAAATGCATGACGATAAACAAAACATGTCGAACTCTGAGGAGGCACGTAGGGCGCTCGAGGGTGCGCGGGCGGGGGCGGAGGCGGCGCGGGCCGAGGCGGAGGCGGAGGCGAAGGCGGCGAGGGCGGTGGAGGAAGAGGAGGCGGCGGCGCGGGCGGAGGTGAAGGAGGCGGAGGCGGCGAAGATGGCGG
>Ga0115003_10001760_pt1 | contig 18568 bp, 19 predicted proteins | sample ArcticOcean_MG_C_7_FD_88736 | JGI IMG/M metagenome (GOLD analysis project Ga0115003, IMG submission 88736) | Marine microbial communities from western Arctic Ocean - ArcticOcean_MG_CB11_88 | ecosystem: Environmental > Aquatic > Marine > Oceanic | place: Arctic Ocean: Canada Basin | collected... | reverse complement strand
CCCTGGTCAGCCCACGCTTGAGATTCGGCAGAGATCGATACACTCGCGAGCGAGCAAAACTCATCCTCTGACCACGGAGAGACCACGATGCCGACAGACCTCAGACTGATTGGAAGCGGATCATCTCCTTATACGCGCAAACTTCGAGCCGCGCTGAGATATCGACGCATTCCCTATCGCTTTGTCGTCGCGGGAAGCGAAGAACAAAAGGCATTGCCCGAGAGGCCACTGCCCCTGATGCCATGTCTGGTTTTCCCTGACCCAGACGGCGAACCCACCGACCCGATGTCGGACACGACCCCGATCCTGAATCGACTCGAAGACGATTTCCCCGAGCGCTCTGTTCGGCCCGCCGACCCCGCGCTTCGATTCATCGACGCACTCATCGAAGACTATGGCGACGAATGGCTCAGCAAGTGCATGTTTCATTACCGCTGGGCATTTGCACCAGACACGAAGAAGGCTTCGTCCTACATGCCGTACGGGCACATGATCTCAATGCCACCTTCTGCGGGGATACAGTTCGAAAAGTCGATCGCCCAGCGGCAGATTTCGCGTATCGGCGTTGTGGGGTCGAACGAGACCACCGCTCCCGTGATTGAAGCAAGCTGGTCGCGCTTCGTAAGCCTCTTCGACGAACATATCCAAAGCCAGGCTTACTTGCTTGGCAACCGACCCGGCGCCGGCGATTTTGGCTGTTACGGACAGATGACGATGTTGGTCATCACCGACCCGACTCCGATGCAGATCGCCCTCGACATCTCACCGCGCGCTTACGCGTGGACCGAAAAGCTGGACGACATCTCAGGTTTAGAAGTGAGCGATTCGGATTGGATCGACCTCAATGATCCACCCGCAACACTGCGCAAACTGTTGGACGAGGTCGGGCGTGTCTATGCGCCGTTCTTACTCGCGAACGCCGCATCCGTGGAACAGGGCCTCGAGCAGGTCGAGTGCGAAATTGATGGACAACCGTGGGTTCAAGATCCGTTTCCCTACCAGGCCAAGTGTCTCAGGTGGCTTCGCGAGCAGTACGCCGCGCTGCCCGGCGTGTCGCGAGAGACCGTCGACGCGACCCTGGCAGGGACAGGGTGCGATGCCTTGTTCGCGGCGTCGTAGCGCGACCACGGTAAGAAAAAGAGTCGCCCCGCAACCGAAGTGCGACGAAACTTGAAGACGATGACAAGGGGAAATGTGCCGTGAGGAGAAGTACTGCAGGGTTGATTGCAACGATCGTGATCAGCGCAACAGCCGCGTTCTCGGCCGCCAGCGCAGATATAGACCTAGACGGATGTATGAACAATCAAGACATCCCGCGGATCGCACGCATACTCGATCCGAACGGAGATGTCGTCTACGCCCTGGTGACTGCCCAAGATCAAGGCTTCATCATACGCGCTAGAACCATTGCTCCCGACGGGACTCCCCTTGTAGACGTTTTTCAAAGCGCACGTCTTGCACAGACGAGTGCCGACTACGAAGTCAACAATGATCGCGTGTGTTCAGTCGTAAGTCTTCCTGAAGCCAGCATTGACGCTGAGACCCATGTCATCGTTTCGGTCGGTCTAAACTACACCGCACACGCGGAAGAAGCCGGCGGCGGAGACGTGTTTCTTTTTCCGAAACCGAGCCAGCCGACTCGTGCCTATGCATCGGTTCATCCTGGTGCCGGCGTCACGCTCTTCGACTACGAAGTAGAGCTCGCATACGTGCTACTCGAAGAGGTTGATCCTCTTGCCTCGCCTTCGACCGAAGCGCTCATGGCGAAGGTGGCGTTTTTTCTAACCAACGACGTATCTGACCGCGAACCAATTATCGGCGGTGCGTCGCTATCGGGTCCAGGTACGGGCTTTGCCGAGGGCAAGGGGCAACCTGGCTTCTTCCCCGCTGGACCCTGGATGGTTCTTGGAACCGACCTTTACCAGGCACTCGAAGCGTGCAGCGGCAAGGGACTCGGCCTACGGCTCTTTGTTGACGACGAAGCCGAACCGCGACAAGACGCCAGCACCGAATTCATGATCCTGCAGCCCACCCAACTCATCGGACGTATCGGAAGCTGGATCGAAGAACATGGCCGAAGATCCGTCATGACCTTCGTGCGTCCCGACGAAGACCAAGTGCGCTTCTATCCTCTTGCCGTAGGCGAAGACTCACCGAAGCTTACTGCCGGCAGCATTGTGCAAACGGGTACACCAGAAGGCGTTGCGCTCAATGCGCCGAGCCCACTCGGCGTGACGCTGCGCGGTGCACTTCACCTGCGCAGCCCGTTTGCGCAGTTCTTAGTGGAAGAGAAGGAGCGCGTCGCAGCCGGAGGCACTCGGTACCTTGCGCCGGGCAACACCGTACGCGCGAGCATCGACGGACTGGGGACACAGCAGTTCACAATCGGGGAAGCCGGCGGGCGCCCTGCCCCCCACGGTTGTGACGAAACGTATTAAGTGCGACGCGGAGATCAGTCCTCGCCACGGGACTTCAGCGCTTCACGCCAACTGAGACCGCAACCCAGCGCCGACAAGATCAATGCGAGCACGAATCGTGGATCTCCCCCTTGGATCCACGGGTCGATGGGGAACGCGATGGTCTTCGCCATCGCTGCGATCTTGAAGTCATGCGAGCCTACGAAGTCGGGATTCATTGAGATGTCGAGCACGTCTCGCCGACTGCGATAGCGCATCCCCGCTCCAGTGCTCCAATGTTGCATGCCGTCGGCATTCATGATGTCCATCGCGTTAGCCGCCGCCGTGCCATAGAGCACGGGATGACACGCGCGCTTGAGCAACTGGGGGATCATGTACTCCATGTACTTTGCGAGGACGTCCTCGCTCGACTCTCCAGGGGAGACGCCTGCAACCTGCAACGGGGTGTCGTACATGTCGATCACGTTGATCATCACGAAATCGTCGCCGGTGTCTTCTTCCATAAATTTGCGAATCAGCGCGATGCGCTCGGGCGTCGCGGCGGGCTCACGGGATTCCGCCAGGGAGATGTAGTGCGCGATCTCTGCTTCGGTCAGCGGGCCTCCAAACGAGGTGTACCAGCTGAAGAAGAGCACGTAGAGGCTTACCAAAATTGCCCAGATCCAATGGGTTCGTGTCATGTTCAATCCCTTTCAATGGCTAAATCCGCGACTTCGCATATTTTTTCTTGGCGACAAGTATTAGCACGCAGCATGTCATCTTCTCAGCCCACCAAACCCCGCGACGAGACCTTGTCCTTGATCGAGTCCCTGAACTTCGCCATCGGGAACGAACCGTCCGGACGGTCCAAAAGTCAGAACACAGCTGCACTTCGGCGGCCAACACGCAGCGCCGATGCGATCGTGTCTTCTGACAAGAACGGCTATTGTAAAGATCCGTTTTTCTGAAACCCCATGTCGCTGCGCGGCCCCGTCCCTCGCCGAACAATTGCTCGGCATCGAATCCGACGCGACTTTGAGTCGCCTCGCCGCCCCTTCCCCTAGGAGATGAAATAATGAAGATGACCACCGAAGAAGCCTTCGTGAAGGTTTTGCAGATGCACGGCATCGAACATTCTTTTGGCATCATCGGCTCTGCCTTCATGCCGATTTCCGACTTGTTTCCGAAAGCGGGCATCACATTTTGGGACGTGGCCCACGAAACCAACGGCGGCTACATCTGCGACGGCTACACGCGAGCCAGCGGTAAAATGGGCATGGCGATCGCGCAAAACGGTCCCGGCGTCACGGGCTTCGTCACGGCGATGAAGACGGCGTACTGGAACCACACGCCGATGTTGCTCGTTACGCCCCAAGCCGCCAACAAGACCATCGGACAGGGCGGCTTTCAAGAAGTCGAACAGATGGCGATGTTCCGCGACATGGTTTGTTATCAGGAAGAGGTACGTGACGCTTCACGCATCGCCGAAGTTCTCAACCGCGTCATCTTGAAGGCGTGGCGGGGCTCCGCGCCGGCGCAGATCAACGTGCCACGGGACCTTTGGACCCAGGTGATCGACATCGAACTCCCGCAGATGGTTCGCTTCGAACGTCCGTCCGGCGGCAAGAACGCCATCGCCGAAGCCGCAGCACTTCTCTCACAAGCGCGCTTCCCGGTCGTCCTCAATGGCGCCGGCGTCATCCTCAGCGACGGCATCCCCGCCTCGCAGGCACTGGCTGAAAAACTGAGCGCACCGGTCTGCTGTAACTACCAACACAACGACGCGTTCCCGGGCAGCCATCCCTTGGCATGCGGCCCCCTCGGCTACAACGGCTCGAAGGCTGCAATGGAGTTAATCGCTCAAGCCGACGTCGTGCTCGCATTGGGAACACGACTCAACCCGTTTTCCACCCTCCCTGGCTATGGCATCGACTACTGGCCCAATGACGCCAAGATCATTCAGGTTGACATCAATGCCGACCGCATCGGTCTCACCAAGAAGGTCACCGTCGGAATCGAAGGCGATGCGAAGCAGGTTGCTGAACAGATCCTGAACCAGCTCACAGCGACGGCCGGCGACGCAGCACGCGGCGAACGCGAAGCGTTGATCGCGACGACGAAAACGAATTGGGAAAAAACACTTTCCGAAATGGACCACGAAGACGACGACCCGGGCACAACCTGGAACGCACGAGCGCGCGACCGCGACGCGGACCGCATGGCTCCGCGCCACGCGTGGCGCGCCATTCAGGAAGCGCTGCCTAAGGACGCCATCATTTCGTCGGACATCGGAAACAACTGCGCGATCGGCAACGCGTACCCGTCCTTCGAGGTCGGTCGCAAATACTTGGCGCCCGGCTTGTTCGGCCCCTGCGGTTACGGCTTTCCGTCGATCGTGGGCGCAAAGATCGGCTGCCCCGATGTTCCGGTAGTGGGCTTTGCGGGCGACGGCGCCTTTGGCATTTCGATGAGCGAGATGAGCTCGATCGGCCGCGAGAACTGGCCGGCCATCACCATGGTGATTTTTCGAAACTACCAATGGGGCGCGGAAAAACGAAACACGACACTCTGGTTCGACGACAACTTCGTGGGTACCGAACTCGATCCCCAGGTGAGTTACGCGGGCATCGCCGAGGCTTGCGGCCTGAAGGGTGTCACGGTGCAGACTCGCGCCGAAATGTCTGAAGCCCTCAAGATCGCGTGCAAAGAACAGTCGAATGGCGTGACGACGTTCCTCGAAGTCTTGCTCAATCAAGAGCTGGGCGAGCCCTTCCGTCGGGACGCAATGAAGAAGCCGGTTTCGGTCGCTGGCGTGAGCGCTTCGGACATGCGTCCACAAGAGAGCTAAGACCCCGCAGCCACGCTTTCGAATGACGAATCTTGAAACGGTGGAACCCAGCGCGTCAATACGCCGCAGGGATCAGACGATCAGCCACACCAACGCAAAGCACGCAGCGCCGGCCACGTTGCCAACGTTCCGGCTCCAAGGAAGCCTGCCGGCCCTGGTTGCCTTGCCGAGTTCTGCGCTGGGCTCGCCACCTTCCCCAACCGCGCGAACGATGGGCCCTTCGAATGCAGCCACCCCAACAGCCCGAGCCACGAGCGTTGCGAACAGCACTTGGCCACTGAGCGTGCCGAACGGCAGCAAAATGAACGCAAGAATCACCGCGACCCACGGCGCAAGGATCCCGCCCCAACTCATCCAGGCGAACTGCTCTTTGTCGTTCTGGTCGATCGGGAAGTCGAACATGAAGAAATAGCCTTTCGGTTTTTCAAAAACCGGCGACTCTGAGCCCGACAAGCGAGCGCCCGTAAAGTGCCCCCATTCGTGAATCGTCGACGGAATCACAACGCCCGCAACGACCGCATTTGCGACCGCGACAAAGTTGGCGACTGCCCAGCCTGTCACTTGCGCCCAAGTTTCGGCCGCCCCCCACATGGTGAGCGCGCCCATCACCATGGCAAAGTGAAAACTTCCGATCTGCTTCATGCGTGCGCGATCGAAAGCCTTTGCGGCGTCCTTCAAGGCAGCGAGTTCATTCGCATCTATCGTGGCTTCGGCCATCGTTTGGCTCCTTCTTTTGACCGCGACCTTTCGGTGCAATCGACTCTTGGGTCTCACGCCTTCACGCGTGCCCATCTCTTCTTCATGCTCTTCGAGTCGGCACCGAATGTCAATCGCCGTCAAGCAAGGAAGCGTGACGACGCGACAACATGCGCTTGGGGGGCTCTCCGACGAGAGCCTGCAGTCTGCCCTGAGCCGCGTTCGCTCTCGACCGGTTCAGCTAGCCCTCGCAGCGTAAAACAGCGACCGAGATTGGCGCCTCGCGCCTCAAAACAATTGACGAACCACAAGGCGGTGTGGCCTCGACTCACGCCACCGCGTCGTTCGCGGGGCGGGCCGAGCGGGGCATCGCCGTCGATCCATTCTCACGAAACGCCGGTCGTGCTGCCCACACTGCGTCTGAACCGGTAGTGTCTCCTCCATTCGTTAATGGCGCCCAAGAATCGATACTCGACCGGTCCCCGCTACCGAGCTGGAGATTTTATGATCACGAAGACTCATTTTCTTGCCGCGGTTTTTGCAGCGCTGCTCCTTACCGCGTGCAGCCGCCCGTTTGTCCTGATTCCTGGCGGTGCACTCGTGGGGCAATCCGCGCCCGCGCCACAGAGTTGGTCCTTTACGGACGCCATCGACACGATCCAACTAGAAACCAACCCGGCTGATCCGTACTCGGTAAACATCTGGGTCGTTGGAATGGGCAACGCGCTGTATGTCCACGCAGGTGCCAACCGCGCGACATGGATTGAAAACATGGACGCCGATCCAAATGTGCGGCTGCAAGCGGGTGATACGATTTACCAACTCGCGGCAACTCGTGTCACGAGCCAAGAAGAATTCGACCGATATAGCGCGCCGTATGAAGAGAAGTACGGCAACCCGCCGCGCAACCTGAATGTCGCCGAGGCGTACCTGTATCGCCTCGTTCCGAGGTAGTACGGCGAGGCAGTACGGAGACCACGCCGCCCCACGCAAGCGCGCACACTCCTAGTGCGGATATTTTTCGCTGTTGCGAAGCATGTACGCCGGGCCATGTTCCACGTTGATCGAAGCGTTTTCGCCGTAGATGCTTTCTTTCTGTGCCTTGTACTCTTTTCGATTGGCGCCGAGCGGCGCGAGAGCTTCCGCGCGGGCGCGCGCAACGTCCAAAAGGGATTCCGCGCTCGCGATCTGTTGAACAATGCCGGCTTCGAGCGCTTCGGGTCCAGCCCAACGTCGGGCGAGCTGAACCGTTTCGAAAAACGTGTTCGCCGGAAGCTTGTGTTTGAAGAGCGCAAGTTCGGGGCGTGGGATCACCATGCCGAGTTGCATTTCATTTGCGCAGGCGAACCCACGGTCTTCGCGCATCACGCGCTGGTCGTGACACAAAGCCGACATCAAGCCGGCACCAAACGCGTGTCCATTGATCGCGGCGACACTCGGAACCGACAGCGTGATGATCCGGCTCATCAACGTCATGAACTCAGCGCCAAAAACTTTGCGGTCACCACCCGGATCGTCGTCACTTGGGCTCTTGGACGAGACCCAATCAAGATCGAGGCCGTTTGAAAAGAACTTCTCGTTTGCTGAAGTCGTGACCAGCGCCGCCGGCCCGTCGGAGGCTTCGACCTCATCGATCGCTTCGGCAAACGCCCGGACGAACGTCGTGTTCCATCGATTTTGCCCATCGGTCATCACGAGGGTGAAAACGTTTCCGTCACGCTTGAGGTCGATCATGTTGTCTCCGGTTCAATTGTGAGCCCTAAGGCGGCAGAAGTCGATGAGACCTACGAATTCTCGTCGGGATCGGCTCGGATGCCATTGTTGTGACACAAGCTATGTCACAGCGTTTCCTTCAACAAGGCGCATGCAGTCGAGACCGCACCAGCATTCGCAACCACACGAATCCTCGAGAGTTTAGAGATGACAACCGTAAGCAAGACGGTCCCCAGCGAGCTACAGCCGCAAGTCGACGCGGCACTTCGCTGGTTCAACTGCACACAAGAAGTCGAATTCAAGGTGACCGGAATCCTTGACGCGGACTCTGCACTCACCTCCGCCGAACCCGTCGAGCTTCGACTCGTCCTTTGTGGCGGAGACACCTGCCACCAGAAAAGCTTCAAGGTTGCGACGGCGGACTCCGGCTTCGACATTTAATTTGCCGATGCCGAGCGAGGCGCAAATAAAACGACGGCTGAACTTCAAGCCGAACTCGACACCAATCCCGAACTCGACTCGAGAGGCATATCCCGTGGCCTCTCTTCATGTCGTTACTCGTGGCGAATGGCTGGTTCACCAAGCCGCAAACGTTCGGCTATCAACCCGGGGGTCCGTCTACGAAGCAGAAAATTACGAATGCCGCGATCCACATTCCATTTTTTGTTGGAGCCTGGGCAATCGCTTTTGCAAGCTTGCCGACGCTGTGGGTTGAAGTCGGACTCGTGGGCTCGGCCGCGTGGTTGACACCCAAAGTCCGGTTCTTCAACGATCAGTTTCAGAACGTTCCAAACGTATAAGTTCGGCGATCGCCGAGCTGGCGATCGAGCGGGCAAACGACCCTCGATCGAATGGCGTCGAGGAAAAGCTTCCGAGTTCAACCCATGAGCCAGACCGATCAAATTTTCGCGAGCACGATCCGTGCGTCAAATTGCATCGCCGTTGTCGATGTTCGCCTGATCTTCTTACCCGCTAGTCGATTTCGATGACGTCGCTTCCCGGCGGCAGGCGAAATGTCATGCCGTCTTCGCCCAGCATCACGTCGACATCCCCCTGGTCGACGTCTCGCATAAAGAGCCACTTCCGGATCGCACCTGGCACCGGTGGGACCATATGCGTGAAAACCAAGGTCTGGACGCCCGCCGTATTTGCCGACTGAGCCGCTTCGTTCGGGCTCGTATGATAGTCGGTGACGTCCATCGTAATCTTCTGAAGCCGACTAATCCCCATTTCCCCCATCGCGTGGCTGACCTGGGTCATCACGCTCTTAATCAGGACTTCGTGGATCAGCAGATCCGCGCCCTTTGCGTTCAACTCTAAATTGGTCGACTGGTCGGTATCCCCGCTGACTACGACGGACCGACCTTTGTAGTCGAAGCGATATCCAACAGCCGGTTCAACCGGTTCGTGCTCCACCGCGAATGCGGTCACAACCAGATCGCCATCTTCGAGGATCTTCGTACCAGGACCGTTTGTGTACGGCACGCGGTGAGCCAGCCACTCGGTCGCACCGGGCGGCATGACTTCAGCCGAGTGGTGTGCGATCCGGTACTGATCGTCCAAGGCGTACGCTTCTTTGAACCCACGAACGACACGGTCGACCCCCTCCGGCCCATACACGTTGAGCGGTCCGGTTCGGCCGTTGGCCCAACTTTGCATGGCCCATTCGCCCAATTCGCCGATGTGATCGGAGTGGAAGTGCGTCAGGAAGATTCCTGCGACCGCTCGGGTGGGATAGCCGGCGATCTGTGCAACTTCTTGTGAGCCCGGCCCCACGTCAACGACATAGACTTTGCCGCCGGCGACAACCAACGTACAAGCTGCTGCACTGTCTGCATCGGGAAGCGGCGAGCCCGTCCCGCAAAGGAACACGTGCAACGCGTCGTCTTCGAGTGTCGCTGTCGCGGCAGAACTCGCTTGTCTGCTTGCGGCAGTTTTCACAATACGACCGACCATGGCTTCGCATCCGAGTGATGCAACGAGCGAAACAATCGCGATCGAAAGTACGACGCGCGTAACCGTCTGAGAAGTCTTCATGCTGTCTTTGTTGCTCCGATTTTGAATAGTGCGTGCGGCACGCACCGCTACGACTGAAGTAATCCCTTGATTGTGCTGCAAATAACACGGCGGGTCGCCGCGGTCGAAAGTTTTTCGTGGCTCTTCAGTTCGTCCCAGTACCCAAATGAAAGCAACGCAGCGACGGCCGCGACGATATCGCGACGTGCCGTCTCATCCAGAGCATCGAGTTCAGATGCCAACGAAGCACGAACTTGCCGACGCAATACCGATCGAAACCATGCGTACCGGTCGCGAAGCTGTTTCGAAAACGGCTCGGTCAAGATCGCAGCGCGCCGGACTGGGGAAGTAATTTGGTTGCGTGCAATCGAGTTGGCCACGAGCGATTGGATTCGCTCGTCGAGTGTCCCCTCTTCTACGATGAGAGGGAGCTGCCGGTCAACACGTTCGATTTGGAGTTCACAAACTTGCTCGAACAACGAATCCATATTTTCGAAGTGTCGAAATACCGCGCGGGTCGAAACCTCGGCGCGCTCAGCGACCTGTTTCGCCGAAGGGCGCAGGATGCCTTCCTGAAGGCAATCGAGCATGGCCTCCGCTACGGCGCCCCGCGTGCGCTCAGAACGCGCCTGCCGACCGTCTGTTGTGTCCATGTCTTTGTCCTACAATATGTCACTCAGAGTGACATTAGTAGTCAATTCGCGAACGAATATCGAGGGCCCCATGTCCGCACCCACCGAAACGCGATCCGCCTATGACGTCTTGGGTGCAGCCGTTGACCGCGACCGGGCGTGGCACTCCACAGACCTCGACGACGGCGCGATCACGTCGTTGTCCGTCACAGAAATTGGCGACCTCGCCTACGCAGCAAAAGCCCTCCCCGCCGACTGTTTTGACTGGGCCGACTTTTCGCTCGACGCCATCACCAAAGCGCCACTGAGCGCTCGCTTCGATGAACTCGCCGAAGAAGTCGCGCACGGTCGTGGCTTCGTGATTCTTCGGGGACTCGACGCAAACGATCCAGAAATGCTTCGCCGCATGTTCTGGATCCTCGGAAACCACTTCGGAACGCCCGTCATGCAGAACGCGCGCGGAGAAATTCTAAGTGAGGTCTACGACCGCTTCGCAGGCGCACCACGATCCATCGATTCACGCGGCTACGAAAGCAACGACGAACTCCGATTTCACTGCGATGGCGGAGATTGCATCGGCCTCGGCTGTGTTCGCCCATCGCCAACCGGTGGGGGAAGCGGCCTCGTGAGTCTGTTCGCAATTTACAACGAACTCCTAGCCCATCACCCCGAACATCTCGCAACGCTATACCGCGGCTTCCCGCTCTACGTCAGGAAGGAAGCAGTGGGGGACGGTTCGTCGACGCGAGAGGCTTCGGTGGCAGACAGATGCATGCCGACTTTCGCGGTCAAAAAAGGGCGACTGAGCGCCTGGCTCAACATGGTGCTTGCCGAGCACGCAGCATCAGCGCTGGGCAAACCGATGGACGCGACATCCCGCGCAGCCCTTGCCTGCGTCGAAGAAATCGCCGAACGCCCCAACATGAAACTTCGCTTTACCCTCGAAGCCGGGGACGTCATGTGGGTTCACAATATGGCGGTGATGCATCGTCGCGATTTTTATCAAGACGACCCCGACCCAGGCAAGCGCAGATTTTTTTATCGCATGTGGACCAACTTCCGAACACCGCGTGATGTCGTCCCGGAACACGCAGCCTTGCGGGTTGGGATCCGAGGTCCCGTGCCGGTTGTCGTTGGCCCCGGGGCCGCTGGCGAATAGGCGCTCAGCCTTCGGAGTCATCGAGGGCCGGGCAATAACTCGTGCGAGATCCAGCGGCACTTCGGGCATGGCACCAGCGCCTGCGCCTAGATCACCCTCGTTTCTTGCATGCGCCCGACAGCTTTGTTTTGCCGGCAAGTTTTCCTGCCCGCAGTAAGTGCGCCACTAGACGCGTCATCCACTCGAGGATCTCGCGATTTCTCGAAAATTCGCCGCGTTATGAGATGTTCGCGGGCTCAGTTTTTATATGATCACCGCAATGCGTAGAAACGTTGACCACGGCGAACGTCACTCCAAGATCTCTGCTGCTGCAGTCCGGGCGATCGATGGACAAGGGCTCGACCGAGTCCGCTTAGTCGATGCCGCAAAACGCGCCGAATGTATGACGGGTGCAGTGAGCCACCCTGCCCTCGCTCTATTCCATCTACATCGCGAAGCCTCGCATCTTTTGACGGCCTTGGACTTCGCGCCACTCTCGAACCCGATGAATGGTCAAGCGAACGCTCACGGTTCAACCGAACCCGCTACTGCGCCACCCACGCAACAGCGGAGCCATATACCCAACGCACAAGCAGAGGAAAAAACTGCATGAGTCTTCAAATTCTTGCCCCGGATAGCAAAACCAGTGAAATCGTCGCCGCAATGCAGAAGGACGGTGCGTGCATCGTGCGCGACGTACTTTCGGAAGAAGAACTGGTGCGAATCAACCGCGACGTTTCGCCGTGGATCGATCGCTCGGAAATGGGGTCCGACGACTTTATTGGCAAACTGACCAAGCGCACCGGTGCCCTCGTCGCACGTTGTCCCGAGATTCGCCCGGTGATTACCCATCCACTTATTCTCGAAGCTGCGAACGCCTTCCTCGAACCGCACTGCGAACGAATTCAGCTTCACCTCACCCAGACGATTGGCATCTTCCCCGGACAGGGTCGACAGATATTGCACCGGGACCGTCTTGCTTGGGGCGGGTACATCCCGAAACCGATCGAACCCCAGTTCAACACCATTTGGGCGCTGACGGACTTCACCGCCGAGAGTGGTGCGACCCACATCGTCAAGGGCAGCCATGACTGGCCGTTGGATCGCAACCCGGAATCGGAGAACGAGAGCATCCAAGCCGTCATGCCCCGCGGCTCGGTCCTCTGTTATAGCGGCACTGTGATCCATGGCGGCGGCGCGAACAATTCAGAGGCTCCACGTGTAGGTCTAAACATCACCTATTGCCTGGGTTGGTTACGTCAAGAAGAAAACCAGTACCTGTCTTGCCCGCCCGAGATCGCAAAAAACCTTGCCGCCGAGCTCACGGATCTACTGGGTTATACGATGGGAAACTATGCGCTCGGCTACTACGCCAGCCCCGAAATGATTGACGGGCTCCCGGACACTCTGCCTCCGGAAATCGCGATCGGACGCCAGCCCGATCAGATTCCCGGCAACACGCTCATCGCGAATGGGCCAACGTCTGAGAACATCGACGTCATGATTGCAGACGCAGGAAAGCAGTCCTAGTCCGCAAGCACTCGCGCTCGTTTTCGCAACGTCGCTGGCAGTTCTCCGAACATTTTTTTGAAGGGACGGTTGAATACGGCGTCCGCCCCGAAACCCACGCGGCTTGCGACTTCTCTCGCCGACGATTCCGATTGCGCGAGCATGAAGCGTCCGCGACTCATTCACCACTGCGTGAGGTAGCGCATTGACGAGACGCCGCGATTGGCGTTAAACCTTCGAACGAGACCACTTCAACGGAGCCCCTATGACCACCTGCCGGCCCCTCATCTCTTTCGTTACTACTGCTGCTGCTGTGATTGCGCCAATGCTCGCCACCGCCGCGGACGATCCGAGTACCTCCACTGCACGCCCTTATGAAATCACCGAAGAGCGTGAACCGTGCTCCAACTTCACTCCCCTGAAGCAGCCTCTATTTGGTGACACTCACGTCCACACGTCTCTGTCCTTTGACGCCAATGGTCAGAACACGCGCAACCGCCCCGCCGACGCGTACCGCTTTGCGATGGGCGAACGCATGGGGATCCAACCCTATGACGACGAAGACAATCCGCAGCGCTTCATCCAACTGGACCGCCCACTCGACTTTGTTTCTTTGAGCGACCACGCCGAGCTGCTGGGTGAAGTCAACTTGTGCACGACGCCTGGCTCTTGGACGTATTGGCACCCGGTGTGCGTCGCACATCGATCATCTGGAGCCCTCAGCATGGTCCTGCTCGCTGGGCGCTCGCTTGGCTTCCGTAGTCGCTGGGGCTTCTGTGGCGACAAAGGGGAGCACTGTCTCGGCAAAGCCGGGAGCGTGTGGGAAGAAATCAAGCGGTCGGCAGACGAAGCGTACGACCGGTCGTCTTCGTGCCGCTTCACGAGCTTCGTTGGTTACGAGTGGACGGCGTCGATGGACGAAGGCAAGAACTTGCATCGCAACGTCGTGTTTCGAAACGAACGCGTACCGAAGCTTCCGAGTAGCTGGATCGAAACGCCTTCTGCCTCGGCGCTGTGGGATCACCTTGACCGCGATTGCCTCGACGCCGGAGAAGGATGCGATGTCCTCACGATCCCCCACAACTCCAACATCAGTAGTGGGTTGATGTTCCGCTCTGCGAAGATCGAAGAGTCTGCCGCGCCCCACCCCGAAGTCGATGCCGCGGAAGCGAAACGACGACAGCGGATGGAGCCCATTATCGAGATCATGCAGCACAAGGGTTCTTCGGAATGCGACGTCGTTGCGGGTTGGTCAAACGACGAGACCTGCGGCTTTGAAACCCTTGCCTACGACTCGTTTGGCGGCGGACGGCCTTCGATGTTTACGCCCCCGGCGCAGTTGCCGGCAGCAAACAACTTCGTCCGCTGGGCGCTAACCGAAGGCCTTCGCCAACAACAGACCCTCGGCGTAAACGGACTCAAGTATGGGATCATCGCCTCCACCGACACTCATATCGCGGCACCAGGACTGACCACCGAAGACGCAGCACACCCCGGGCACGGCGGGTTCGGCAAAGGCGAAGGCGCCGATACCACGAACGAGTTCGCCGACAACATTGAATTCGGACCGGGAGGCCTCGCGGTGGCTTGGGCTGAAGAAAACACCCGCGACTCCATCTTCGAAGCCATGCTCCGACGTGAGGTCTACGGCACGAGCGGTACGCGGCCGACCGTGCGCTTCTTTGGCGGTTGGGACTACCCCGAGACGCTATGCGATAACCCCGAGATGGTCGCCCAAGGCTATGCGGCGGGCGTGCCGATGGGCGGTGACCTTCCTGCGAAAACCGAAAATGTAGACGCGCCGCGTTTCGTTGTGGCCGCAATGAAAGACGCAGGATCTGCAACCGTGCGCGGCCTGCCGCTCCAGCGAATTCAGATTGTGAAAGGTTCTCTAAAGGATGGCGAGCACCACGAAACTGTTTTCGAAGTCGCGGGCGGGGACAACGGTGCATCGGTCGACCTCGCGACCTGCGAGCCCAAGGGTCAGGGCGCCGCAAACCTCTGCAGCGTTTGGTCTGACCCCGACTTCGATGCGAGCACGCCTGCATGGTACTACGCTCGGGTTTTTGAGAACCCGTCATGCCGCTGGAGCCAGTACACGTGCAATGCTGCCGGGGTCGATTGCAATGACCCCGCAACCATCCCGGAAGACTTGTCCGCTTGCTGCTCGGAAAGCCACAAGGCGACCATTCAAGAACGCGCCTGGACATCCCCGATCTGGTACACGCCAACTGGCAGTTAGCGGATAAAGCAACTTCCGTGGGCCGTCGGCGCTAGCCTTGTCGGATGACGAACCTCAACGAGACGATCAAGCTTGCGGGTAATCTGGCGACGCGGCGCATGGGCATCGGCGCCGACGCGGGCATTGGCGCCCGTCCTCTCGAATGGGCGTTCGAGCGAGGGCTCAACTACTTCTATTGGGGAACGCGCCGAAGCCCCGGCATGAAGCAGGCGATCCGAAATCTGGCGCCCAGCAAGCGTGACGAGATGGTGATCGCGCTTCAGACCTACGACGTCACCGGGCTTGCGTCAGCGCATACGTTTCATCGCGGACTGCGTCAGTTGGACATCGAATACGCCGACGTGTTGATCTTGGGGAAGCGCGACGGCCCCGTATCGCGTCGCGCGCAAGACAGCGCTCTGGCGCTGAAAGATGCAGGGCTCGTAAAACACCTTTGCATCAGCGCCCATGATCGCAGCCAATATCGCGCGCACCTCGAAAGCGGTCTCTACGACATCATCATGGTTCGCTACAACTGCGCGCATCCCGGAGCCGAGCGCGAGGTCTTCCCTCTGCTCGAACAATCTTCTCCGCGTCCGAGCGTGATTGTCTACAACTCGACGCGGTGGGGACATTTATTCGATCCGAAGTGGATGCCCGATGGAGAACGCACTCCCGAGTCGACACATCTTTATCGTCACGCCCTTACGCACCCGGACGTCGACATGGTCCTCACGGCACCCGCGACCGAAGCGCAGCTCGTCGCGAATGTGAGGCGCTTGAGCAAGGCCCTCTCGACGCAGATGAAATGGCCTGGCTGTCTCGCGTTGGAAAACACGTCCACGAACTCAACCCGAGCACGAACTGGGATTTTCTGTTTTCGAGTCGTGGACCGGGGAAGTGATTCCGATCCCCGTCCGTGGTCAGGCAAACGTCACCCACGCAGAGAATGGAATACAGATCCAGGCACCTCACGTTCCCGATGGATATACAGCCATCGTTTTGTTGATTTCAGGTTCCCCTCTCGCCCCGCAGATACTTTGGTTTGAATCTAATGGTTCGGATCGCACGATATTTCGGGCAGGAACCTCACCGAAGAAGCCGTGGGCGTAGCAGCCCCGACGAGTCTTCAACGAATCCACGGCGATTCGCAGAATTGAAAACTGTCATCTTGACGACAGGCGTTTCCCAAACACGCTGATATCGTTGTGTTGTCAGCGCCCCCTTGCATCGCCCACCCGGAGGTTTCCGCAGTTGCGTGTTTTTTCTGCCAGCATCGAATCGTTTCTCAAGCGACTCACGGCAATGACGCGACAAATTCTCCGCGAAGATTTCGGCGCAAGCGTCGGGCGCACGCGCTTTGAGACACCGAACGGTTGGAGCTGGCCGGTTCGTCTCGTTGCCATCGATGACGCCGACCGACTCGGCTACTTCGATGCGGCTTCCTGCACGATCGCAGTGCACAAACGCATGATGTACACCGCCAAAGATCGCGTCCTCAAGAACGTGTTGCGACACGAGCTGGCGCACTACTTCACTTACATCGCGCATCACGAAACCGGTTTGGACGACCGTCCACACGGTCCCCAGTTCCAACAGACTTGCGAGCGCTACGGACTCGACGCAGACGTGAGGCAAGCGACTTGCGACGTGGCGGCGGAGAACGACGCGATCACCGGCGAACTCGCGAACGAGGCGATCTTGCGAAAGATCCAGCGGCTTTTATCTCTCTCTGAAAGCGACAATGAACATGAGGCGGCGCTCGCGGTCGTCCGGGCCAACGAACTCATTACCCGGCACAACCTCAATTCGGCTGCGGCAACAAACGACAACGCCGGAGAAGTTGAATACTGCGTCAGTGTCGTGATCCCCTGTAAGCGCAGCAGTCCACGGGTAAGCGCGATCGCGGAGATCCTCAGCGAGTTCTTCGTCTACCCGGTACAAGCAAGCGCCGGGCTTGAGGTCACGGGAACCCGGGCAAACGTCGAGCAAGCGGAGTACATCGCCAAGACTCTCGACCGTGCGTTGAGGGCGTCATGGAAGCGGGCGCGTGAAGACAACACAGGGGCCCGCCTCCGTGAGAAACCCTTCATGGCCGCGGCGGCGGAAGCCTATGTTGCGAAATTACGGAGCGCGAAGGCGCAGCACTCGACCCGCGATCAACGCGCCCTCGTCATACTGCAAAACGAGCTCGAATGGGCGGGCCGCGGTGTCCAAGGCGGAAACGTTCGCACATCTACGTCATGGTATGAAACCTGCGACGTTTCTACGGCCCATGGTGAGCGCGCGGGTGCAGAGCTCGAACTACGCCGAGCCATAAACGCGGCCAGCGCAGTCAAGTTGATCGAAGGCTAAGGCCGCATCGTCGATAAGACCCTTGCTCCTTCTTTCACTAGAAATCGCTACCGCTTATCCACCAAACAATCGCAGCGGTGCGTCTTCGCCGTTCAACGCCCGGTCTAGCTCTTTGAGCGTGCCGCAGAGCTGATCGAAGCGTCGCTTGCCCACGACGGCCGCAAGTTCTTCGCTGAGTTCGTCCATGGCCTCGTCGATGTCTGCAAGCAACCGACGTCCCTTGCGCGAATAGACGACACGTTTCGCACGTCCATCTTTCTCGTCCGGGACACGTTCGACATAACCGGCTTCTTCGAGTTGTTGCACCAGCTGGCCGGTCCTTTGCAGTGTGATGCGCAGGCGCGCCGCAAGCTCTGTCATCCCGAGGCCTTCGCGGGGCAAGTTTGGAAACACCTGCGTGCTCGCGGGCCCAAGCGCGTGGCCCCGCTCCGAAAGTCGGTCGCGCACGCGTTGACGTGCCGAAGTCGCAAGCGCCATTAGATGACGGCTCATCTCGAAGGCCTGATGGGGCGAACTCGATGCAGGGTCGCTTTCGGTGGCTCGTCGTCGACTCATCAACTGTTCCTTCCTTCGACCGCGGAACTCCAGCGGTTGAACCGTTGACAAGAATCTACCAAATAGGCTTTACTAAATGCGATGCCCCCGGCAACGAATCCCGAAAGCCCCAAGCAATACCCAGAAGTGACGCGCCGAGAATGGCGCTTCGACGTGAGCAAAACGTTCCAGAACGCGTCACGTCTCGAAGTCGCTGCAACTTTCGTAGCGCCCACCGGCCTGCCAACCCGGGCCTTACTCGTTTGCCTACCCGGCGGGTTCCTTTCGCGGGGCTACTTCGACCTTTGCGTAGCGGGCGACCACAGTTACAGCTTCGCCGAAGCAATGGCTGCGAGCGGGTTTGCGTCTCTTGCGCTCGACCACCTCGGGATCGGGGAAAGCTCGAAACCGGACGACCGCTGGATGCTGGATGCAGACGCCCTCGCCCGCGCCAATCAATACGCACTCGAAGCCGCACGCGAACGATTGCAACGTGATGGCACACCCAAT
>Ga0115003_10001755_pt1 | contig 18590 bp, 16 predicted proteins | sample ArcticOcean_MG_C_7_FD_88736 | JGI IMG/M metagenome (GOLD analysis project Ga0115003, IMG submission 88736) | Marine microbial communities from western Arctic Ocean - ArcticOcean_MG_CB11_88 | ecosystem: Environmental > Aquatic > Marine > Oceanic | place: Arctic Ocean: Canada Basin | collected... | reverse complement strand
CGAGAGCGACGACAGCAATGACTATTATCAGGAGGATTCTTGAATTCATCTGAGCGTCTCCCCGGATGCGGTTTCGAGTGCGGCAAAGGCCCGGCGTTTGTCCGCGCGAGCGCGGACGAGTTGAAGCTCCGCGCCGAGTAGTCGTACCTGACTGTCGAGCAGGCTGGGGAAATCGACGCGCCCGACTTTGTAGGCGGATCGGCTGGCTGCGAGCGACTGACGAGCCTGTGGAACGAGCCCGGTTTCAAGCAGCGCTTCTTCGGATGACGCGCGAACGAGCTCGGCGTGTGCACTTCGAGTCTGCGAGCCGAGCTGGGCTCGTATGCCTCGAAGCTGCGCTTGCGCCCGTCGGAGGAGCGACTCTTGTTCGGCGACCTTTGATCGCCATTTTGCGCGGTTGAGGGGAAGTCGCACTGTGAATCCGGCCGAGAGGAAATTGTCTCCGTCGACAGGATCGCCGGGCACACTCTTGCGCACGCGGTAGCCGATTCCTAGGTCAACATCCGGAAGGCCTTCGAGCTCGGCCACGCGAATGCGAAGGCGTGCTTCCTCAACTCTCTTTTCGGCGGAGCGGAGCCGCGCGTTCTTTTGCCCGAGACTCGCGAGAAGAGTCGGGAGCGGCGGAACTGTTTCCGTCGAGTTCAGATCGGCCGTGCGTGGCAGGTCGGTCTCGGCGGGCAAATCGAGCAGCTCGACAAGACGAGAACTGGTCCGCTCGATTGATTCTTCACGCCGTAGGCGTTCCTGAAGAAGTGCGGTGAGCTCCACGTGCGCTCGCAGCACATCCTGCTGGATTCCACTCCCGACTCGGTATCTGGACTCGGCGGTCGCGGCCAGTTGGCGAAGTAGGTCGATGTTCCGGTCGGTGATATCGAGGGCTTGCTGGGCGAAGGCGAGTTCAGCCCAGGCGGACTCAACCGCGCCTTCCGTAAGGAGCCGTCTGTCTTCAACAAGAAGGTCTGAAGATTCGTAGCCTCGCCTAGCAGCGGTTCTGCGACTCGAGAGCAGGCCCGGGAAGGGCAGCTTCTGTCTGAGCCCCAACTGATGACCGGAGAGTGGGGTGGATTCGAAGTCGAAGTCTCCGGTGGGAATGTTGCTGGCGTCGTACGCCAAGCGCGGATCATCGAGGGCTCCAGCGGGGCGGATGCGGTGCTCTGCCGCTAAGGCCAGCGCAGTCGCTTCGGCAAGCGCTGGATTTGCCGCGCGGGCTCGCTTCAGGCACCACTCGAGCGTGAGTACCGGCGGGATATTCGGAACCGAGTCCTGGATATCCGCGAACGCGGTTGTCGTTTCTGGGGCCTTCTTCTGGTCTGCTTCGTTGGCGACGGCCGGAGCGGTCATACAAAAGAGCAGAACTAAGGCGAGAGCTGTAGCTCCGCCTGTACAGATCATGGGTTTCATCCACGAATCTCCCGATATCTAGTCTTCGCTGCAAACAGAGCAGCGCAAATCCACCGCGCGATGCGCGTGGGTCGACTTAGAGAAATCGGGTGATCAGATGAGAAGCGTGGATTTCAGGAGAAGGATGTCGGGTGGCGGAAGGTCGGCTTCGCTCAGCCGGACGTCGATCGTGCTGCGTAAAACCGCGCCGACCGGGTCCTCGAGTGCCTTCGTCGCAATGACCTGTGAAGTCTGGACGTTCGTGAACGTTTTGTCTGCGCTTGCGAGAACAGCTGTGAAGGAGTCCTCACAGCCACAGTCATTATGAGTATCCGCAGGCTTATCGGGAGCAGACGTTGGTGCCTGTGTGTGAGGTGCCTGTGTGTGAGGTGTCTGTGTGTGAGGTGCCTGTTCGTGACAGGGCGGCGGCGAAGCGTGGAGAGCCTCAGCCGTCGATTCGTCCTGGGCTGCGTTAGTCAGGCAGGCGAGTACGCACAGCGGGGCCTGCAGCACGAATAGTGCTGCAAGGATCGCTATCAGCCAATTCCGTCGTTTCACCTTTTCACCAAGGTTGGTCACCCGTCTACCCAATTCGGTCGTAACTACGTCCATCGGTCGGGCTTGCCTAGAAGTTAATACCCTACCCGAACATCGCGATAGTACCTCGGTCAGGCTTTGGCTGCCAAGGGCGGACGCATCATGGCTTCGCGCAGCCGACGGTTAGGCCTCGCCACCCGCCATCCGCCAGCTGTCCAACAGGGCGAGTGCCTCGCTTCCGGCAGCAATGCCATCCTCGACAGCGGCTTGGACGATGGCCTTGCATTCTGCCCAAGCCACTCCCACGAGCGGCACGAGGGCGATCGAGCCACTCGTCGTCATCGAACTAGAGATGGATAAGGACCTCGTAGATCTCGGAATATCGCGTTGACGTCATTGAAAGAGCTCCTTTCGGGGATCTTCTTGATCATGGCTCGTGAGTGCGTCGAGCGTTTCTGCATCGAGGTCCTTCGGCAGCACGATCTTGATGTTCGCGAAGAGGTGCCCCGGGTCGCGACCTCCGGTGCCCGGGATCCCCTTGCCGCGCAGCCGAAGTCGGGCGTGGCTGCTCGTGCCGGCGGGGATCGCGAGTGTGGCCCTGCCGTCGAGTGTGGGCACGTCGATCTTCGCGCCGCCTAAGGCTTCGGCGAGCGTGAGAGGCAGATCGAATTCGAGGTGACGTCCCTGCCTTCGGAAGACGGGGTGATCCGACACGCGCACCCGGATCGAAAGATCTCCTGCAGGACCTCCGCCGCTACCCTCGGCGCCCTTGCCGGGAATGCGCAGCTTGCCGCCGTCCGTGACACCTGGCGGAATGCGAACAGTGACGGTCTGCTTGAGGAGTCTTCCGTTAGCCGCGGGCCGACGGATCGAGAGCTTTCGCTCACCGCCTTGAATCGCCTCCATGAAGTCGAGTTTCATCGACGACTCCACGTCATCTCCGCGCGTTTGGAATCGCGCGCCGCCCTCGAAGTCGCCTCGTCCACGAAACTGCTTCAACAGGTCATCGAGTCCGTCGAACTGATAGTCGTGGCCCTGGCTGGTTGCGCCGCCCGGCGCACCAAAGCGTGAGCCGAAGCGTTCCTGCTGAGCGCGCGCCTGCTCGCCATCGAATCCGGCTCGAAGGGAGACGTCTCCGAACTCATCGAAGTCTCGCCGCCGCGTCTCGTCGCCCAATATATCATTGGCGACTGAGATCTCCTTGAAGCGAGTCTCGGCCGCCGCGTCACCGGGATTGAGGTCCGGGTGTGTCTCCCGCGCAAGCTTGCGGTAAGCCTTCTTGATCTCCTCGGCGGAGGCAGTTCGCTCGACGCCGAGGCATTCATAGGGATTCATGCGCTTTTCCGCCTCCGTTCGTTAGGTCCCCGCTGGTCCGAATACCACGGGGGATGTGCCTTTTGAATCGGTCCCGGCACGGGGATGTCAAGAGGCCGCCCTGAATCGGTGCTGTCCTCTGTCGATCTGGGTGGCGGGTCGAATCGTCGATTCTGATCGCAGCTCGTTCCCGGACGAGCGCGAGCGAATGGACCGCCGGCCATCGGCACTACACCGCTCGGTTTGGTGATGCGCCTGAGTTGAGCCAGCTGCGCGATAACTACGCTATGTCGCCCAATACGGTTTATACGCCGGACATCGATGCGTCCCTAACAGTTTTGAATCCTGCAACGGGCGACCTGGCCGTTAGGTATCTCGTTGACAGCTATCCGATGGATTTCGCTTACCCGATGTTGATCGAATTCTACGTCGTATCGAGTGACCGCTAGGAGCCGGCGAAGAGAATCGGGACGGGTGTCTACCCACCGAGCGAGGCGGGTCAGCCTCGTGACGTGACCTTCGTACCAACCATCACCCTCACGCTACTGCTTTTTGAATAGGATCGTCACATAGCGGAATTGCTCTTGAAACCGGACGGGATCCGTCTTTCGGCGGAGCTTCCGGAGCGCTCGGTCGATTACCTTGTCCTCTTTGGAGAGGAACCACCGGAAGAGCTTCGCCTTCCAGGGAGACCTGGCCATGGCGTAAGCCTCGGCAAATCGCATCGTCGGCTCGAGGACTTCGGTAATCGCACGGTCGGCGAGTTCGACGGTCGGGAAAATATTCGGGGTGATGTCCGAGATCTTGACTGGCACGAAGCCGTACTCGGCGGCCGTTTGGATATAGGGCACGTCTGCGACATCGAAATCTGCCGGGTAGGCTTTCTTTTCCGGATTGCGAAACATCCCGCTGAGGAGGAGATGGCCGCCGGAACTAACCATGCGCTGCGCTTTTTCTAGACCGACTCGGCGGTCAAAGTAGCGATGTGATTCGCTGAAAAGAAGCAGATCGAACCCCTCTGCGGATTCGAAATCTTCGAATTTAGAGCGCTGAAACGCGATGTTAGGATCGCCGAAAGCATCGAAGTACTTTTCGTGGTTGCGATCGGGTGAAATTGCGGTGACGCGACGGCCTGAAAGGGAGAGCGCGCGAGCGTTGTCGCCGACACCAGCCCCTACGTCGAGGACCGTCTTAGTCTCAGGCGGCACGAACGAGACCAGTCGGTCCGTGAATCGCGCCTGAGCTTGCCTAACATCCTCCAGGTCGATTCGGTCGTCCGATCTGCCGTCATCCCAATAGCCGTAGTGGAGCGAATGCAGTTTGAGTACTTCGGTTACGAAGTAGAGCTCGAAGTTCAATTCGGCTGTCAAATCCGAATGCTGGCTCGACGTCTTCATATAAATGATCCTCGTTATAAGAATGGGCTGTCTTTAATCGATTGAGGCAGGGAGTTTTCGACCGAACTGGATTCAGTCGTCTCGGGACCAGCCGGCTTTCGATCGCCGTCATGAGCCGCGGACTGTACCCCCGGAACAGGGCTCGGATCCAGTGACAGCCAAACTAAGAAGGATCTTATGGGGACTTCAGTGGGCAAGAAGAGTGTTCCGATCGAGAGAACGGAAAATCCACGCCAGCGATCCGCCGCGTCACCTCAGTGGGGAAAGTCGCGAGTAGGTTGGGGGCGAAGCCACAGCGGCAGATATTGTGAACGTCGAGGACTTCCCCATCAAAGTGAGCCACCCGATGGCTGAGGTTGAGCTCAGAATCAAGAAGGCGGGGGCCCGTCGCGGCTGGAAGATGAAGGGCGTCGGGGCAGGACAGCTCGAAGCGTTCATTATACAACCGGAAGGGGCGAACAAGGGCTGCTCACTGTTCAAGTTGAATGTGAGACTGAGGATTGAAGTGCGTCGCGCCTACTTCTGGACATCCGATTTTCTCCTAGTTGTGGGCTGCATAATGGGCGCCGCGCGAGCTTCAGTCTGAGGAGAATGTGGGAGGGGTCGGAGATGCCGCGCGAAGCACTCTACACTCTGGACGACTCGCGTGTCGCGACCCATCGGGGGCAGCTTGATACGAGCGGTGACGCGGAGCGCTTTCAGCGCGGCGCCTATTCCGACGACAAGACCTCCCGAAGCTGGCTCGTCTGCAGCCTCTGAACCGTCGGCACACGGTGACTACTCACTCCAGGCATTCTGAAGATAAGAAAGCCGCGGCGATGAGCGAAGGTCTTGACCCAATTGGGATGGCCAGGGTCCTCACGCGACAGCACGAACCGAACCGTCCCATCCGGCCGCCGCGCGACTTCACTCGACGTGAGGCTTACGGGATCCGTTAGGTAGCGGTGGGACTCGTGCCAGAATGTTGCGCTGGTGAGGTTCCAGTATGTGATTCCGGATGGGGGCTCGAAATCGATCACTAGAGATTCCCCAGCGTCGAGCTCGTAGTAGGCCATCTGGTAGTAGTTCGCTTGATTGGCGGCACTGGCCCCGATGCCTGCCCCGGTACTCGGAATGAAATGGTTCGGTCTCTCCCGCATCTCAGGGAGCAGCGTTCGATGCCATGTCGAACTTACTGTGAGGTAGTCGGCGGCTTTCCTGAGCCGCAGGGCGATTTCTTCGTCCGAGACCGCATCGGTACTCGGTAGGGGATCGCCGACCGCTTCGATCGTGAAGCTCGCGAGTTCAGTCTGCGTCCGGTCTGCGACATACTGCCGAATAACGACGCCATTTGCGGAATCGGGCAGCGGGAGCCAGCCGCCGGCTTCCTCGGACTTCTCCTTACTGAGCCAAAGGACATAGCGTCCATCGGGCGTCGTGTGCTTTCGGATCTCGGCGTCGTCGAGGTAGGCAACGATCTCACTGAGCTTGCCTTCAGCTTGCCCGTTCACCGTGATGCTCACGTACGGAACGGTCCCGAGATTGCCCGTGAGTTTGTAGTCGAACCTTCCGTCGATGAGGGCCTGGTCATATTCCGCATCCGGGTTGTAGGCCCCAATGTTGCGGGTGCGCGGATCTTGTTTTGCGAAAAGGGGATTGCGATAGTCGAGGTTAAGCGTGTCGTCCGTCGAGACCGCAAGGTGCTTCAGGATCATGCGAAGGCCTTCGATGGCCTCTTGTTCGGTGTCCGAATCAGCGAGGACCATCTGCTTCACTTCTTCGATTGTCGACTGCAGCTGTTCGAAGCTCTGGACGGCGGCCAGCTCGCTGTAACGCCCCTCGTCTTCCGCGAGATCAGCCACCCATTCGAGCAGGCTCGAGTCATTCCATAGAGCGGTGCCGCTGCCTGTACCTGAGGATTTACTCGCCTCGGTAGCAGGGGAGAGGGATGTCGCGCCTGTGCATCCAAATACGAAAGCTGCCGACGAGAGGACGAGGATCGCTCGCATGTTTTGGGATCGAAGCCATCCATCGCGCTCTTCGTTCATTTGACGTCTCCACTGAAAGTTCACCGCGCGTGACCCCAGAAATGAGGACGCACGTACAGCGAAACTCTAGTTAGGTGAAGCTATGATCGAAAGGTGGACGACCCGGTCCGTCTACGCCTCGCGCCAAAGCAAACGAGCACCTGGCCTGAGGTTGCGGTGGCCGTCGGGCTTCACTGGGGGGCTCGACAACGATGTCAGCCGTCTTGGGGGCGTTCGAAAGAGAAACCCCGCCATCCGTCTTTGACGATTCCGTCGCAGATCTCGCGATAGATCCCGACACCCGCGCCGTAGGGCATAAACACCCGCGGTTTGCCTGGAACATTCGCCCCCATGTACCAAGACCCGGCCTTCGGCATCAGCGTCGCATTTGCGACGTCGTTCACGTGTGCGACCCAGCCCGTCTGCGCCTCTTCTTCCGCATCGACGGTCGACGCGCCTCGTGTCTTCATCTCGCGAATGCAGTCCATGATCAGGTCGACATGCTGTTCGATCGAGACGAGCATGTTGGAAAGAACGGATGGGCTGCCGGGTCCGGTGATCGTGAAGAGATTGGGGAAGCCGGAAACCATCAAGCCGAGATAGGCGCGTGGCCCTTCGCCCCAGGCCTCGGAAAGCCGGACGCCTTCGCGGCCGCGGATATCGATTCGGTCGAGCGCACCCGTCATGGCGTCGAAGCCCGTGGCAAGAACTAACGTGTCGAGCTCGATCCGTTCGCTTTCCCCGCCGCTCGTTTCAGGGCTGAGTGTTATGCCCAAAGCGTCGATTCGTTCAATAGGCGTGCGGTTTAGATCGACTAGGGACACGGTGTCGCGGTTGTACGTCGCGTAGTAGTCCGTGTCGACGCAGATTCGCTTCGTGCCGATCGGGTAGGTCGTGGGGCAGAGCGCTTTCGCCGTTTCCGGGTCTTCGACCGTTGCGCGAATCTTGCGATGGACGAATTCAGCGAGGCGCGCGTTTGCCTCCTCGCTGACCAACACGTCCGGGGCGGCTCGCATGAAGATCGCCCCGCCCACTTGCCACCTCTCTTCACAAATCGCCTCCCATTCCTCGTCGGTCGCAAGGAGCGCCGACTCGGTGGGGTTGACGAACTCTTTGGGTTCGATGTCGAGATCACCGAAGCCAGAGGAGAGTCCGAGACGATGGAAGCGCCGATGCTCTTGATAGTTCTGCTTGAAGCCGGCCTCGAATTCGGGATCGAGTTGTCGGTTGTGAGCGGGGACGCTGAAGTTAGGTGTACGTTGGAGCACGGTGAGGTGGGCCGCCTGTTTTGCGATCTCGGGGATCGCCTGGATCGCGGAGGAGCCCGTCCCGATTACGCCGACGCGCTCGCCCGTGAAGTCGACGGGCTCGTGGGGCCACTGGCTTGCCTGGAGTGTGCGCCCCTTGAACGTGTCCAGCCCCTCGATTTCGGGGACCAGGGGAACCGATAGACAGCCCGTCGCCATGATCAGGAGTGGCGCACTTCCCTCGTCGCCTGCATCGGTCGTAACGGACCAAACGCCGGCGGCTTCGTCGTAGTGCGCCGTTTCGACGCGGCGCTCGAAATGGATGTCGCGGTTCAGGTCGAAGCGGTCGGCGACATGCTGCGCATAGCGGAGGATCTCGGGCTGCGTCGCATAACGCTCTGACCAAGACCACTCTCTCTCGAGTTCCTGCGAAAAGGAGTACGAGTAGGCCAGGCTCTCGGCATCACATCGCGCGCCGGGATAACGGTTCCAATACCAGGTGCCTCCGACGTCACTGCCCGCCTCGTAGACCCGCGCGCTCAGCCCGGCTTCGCGCAATTGGTGGAGCATGTAGAGGCCAGCAAAGCCTGCCCCGATGATGATGGCGTCGAAGCGGGCATTTTGATCGGGAGCGAGGGTGGCGTTCGGCATGACAGCGATGTTCGTGGAGTCGATCGTGTACTGCAAGATGGCTTTGACCTTCGGTCAATTCGCCTTCAAATGTAGAATGGGACGCGCCAGGTTAATCTATGGCGAGGGGACCACTGCTGCAGGATGGGCCATGTGACTGCTCGGTTGTAACGAGGGCTCTTGCTGCATTGGACTCGGGCTGCTGCGGGTAAGGACACGACTCGATGTCTCGGATCTATGAAAAGCAAAAGCGGCTAAGGGACGGCGCCTTTGTTCTGGTTGCCGTGATGACGGTACTCCTTCAGGTGGGCCTTTCAGTCTGGGCTAAGCCGACGCTGTGGAGCTGGTTCACCTGCTACTTCACTAGCATCAACGTTGTGACCTGGATGGTGTTCTTCTATGACAAGCGCGTCGCCGGACGCAAAGGTGTCATACGCGTTCCGGAGAGTGCACTCTTCCTACTCGCCGTGGGGGGCGGCCTGCCAAGCACGTTGCTCGCGATGCAGGTCTTGCGGCACAAACGGGCGAAGGCCTCATTTAAGCGTAAGCTCTTTATGTGGTTTGGCGTTGTGTACGGAACACTCGGTGGCCTGTATTGGTATTGGCCGGCGAGCTGAGAGCACTTGTTATGTCGAGGCGCATGAGCCCTTCCATGCCGATGACGTCGATCAGCCTGGTTAGGATGCACGGTTCCTAATCAGGTAGCTGCGCACCTTGCCGCTGTAGAGGGAACTTGGGATGGCGTAGAGCGCGTGTAGCGCAGAAAGGCTTGGTTGTGGACCCAGTAAGTCAGGGCGCTCTTGGTGCGGCGGCCGCCCTTGTGGTTGCAAAGCCGGACCAGGTTCGATCCGCCGCAATGCTAGGCGCACTCGCAGGCATGGCCCCTGATCTCGATGTGTTCATTCGCTCGTCGGCCGATCCGCTCCTGTTCCTCGAGTATCACAGGCAGTTCACCCATGCTCTGGTGTTCATTCCAGTAGGCGCGCTGATTTGTGCCTTGGTACTAGGGCCGCTGGTTCGCGGGCGCTTATCGTCGCGTGCGATCTATGGGGCATGCCTGTTGGGCTATGGGAGTCACGGATTGCTCGATGCGTGTACTTCTTATGGCACCCAGTTGTTCTGGCCGTTCACAGACGCGCGTATTGCGTGGAATAACGTATCGGTGATCGATCCACTCTTTACGGTTCCGCTCGTCGTGGGAGTTGGATTGGCGTGTTATCGACACTCGCCTCGCAGGGCCCGAGCGGCTGCTATCTGGGCGCTGGCGTATCTGCTGCTGGGTGTTGCGCAGCGTGAGCGGGCTGAGGTCTCGGGATCTCAGCTCGCTGCCACGCGGGGGCATGCGCCGGAAGAGCTCGTCGCCAAGCCCGCGTTCGGGAGCCTGTTGCTTTGGAGGACGTTCTACGAGCATGAAGGGGCCTACTACGTGGACGCGGCGCGGCTCGGCTTTGCAGCAAAGGTCTTTGCCGGCGAGCGCGCCGCAAAGTTCGATTCGACACGAGATATGCCGTGGCTTTCGGCAGACAGTCAGCAGGCCCGTGATGTCGAACGCTTCAGGTGGTTCTCGAACGACTACCTGGCTCTCGATCCCAGCCATCCCCAACGCGTGATTGACGTTCGCTACTCGATGGTGCCGAATCGCATAGAAGCGCTGTGGGGAATCGAGCTTGAAGCCGGCGCCGCCCCGGATGTCCACGTGCGGTTCTTTACGGAGAGGCGTCCCAGCGAAGCCCAGCGGCAGGAAATGCTTCGTCTGTTGACTGATTGAAGCGATCCCGGCAATAGGCGAATCGAACACGCCGAGGCCGATAGGGGCTTGCGGCGGATGCGGAGCCCGCCTTCGGGCGACTCAGTTCGACTGGATTGCGAGCGCCTAATTCTGTCGCCTGTGTGAACCTCGCCACGGAGCGGGTCCCGATCACCTAATCGCCTTCTCTCAGTCAGTCGATTTTAATTCGGGTCGACTAATACTGTGAAAGAGGGCGCGTGCGCTCGACCGGGGCGAGCCGCTCCATGCGCCCAGGAGTGTCATTCATCAGATTTGAATGTTAGGCCGCGGGAGCTTCGAGCTGGCGGCCCAGAGTTTTGTTTCCCTCGATCGTTGTTCGATTGATGACCCGCTTCGTACCGGGCCGAGTTCCCGTCGTGCAGTGCATCGCGCGCCAGTTGTCCCAGAGGATCATGTCGCCGGGTTTCCACGTGTGGAAGTAGTGAAATTCGGGCTTGCGTGTATGGGCGACCAGGCGTCGCAGGAGGTCGTCGGACTCCTTAGCGGTCATTCCTGCTTTCTCGGGATCGACGATGCGGTCAAGGAATTGCTCAACGACTTCAAGGATCTTTCTTCCTGAGACGGGATGCTCGACGACTGCGGGATAGATTGAGTCCGGGAAGTCGGGGAAGCCGACATCGGACGGCTTCTTTGGGCTGTGGGGTCCGGGCGCGTAACCCTCAAGGTTGACGAAGCGCATTTTGACTCGCTGCATTTCGAATCGGTAGGCGACTTCGAGTTGATTGATTTGCTGCTTCGTCGCTTCATCGAGGGCGTCGTAGGCGAGCGCCAGGTCACCAAATCCGGTTAGGCCCCCTTCGCCTGCGACTTCCACGGCGCGAATGAGGGCGCCGTGGTTCGGCCGTCCGGTGTAATGCAGGTCCATATGCCAGTCGAGTCGTCCGACGATGGGTTCATCGTCATAGAAGGCGGTATTCACGGCGTCTCTGTCACCGCCGTTCTCAAGCACGAAAAGCTCGGGATTGTCTTCTGAGCGCGTGACCGCGAGCGGGTGCTTCTCAAGCGGGCCGAAGATCCGGCTGAACGCGATCTGCCGTTCCGGATCGATGTCCTGCCCTCGGAAGAGGAGGATCGCGTGGTGATACCAGAGGGCTCTCAGCTCGGCCTCCGTCTCTTCGGTCATGGGCCGAAGGACGTCGAATCCGATGACTTCGGCACCGACATTTTGGAGGGGTCTTACTTCGAAAGGCATCTTCAGAACCTTAGACTTGTTAATTGTTGTACGCTATGTACGATAACTAAATGGCGGAAGCAAGACTTACCTCCCGATCAGCGACCGTGCGTCGCGACAGCGCAGAAGTCACCGCGAAGGCGACAGAGTCTCGCCGCCGGGCCCCCGGACGGCCTCGAAATGCCGAGCGGCATGCCGCAATCCTTCGAGCAACAAGAGAACTCGTCTTGGAGGCTGGCTACAGCGGCGTGACCCTTGAAGCCGTCGCCAAGCGGTCCGGGGCGTCACGCACAACGCTCTACCAGTGGTGGGGGAGCTGTGCTTCGCTGGTAGAGGAGGCCATTTTGTCCGACTACGGCGAGTGGCCCGTTCCTGACACAGGGTGCTTCGACGACGACCTCGCCGAACTTCTTGAGGAGATCGTGAACGAGATGAGTCGGCCTCACGTTGCCCGCGCCTTGCCGGCTCTGACTGCCGAGGTTCAGGCCAACCCGGAGATCAAGGCGGGTCTTCGAGCCCGCTACGGTGATCCGATGACAATCCGCTGGCGCGAAGTTTTCGAACATGCGGTGGCGCGCGGCGAGCTTCCTGCGGGCTCGGATGCAGAGGCCGCGTTGCAGCTCACGATCGGCGCGGTCTTGATGATGACGCAGTCGAACATCCTGCCGAGGAAGAAGCTGAAGCCGTACCTGCTGTCCGTCCTGGTGCACGGACTTGCCGCGTAGAATGGCGCAGTCGACGAACTGAGCTTGCGCCCCCCGCAAAGCAAATGAGGAGCCAGAATGGCTTACGAAACGCTCGAAGACATAGAAAATTGCATGAACAACGGTTGGACGGATGGGCTGCCTGTTATTCCGCCCTACGGCAGCGTCGTGGGCGAAATGCTCGACGCGATGGGTTGGAAGGCAGACGACGTCATAGGCGAGTTCCCGGAGCACAACCTAGTCGTGCGGGCGGAGCAAGCCGCGGCGACGGCCGTCATGGCCGGTTGTGCAAATCAGTACGGCTCGCTCCTGCGAAGCTTGTCGGAAGCATTGCTCGATCCGAAACTGAATATCTGCGGGGCCGAAGTCACGACGGGTGGGGCCTCACTACTTGTGATCGTGAGTGGCCCGGCGGTCGCACAGCACGGCTTCGAACACAAAGAGAACGCGCTGGGCGCCAACAACCGTGCCAATGCCACTGTTGGGCGGTTCGCCCAGATGATGCGCCTCTTTTGTGGTCGAGCGGGCGGGGTCCTCCAAACCCATGGCACGATCGGCCATCCAGGTCGCATCAGCTTCTGTGTTGCCGAACATCCCGAGACGGAGTGGGGCGCCTATCACACGCAGTTCGGAATTTCGGAAGAGGCTTCGGCCGTCTCCGTCATGTCGACCGAGGGACCGAACTCCTGCAACAACCACTACGGCGATACGGCTGCTCACATTCTGGATACGATTGGCGACTGCATGTGCCACTACGGTCAGACCGCCTGGTACTACCGGTCCGGCGGGTTCGTCGTGGTGCTTCCGCCCGACCACATGGCGCTCGTCAGCAAGGAATTCGGTCGCGACGAAGCGCGGGCGTACATCTATGAGCATGCGAGACGTCAAACAGACGACCTAGCGCGGATGGGTCGGATCGCAAAGGAGCCGATCGAGTTCACCGAGGTTGTGCCGGGCGAAATGCGCTCTCCTCTGAAGAGCCCCGATCAACTGACTTTCATCGAGTGCGGCGCGGCGGGCGGACGTTTTTCCGCCGTGATTCCGCGTTGGGTGGGAAGCACTCACATTGTTACCCGGCAGATCGAAGACAAGATCTTGCCGCCGAGTCCAAAACGTACGGAGGAAAACGCGAAATGAGTGAATCGAATAACGAAGAGATTGACGGGGGCGCACTTAAGGTGCCGGCTCAACAGTTGACCAGCTGCGGCGAAGTGAACTGTGAAATCCTGATCGACCCGATCCCGCGGCCCACGCCCGACCCGATTCAGGTAGTCCTTAAACCCAAGGAACGACGCGTACGGTTCGTTGATCACAGCAAGCCTAACTCGCTCAAAATCCTTCGGATGGCACAGCAGACCCTGCGCGACCGCGGCATCGAGGTCGAGGAAGAAATCCTTAACAAAGGGGATGCGAGCCAGCGCATGCCCGGCGAATTGCTCGGGCTCCTCTCCCGCGAGAAGGGGCTGGTTCTCTGCGGAGTCTCTGATTGAGGCAGCTGTTCGTCGGGCAGTTCGCTCGACTCAATCGCATTGCAGCGGGCCGGCGTCGCCGCGTTCGCAATCCTGACCCTGCCGTTCGCGAACCAGATCGATCGCGCTATGACCTATCAGCCCACTGAACGACCGCTGCCTGCGATCATTATCGGCCACCCGACTCAGATGGTCACGACCGAGGTGCTGGAGAAACGAGCGACCCAGATCGCAGACGCGGCAGAGCGCCTGTTGAACGACCAAACACCAGAGGTTCCTAAGCTATGAGCGATGTCATGACAGATACACTTTCGATTCTAGGGACAGGAGTCTATCTACCCCCGGCCCGCACTGTGCAAGAAGTGGTTTCCGAGGCTGGCGGCGACGGCAGCATCTTTAAAGGGTGGGAGAATGTCTGTCACGCGCTCGACGAAGACCATCCGAGTTCTATGGGGGCCGATGCTCTTCAGCGGGCTCTTGAAGATTCTGGTGTCGACGCGGCGGATCTGAGGCTTGTTATTTTTGCCGGGATGTCGCGAGACTATCTCCCCTCTTATTCAGTCGCGACTGAGGTCATGAAAACCTGCAAGATTCCTGGGGACTGCGTGGGTCTAGATCTCACGATTGGTTGCCTTGGCGCGCTCTCGGCGCTTGACCTGGCGCATGGCTGGCTCGCCGTTCGTGGCGGCGGACTCGCTGCGGTCGTGACCGCGGAGCGCTGGTCCTACACGGTCGATCATTCATCCTCGGCGAGTTATGGCCTGTGGGCACACGCTGACGGTGCGGCGGCGGCTGTCGTCGGCATGAATACAAAACACGCGTCCAAAGCCGAGTTCGCTGGCGCAGAGACCGTCACCCAAAGCGATCTGAATGGCAGCATTATTATCAAATACGGAGGGACGCAAAACCCCGTGGCACCAGAGGGGGTCAACCCCGCTGAGCGAGAAATTCTGACCTTGGAGGGCATCGATCGACGCGAGCGCTATGCGCAGGGCTACTCGGGTAGTTTTGAAGCGATGGAAAAGCGTTTCGGAATTCGGCCTAACAAAGTAATCTGCAACCAGACGGCAGTTTTGTTTTTAGATCTGATCGCTTCTGTGATCGACATCCCCATCGAAAACTTCCTAATCACCGGGCACGAAACCGGTCATGTGGGCTCCGCAGACATCCTGATTGGCCTGGACCGATTGCTCAAGTCTGGAGAATTGACCGAGCCCTACTTGATGGCGGGCAGCACGCCCTTCGCGTTCGCGTCCGGATTGCTGAAACCAGCTTGAGGGCGGCGTCGTGTACTTAATTCGATCTGGGGTGTTGAAGTGGCTAGTGGTTCTTGTCTCGGCGCTCAGCCTCGGCTGTCATTTGGTTTCCACGCAAACGCCCGAGCCCGACAACGGGGTTCTCAAAGCCCGGGCCATGCTCCGCGCCGAGGGGAGCAAGCCCTTCGAGCCCTTTCGAGTGATCGGGAATATCTATTATGTCGGGGCGACGGCCATCTCTGCCCATATCATCGCAACCTCTGACGGCTTGATTCTGCTCGACAGTGGGACGCGCGAGATGGCCGCCGGGATTGTCGCGAATATCGAAAAGCTGGGATTTCGGCCGCAAGACATCAAGATCATTCTCTCGAGTCACGCGCATTGGGACCATGTGGAGGGCCACGCCGAGATGAAGAAGCTGACAGGGGCACGTGTTATGGCCCTGGGTGACGACGCGATTGCGATCAGAACCGGAATCGACAATTCGGCGGCGGACGCGACTGATTGGGAGCCTGTAGGTGTCGATCGCACCCTGGCAGACGGAGACACGGTGACGCTAGGGGGCGCGACCATGCGCGCTCACCTGACTCCCGGGCATACGAAAGGGTGCACGACCTGGACAATGACGGTCCAGGAAGACGGCCGCGAACATCTCGTCGTATTCGTGGGCGGCACCAGTATCAATCGGGGCGTACGGCTTCTGGGAAATATCCGTCACCCAGGTATCGAGGACGACTACGCTCAAACGTTCCGAACGCTGAAAGAGATCCGCGCGAGCGTATTTCTCACGCAGCATCCCTTTTTGCATAACATGGCGGAAAAACGAGGACGAATGGAAGCCGGTGCGGCAGAGAACCCATTCATCGACCCGGAAGGCTACCAGCAGTTCGTGCGCGCGGAAGAAGCCAAGCTAGTCGCGCAGATTCAGCGGGAGAGGGCAGAATCGCGCGGCGGCGATGATGATGAGAGTCTTTCGAATTGAGGCGTTGGTGCCTGAATCCTTAAGCGGCACGGATTTCAGCTCCGGCCTGACGAATTGGCTACTTCAAGTCGAAAGACTTTGGCCTGCCTAGTTTGAATATCCGATTCAGAACATTGCACGGGATCAGCGCTTCAGTCGCTGGGGCCTAATCGGCCACAGCTTCCTGCGATTCGGGATGACGAGCACGGAGCCGGTCGCCGATGATCGGCTTGCATTCGAAGAAGGTGTTCTCGACGCGGGCCTGCTGGTGGTAGCCCGATTCGTTCTTCCACTGGCGACGCCCGAGCTCCATTAGTCGACTGACCGTCTGATCGCGGCGCTTGGTCGCGTCGCCGTCTTTCTTGGCGGAACGATGACTTTTGCGCCGCGCTCTGCAGCAGCTTGGTAGATCGCAATCGTGTCGTACGCGGCAACTGCCGTGAAGCTCACAACGTCACCCTCAACTTTGTCAACAAGATCAAGAGCGGTGCTCACACCGTCAGCATTTCCGTTAGTCAAGATCTCGTTTCTCTTCTAGGGCATTGCTTTCGCGTTTTTGCCGCGTCCGACCGAGCTCGGGAGAAAATCAAGCGAGTCGTCCTCGCGCGGGACGACGTGCGAGTCGGTTCGGACGGTGAGCTTGGCGCTCGAATGGCGACCTCCGAAACACGTCGCGATGTGGCCTTGGGTCAGAGCGCGTCTTAAGACCCACGCTTTACGTTCAGGGTCGTTACCTAGTCTATTCCTGCTGTGAAAAAACACGCATGTTGCAAGAGTCCTGCGGAAAATGTGAGCAAAACACCACACAGTTTTTGAAAAATCGTGGTGTAAAAACCATTAAATACACTGAATAGATTTCCCAGCCCTAGACAGAGTTGTTGCTGATCTTAGGGTTGTTGGCGCGAGGTGAGTTCTATTAGACGCACTTCGGCAACAGGTTGGTCAGGGCCGTTCAAGTGCAAGGCCCGAATCTGGCAGGCCTCAATCAAGACCAAGGACAAGATGATGCTCAATAGGACGTCTCCCATACTGATCATGCACCGAAAAAAGGACTTGGCCTCTCTGGTATTTGGCTTGGCTCTCGTAGCGACTTTGGCGGCTTCGACCGCGGCTGCGAGCAGCCTAGAACCGCTCAACTTCTCACCGCCGGAGCCAGAAAATCTCGGGAAGTTCATCCGCGACCGAGAAGCGGCCATTCAACTTGGCAAGGCGCTTTTTTGGGACGAACAGGTCGGAAGTGACGGAGACATCGCTTGCGCGACATGTCATCACCAGGCAGGGGCCGATTCGAGGATTGTCAACCGGGTCAACCCACGGGAAGACGGCTTTCAGATGGTCTTGGGGCTCGGAGAGAAGCTGACTCTGGCCCACTTTCCGGTTCACTCGAACGACGTCGTTGGAAGTGGGGGCGTGATTGCAGCCGAGTTGGTCGACGTGATTCTTGGCAACTCAGAGGACGCCTGTGACGACCTTCCGCCTCTGCACGGGTTTCGGCAAGTGACGGAGCGAGATGCCCAGCCGTCCATAAACGCGATCTTCAACGAGCGTCAGTTCTGGGATGGTCGCGCCGGCCCGCGCTTCAACGGCGTCGATGGATCGGGAGATACCTCCAAGAGCGTCGTCGAAATACGAAATGGTGAGACACGCACGGTTTCGCTCGTCGGCGATCTAGAGCTCAACTACGCGAGCGCTGCTAGTCAGGCAGTTGGGCCGCCTCTGAGCGACGTCGAGATGTCTTGCGGTGGCCGAAGCTTCTCGAAACTCGGCGCAAAGATGCTGAGCCTAACACCCCTGGCGCAGCAGCAGGTCCATCCAGACGACAGTCACCTAGGTGAGCTCTCGATGGAAAAAGGCGGCATCTCGTTGACCTATATCGATTTGGTGAGAGAAGCTTTCCACGAGCGCTGGTGGGACTCCGATCGGATCATCCGATTCGGAATCGACGGAGAGCCGATCGTGGGTGAGTCGGGACTGCCGGCCGATAGCTATGAATTTACGGCCATGGAGGCCAACTTCCCACTTTTCTGGGGGTTGGCGATCCAACTCTACGAAGCGGAGCTCGTTTCGGACGACACGCCCTTCGATCGGGGAGATCTTAGTCGCTCGGCTCGCCGGGGCCTCGAGGTTTTTGATGGCGAGGGCCGATGCGCTAGCTGTCACGGCACCGCACTCTTCACGGATGCAATCTTCGACGGCGGAAGTCGTGATTTCACAAACACGGCGGTTCGTCCGATTCATGAGGACGCCGGTCGAAGCGACGGTGAGTTCAAGACGTCTGGCCTCCGCAACATCGAACTTACAGGGCCGTACTTTCACAATGGTGGTTACGTCACTTTGCGGGAAGTCGTTGACTTCTATGATCGAGGGGGCGACTTCCCGAATGATGAGACCGATTCCCAAGTCCGATCGCTAGAGCTTTCGGAGCGGCAGAAAGAGGACCTGGTCCAGTTCATGCTGGAACTCACAGACGAACGCGTGCGCTGCAAGAGCGCTCCTTTCGATCATCCGTCGCTCTTTCTGCCCGACGGTGAATCGCTGACATCGGTAGGTCGAAACGGTCTCGATGGAAATTGCCTGAAGCCAGTGCTCTTCAACGGCGACGCGGATTTTCACTTCAGGACCAGCGAGGGCATGGCAGGAGCTGGGGCGGAGCCCGTTGGGGTCCTACTGACTAATACCGTTGACGTTCCGGTCGAGCGCGAGCCCGACCTAATCCTTGGCAGTCAGGG
>Ga0115003_10001752_pt1 | contig 18619 bp, 23 predicted proteins | sample ArcticOcean_MG_C_7_FD_88736 | JGI IMG/M metagenome (GOLD analysis project Ga0115003, IMG submission 88736) | Marine microbial communities from western Arctic Ocean - ArcticOcean_MG_CB11_88 | ecosystem: Environmental > Aquatic > Marine > Oceanic | place: Arctic Ocean: Canada Basin | collected... | reverse complement strand
CATTCTCGACTCACTCAGAACCGAATTAGTATTGCGGGTTGTAAAAGAATTGTTGTATAACAACGTTAAGGAGAGGGTAGAGGTTGTTGCGCAGGACTCATAAGCCTGAGGTCAGTGGTTCAATTCCACTCCTCGTAAGCACAATAAGTAATTAGCTTTTATATCTGACTTATCACTCGTTTTAAAGTTTTGCAGATATATTTTATATCTCTAACACTCAACTCAGGATATAAAGGTAGGCAAAAAATTTCTTTAGATTTTTTTAAAGAGTTATTTAATCTATTTTTATTATTTATAAATTTTTTATAACCTTTCATTATATGAATAGGGTATGGATAAATTATTCTTGTATTAATTTTATATTTTAATAAATTTTTAACAATTTTATCTCTTTTAGAGTGCCGAACAGTAAACAAATGATAAACATGTTTATTATAATTATTTTCTTTAGGAAGAATTAAGTTAATTGATGATAATTCTTTAATATAAATTTTTGCTAAATTTCTCCTTTTTTTTACAAATGAATCAACTTTTTTTAATTTGAAATTCAAAATTGAGGCTTGTACTTCATCGAGTCTAGAATTATATCCATTTTCAAACGAGTAATATTTGTTTTTATATTTATTATTTTCTTCAGTTTCTATTCCATAAAATCTCAATCTTTTAATTTTTTTATAAGTTTTAAAATCATCAGTTAAAATAAATCCTCCATCACCATATGCTCCTAATATTTTAGTTGGATAAAAAGAAAAGCAACCTAATTTACCTATAGTACCAGCATATTTTTTTTTATAAAATGATCCTTGAGATTGAGCACAATCTTCTATCACTTGAATTTTGTTTTTTTTTGCTATTTTAATAATTTCATCCATTTCACATGTTTGTCCGTATAAATGAACTGGAATTATAGCTTTGGTTTTTGAAGTAATTTCTTTTTGAATTTTGTTTACATCTATTAAATAATCTTCACCTATATCTATCAACTTAGGTTTAGCTCCCGCATTAACTATAGCTGTTATGGTTGGTATCGCAGTGTTTGCAGCAGTAATTATTTCATCACCAGTTTTAATACCCAAAGATTTTATTGCGATAGTTAGCGCTTCAGTTCCACTACCAACAGCAATTCCATATCTGGCTCTATATTTTTTGATAAAATTTTTTTCAAAATTATCTAACTCCGTACTAAAGAAAACAGATCCTTTCTTTAAAGTTTTATCCACAATATTTAAAATCTGTTTATTGTATTTATTATATTCTTTTTTATAAGACCAAAATTCAATCATTAACTAGCCTCTTAAATTTTTTTAAGTTCATAGTAACATTTAGACGCGCTTTTTTTCCCAATAATTTTTTAGCAGAAATCTTTTTTATTCTAGAATTGTATTTCTTTGCAAATTTATAAGCAGATTGAGATTTACCACCTATATTAACAACACCCTTTTGGTTTAATAATTTTAAAATTTTTGGAAGTAATTCTTCATGAAAAATAAAATTAGTTTTAAAATCTGTGAAGGCACTTTTGTGCACGAAAGGTTTCTCTGTAACTGAAGCCCTGAGAATAAGAGAGTTTTTATACAATCTAACGGAACTTTCACCACCAAGTTTTGACCAAGCATAATTATTTATTGGCAAAAGAGAAGATTGTTCATCGTAGTTACCTTTTATTCCAGGATAGACGTAACATGTGGACATATAAATTAATTTAATATTATATTCAGCACAAATTTTAGTTATATTAGCAGTACCAATTATATTTTTATCTATGCTTTGACTTATATCCGTATCATGTATTCTCATAGGTCTGGACAAACCAGCCAGGTGAAGTAAATATTTTGGTTTATTGTTCTCTAAGTATTTTTTAATAGAATTAACATTTAATATGTTTAATTCCTTTTTTTTTGGAAAAAGAAAATTAAATTTAAAATTTAAAGCTTTATTTTTAATAATTGTTCCAAATCTTCCAGTGCCTCCAGTAACAACAATTTTATTTTTATAAAGAAACATGAGAAAACCACTCTCCTTTAAATTCTTTTTCTTTTTGTAGAATCTCATTCTTATGATTCCACGCAAAAAGATAGATGCTATCAGGTTGATTGTTGTAAAAATGGTTCATATCTTTAACTGGTATATGAGTACCTGGAGTATACTTATCAATTTTTTCTTTAGTTGTGTCACAAATAAAATCAATATGGTCAGAATTTATTCCACAATAGTTTAGAATTGTTGTACTTTTCGAAGTAGCTCCATAGCCACATATCGACTTGCCATTTTCTTTTAAAATATAAATTTTATTGTTAATTTTTTCTTTTGAAATTAAACAATTTTTTTTAAAGTCTAAACAAGAGTCAATTTTATCTAGTTTAATTTTTTTTTCATCATTTAGAATGTTTATTAAGTTTTGAGACTGAGACAAAATATTCTTTCTTTTAATAATATATCTCATAGAACCACCATGAGTAGCTTGAGGAATAGCGTCGATTAAATCAAAATTATATCTCATAAATATATTTTTGATCGCTGTTGCTGAAAATATAAATATATGTTCATCATAAATTTGGTCATAAGATACTCTATTAAACATTGAACCAAGGTAAGGCTCTTCAAAAACAAAAGTTCCAGACTTGCTTAGAAGTAAATCAATTGACTCAATAAGGTTATTTAAATCTGGCACATGACAAATAGCATTAGACGCACACACTAAATCTGTATTTCCTAAAAATTCTGTAAGTTTAGAGACATTTTCAGTATTAAAAAATTCATTTATAATGGGTATTTGATTATACTTAGCTATTTCAGCTACATTATCTGACGGCTCAAAACCAATAATATTCTTTTTATTATCAATAAAATTTTGTAGAAACGTTCCATCGTTTGACCCTATTTCAACAATTTTAGAATTAGAATTAAGATAATTTTTTTTAACAAAATTAGCATATTCTTTAAAATGATCTTTCATGAACTCTGAACTTCCAGTAAAAAAAGGATAATTTTTATTAAACATTTTTTCTGGTTTGGGGTGATCGTTCAACTGAAAAAGAGAAAGCTCTTCGTTAAACCCAACTTCCATTTCAAAAAAATATTCTTTGTTAAAATTCTCTTTCTTAACAAAACCATTTGCAATTGGCATTTTGCCAAAAGTCATGAAGGGTTCGATTATCTTATTTGTAATTTTACACTTCATGTTTTAAAAATTAAAAAGTTTTAGTGTTTCTTTTATGTCTATTTGAACATTAGACTTTAAATTTAATCCTAAATTTTTAAGTTTTGTGTCATCAACATGATAACTCAGTTGATTCATTATTTGTGAATTAATGGATTTAATTTTTATTTTTTTCTTATATTTTTTAATCATATCAATAACTTGTTTAACCGTTAAATTTGCACTTAAAGCATTATATACTTCATTTTTAAATATATTTTTTTCAATACAGAACTTAAAAACTTTAAATGCATCTCTAATTGATAAATAGGGTCTGAATTGGTTGTATGCAGTTTTATAGACTTTTATGCTTTGATTTAAACTAACATCAAAGCAGAATTTATTTATAGCTGTGTGAAATCTCATTCCAGGAGAAACACCGGCTATTGTTCCAAATCTAAAACTCATAAATTTAATCTTTTGTTTATTTTTTTTTAACATTTTTTCTTCAGTTAATTTTATTTCTGCATAAGGAGATTGTGGTTTCAGAAAAGAATCATTACTCTCGTCAACAATTTTAACTTGCTTTCCATATACACTTGTAGATGAAATGTGGATTAGTTTAGTTTTTTTTTTTACACAAAAACTTATTACATTTTTCATACATTTAAGATTGTTTATATACATTTCATTTTTATTTAAAAAACTATTTTCAGCATTAGTTAAAGAAGCACAATGTATAATAATATCGATGTTTTTAAAATTGTCTAAAGAATTTTTTTTACTTAAATCTATATTAAAAAAAGTAATTTTTTTTTTTTTCCTTAGGTTAAATAGGGCTGAATATCGTTGAGTTTTAAAATTATCAATTAAAATTATTTCTTTAACTTTTTTAATTTTATGAATATTTGTAGAAACATAAGAACCTATATGACCGCAAGCACCAGTTAAAATTATTTTCATGTTTTTTTTCTTATTATTTTCAAGAAGTCTTTGTAATTTTCAATATAGTCATTAAAATTATACTCTTTATCGCAAGCAACCAACAGTATAGCATTTTTAGTTAAAAATTTGATTTTAAGCCAAGTTTTAGGCTTTATTAAATACCCTTCTTTTTTATCATAATTTAAGAAAAATTTTGATTTACCCTCAACAGAAGTGCATTCTATTTTAATTTTCCCCAAGACAGGAAAAAGAAATTGTGAGCATTTTTTGTGAGCATGCTCACCTCGTGTAAAATTTTTTTTCCCATTAATTAAAAATATTCGTTTTACTTTTATTGGAAAGTTTTTTTTTATAGAAAAAGGTATTAACGTTCCACTTTTTTTTTTAAAAGATTTAAATTTAATTATTTTCATGTTAATTTTTTTTTTTATTAATATCGCAGTAGATAACAGGCCATTCTAAATACTTTGTATATTTTTTGAACCAATAAGAAAGGAATCTTTCTGCCAAAAAGGTATACATTCGTATTTTGCTATACCCTTTGAAATTAAAACCTAAAACAGTTTCACATTTTTTTAGCCATTCAAAAACTTCACTAAAATATAGATCAATAATTTTGCTAGAATTGCTTATAAACATATTGCCTTGGTTAAACGACATTTCATTACGCACATAATAAGAAAAGTCATCTCTATCTTTATTTGGTAATAGCTTAATTGCTTTTTCTAAAATTCCATTTCCATGAAACATGTCAAAGTGAAATTTAATACTGTATTTTGAATTAAATATTTCTGTAAAGTTTTTTAATAAAGAAATTTTACCATATTTTAAAATTTTACTAACTTTTGGTTTTTCTAAAAAAATTGGCTCTCCAATAATTGTTTCATAATTATTCCACTCTTGTGGAAAAACCCTAAGAAGAGATTCCATAGAAGTTTTATCTTTTGTTTCTTTTTTATTAGCCCATAATTCCCTATAAGAACAAAATCCAACCCATTCATTTTTTTTTTTATACTTAAGTATATTTTTCCAATACCAATAATAAAAAGTATACTCACCATAGAAGGGATTTTTTTCAGAAATATTTATTAAAGTATTATCTAGAACCCATTCTTTAGAAAAGTTTTTATTTTTCAGACCTACTGGAATATAATTTAATTTTTTTACTGCTTCTAAATATGTATCATCTAAACACATACAGTAGATTTTTAAATTATCCATATTTTTTTATATAATTTTTTAGTGATAAATTATTATTTAGATCTTTTCGAGACAATATTGGTTTTTTTATTGGCCATTTTATATTTACATCTTTATCGTTCCATAGAATTCCAATTTCATTATTCTTTGATCGATATTGAGTGCAATTGTAGCTTATTATATTTTCTTTTTTTAAGCCTATGAATCCATGTGCAAAACCTTCAGGTATATAAATTGAATTTCCATTTTTATCAGATAAATTTATTGCAAAAACTTTACCAAAAGTTTTTGATTTTTTTCTTAGATCTAAAGCAACATCGTAGATTTCTCCCTTAAGAACAGTAACATATTTACCTTGAGGATACTTAGTCTGTAAGTGCAAACCCCTCAATACATTTTTTTTTGATGTTGAGGTACAATTAAAAACAAATTTAATTTTTTTAAATAAATTATTTTTAAAAACCTCTCTGAACGTTCCTCTTCTATCTTTGTGCACTATAGAATTAGTAATTAATAAATTTTTAAATTTAGTTTTTTTTATGTTCATTGTTTTTTTTTAAAATTCATATCAAGAAAACTCACAAAAGAGTAATTATCACTAAAATTTTTAAAATTTAAAAATTTAATAAAATTATTCTCTCGTTGGGAGATTAATTGATAACCGTTTTGTTCCATAAATTTTATAAAATTATTATAATGAAGTAAGTATAAATGATTAATTGTTGGATGAATATTTAACTGTTTTAAAACTCTATCTTCATTATATATTTTTGAAAAAAAAAACGGCGTATGTGCAAATATTAAATACTTAGTTTGATTATTAAAGAATTTTTCTAAAATTGATTTGTAATTAGGAACATAGTGTATAGAGCTACCAAAAAACCCAAAATCTAAAGGTTCATTAATTAACTCAAAATCAAAGTCTACAGAAAAGTTTTCCCATTTTTTTTCTTTAGCAATTTTTTTTATCTCTTTATTGTATCCCGGCAAGTCGTGGTAAATATACTCAAATTTATCTATATATTTACTTAGATAAAGATAAGTACCAATATCATTTGCCCCAAAATCATAAAATTTAAATGTATTTTTAAAATTTGAGTAAATAGATAAAATTTCCAGAAGATAGGAGCAGGTGTTAAAAGGTTTGTAAAATTTTTTATTAATATTTTCAATAATTTTGTGCTGTAAGTTTATATCTACTTTTGTTGGATGGTTATTTAGGGGCAGATATTTTAAATCGGTATCCACAAAAAATATTTTAAAAAATTTAAATATTTTTCTAGCAAAAAATTTCGGTAATTTATCAAAATAAATTGAACGTAAAAAAGTATTTAAAACTTGATGCATTTTTTTCTAGATATTTTTGTTTAATTTATAATAATTTTTAAATATTCAGTGTAATCACATTTACCATAAAAAGTTATTGCACTTAACACGTGTCTTTTTTGTATCCACTTATTATTAAAAGCCACTTCTTCAAGGCACCCAATTTTAAAACCTTGCCTATTTTGGATAGTGGAAATAAAGCTAGAGGTATTATTGTAGTCTTTTATAGAGCCTGTATCTAGCCACGTAGCACCTCTTCCTATTATTTCAGCACTTAACATATCCCTTTTTTTATATTTATTTAATAAATCTACTATCTCAATTTCTTTTCTTTTTGAGGGTTTTAATGTCTTGCTAAATTCTATTACCCTATTGTCAAAAAAATAAAGTCCTGTAATAGCTAAATTAGAACTAGAATTTTTGGGCTTTTCAGCGATATTGATGATCTTATTTTTTTTATTTATTTTTGCGACTCCATATAGGGATGGATTTTTTACCTGATGCAAAAAAACTTTTGCACCTTTTATAAGCCGCGTACACTGTATAAGTTTTTTAGTTAAGCTCTGCCCGTAAAAAAAATTATCACCAAGTATTAGTGCCACCGAACTATTTCCAATAAATTTTTCACCTACAATAAAAGCATCAGGCAGCCCACGTGGACTTTCTTGTTCAGCGTAAGTTATTTTGATTCCTAAATTTTTTCCATTAGGTAAAACTTTTTTAAATTGATCAACCTCTCCTTTGTTAACAATTATAAGTATATCTTTAATCTTTGCCAACATAAGAACGGAAAGTGGGTAGTAGAAAAGTGGTTTATCGTACAGTGGAAGAAGCTGCTTGTTTACCGCTTTTGTAATTGGGCTCATCCTAGATCCAGTTCCACCGGCAAGAATTATACCTTTCTTAATCATATTTTTAATCCAATTCTTTTTATATGTTCTTTTTTAGAAAGCGATCTAAAATATTTTACATTCCTAATATACCAATTTATTGTTTTTGAAAGACCTTCATTTATTTTAATATCAGCTTTCCACTTTAGTTTTTTTTGTATTTTTTTTGAATTTAGGGCATATCTAACATCATGACCAGGCCTATCTTTAACAAATCTAATTTTAACATTTTTATTAATCTTAGATAATTTACTCTTCATTATTTTTAATATTATTTTTACTAATTTTATATTTGTTAAATTAACACCACTACCTATGTTGTAATTTTCACCAATTTTTCCTTTTGTGGATAAAATTTCTAAAGCTTTGCAGTGGTCTTCAACATATATCCACTCTCGAGAATTTAAACCTTTTCCATAAATTGGAAGGTGTTTCCCATTTAATATATTAAATATTAATTTAGGAATCAACTTTTCGGGAAATTGTCTTGGACCATAATTATTTGAACAGTTAGAAATTATAGCAGGAAAATTATAAGTTCTAACGTATGATTTTACCAAATGATCAGCACTTGCTTTTGAAGCAGCATAAGGAGAACTAGGTTTGTACGGGTAGTTCTCATTTGCTCTTTTAGATTTATCAAATATGTCCCCATAAACTTCGTCTGTTGAAACATGAATGAGTTTAGTTTTATTCTTTGAATTTTTATTATAAAAACGTATTGCTTCTAAAAGATTGAACACACCATTAATATTACTCCAGATAAATGGTTCCGGTTTATCTATAGATCTATCAACATGAGTTTCAGCAGCTAAATTAAAAACAACAGAAGGCTTGAATTTATTAAGCGATCTTATAATTTTTTTTCTATTATTAATATCGGACTTAATAAAGAAATAGTTTTTTTTATGAAGATTACTTATATTGTAGTTATTCCCCGAGTAAGACATTTTGTCTATATTTACAACAAAACACTTTTTTTTTAAAAAATAATTAACTAAATTACTACCTATAAAGCCAGATCCTCCAGTAATGATAATTTTTTTCATTCTAATTAAATAGATTATAATTGTTTTTAATATTAAATTGCAAAAAGAAATATTTTGTAAATATGAATAATGTTTAAATAATGACCAGTAAAGATCTCACAATTGTAATTACGACGTATAGAAGCGAAGAGAAAATAGAAAATTGTTTAAATTCAATAGATTCTGACATTAAAGTAATAATAGTAGAAAATTCAAATAACATTAACTTTAAAAATAAAATTGAAAAAAAATTTCAAAATGTTGATTGTATTTTAACTAACGACAATTTTGGATATGGAAAAGCGAATAATATTGGATTAAAAAAAGTTTTAACAAAATATTCTTTAATTCTTAACCCAGACACCATTCTGCAAAAAGAAACTATAAACAATTTTTTTATTTTTTTAAAAAAAGATATAGATTTTGCACTTCTTGGGCCTTCACAAAATGAAAAGCCGATAAAATTAGAAACTCATAAGTGCAAGAGTTTAAATTTATTTGAAGTAAGTAGCATTAAAGGATTTGCGATGTTTTTAAATATGTCAAAATTTACTGATATTGGTTTTTTTGATGAAAATTTTTTTTTATATTTAGAGGAGATAGATTTGTGCAAAAGAGCAAAAAAAATAAAAGAAAATGTATATATAGATGAAAATATAAAAATATTTCATCATGGTGGAAAATCTGTCAGTCAAAGTCTTTCGTATAAAACTGAACTTGTCAGAAACTGGCATTGGATGTGGTCTCTTTTTTATTACAATAAAAAACATTTTAATTATTTTTATGCTTTAATATTAGTCCTACCGAAATTTTTTTCTGCATTATTTAAAAGTTTTTTTTATAAGTTTATTTTTAATAGTAAAAAAAGTAAAATATACACAGCAAGATTGTATGGTCTCTTAAATTCCATAATAGGTAAACCTTCTTCGTATAGATAAACTTTAGATTGATTTGCTTGTTCTATAAATATATTAAAATATAAATGTTAAATTCTAAAAAAATTATTATTGTAACAGGCGGAGCAGGGTTTGTAGGTTCTAATCTAATTAAAGTATTGATAGATAAAACTAAATTTAAAATTATAAGTCTAGATAATTACTCAACGGGTTCAAAAAAAAATCACATAAAAAATAAAAAAATAAAATATATTAAAGGAGAAACAAAAAATATCTCTCATATAATAAAAAATCCTAGACAAATTCATTCCATTTTTCATTTCGGTGAATTTTCTAGGATCTATCAAAGTTTTCTTAAAATGAACGAATGTATAAATGCGAATTCATTTGGCACTAATGGTGTTTTTAATTTTTGTTTAAAAAATAAAATTAAGCTTATTTACTCTGCAACATCAGCAACGCTTGGGAATCAAGGGAATGATAGTAATTTATCTCCATATGCTTTTACAAAAGCAAAAAATTTAGAACTTCTGCAAAATTTAAAAAAATGGTTCAATTTTAAGTTCGAAGTAATTTATTTTTACAATGTATATGGCCCTAATCAAATAACCAGTGGTAACATGGCTACTATTATTGGTATATTTGAAAATTTATATAAAGCTAAAAAACCACTTACGGTGGTGAAACCTGGTTCTCAAACAAGAAGATTCACACATGTTTTTGACACTGTTAACATTTGTTATCTAGCATGGAAAAAAAATCTTTGTAAGCACTACAGTATTTCAAATAAAAAATCTTATTCTATTGTGCAAGTAGCAAAAATGTTCAAATCAAAAATAAAATATTTACCCAAAAGATCTGGTGAAAGATATCAATCAGCATTAAAGAAAACTAATTATTTAGATAAAAGATACTTTGGAAAAACTAATCTTAAAACTTATATTGATGATTTTTTAAGAAACAATACTTAGTGACCTGGAAACTCTATTAAGCTTTCAGTAAAGTAAGATTTTTTTTTAAGTAAATTGTTCCCAGGCAAATCAAATAAATTTATTATAAAAATAAAACCTGCAACCTTTCCACCTGACATTTCAATTAATTTACCTGCGGCTTCGGCAGTGCCACCTGTTGCAATAAGATCGTCAATTATCAATACTTTGTCGTCTTTATTGATTGAATCTTTATGCATCTCTATCGTGGCTTCTCCATATTCAAGTTGAAAATCTACTGAATATCTTTTGGCAGGTAATTTGTTTTTTTTTCTTAATAAAATCAAAGGTTTATTAGTTAAGTATGAAACAGTTGACGCAAATATGAACCCCCTAGATTCTATTGCTGAAACTTTATCAAATTCTATTTTTTTCGATATTTCTATAATTTTATTAATAGTATAGTTAAAAGCCCCAGGGTCTTTAATTAAGGTCGTGATGTCTCTAAATAAAATTCCCTTTTTAGGATAATTTTGAATTGATCTTATATATTTTTTTAAATTCATATTTAGCTTCAATATCTAGCAAAAAAGCATTAATAATTAAATGATGAATAAAAGAAAGCTCGGGATAATTGGTGGAAGCGGCCTGTATAAAATGGAAGGCTTTAAAAAAACTAAGTGGAAAAAAATTAAAACAACCTGGGGAGCTCCTTCAGATGAAATTTTAACCGCAAAACTAGGAAATGAAGAAATTTGTTTTATTCCAAGGCACTCAAGAGGGCACAAAATTAACCCAACTAATATAAATTTTAGGGCAAACATCGATGCTTTAAAGCAATTAGGTGTAACTGATATAGTTTCAGTTTCAGCTGTTGGATCCTTAAAAGAAAATTTAAGCCCAGGCACATTTGTTGTAGTTGACCAGTTTATTGATCGAACTTTTGCAAGAGTTAAAACTTTTTTTAATGAAGAAATAGTCGCCCATGTATCAATGGCAAAACCAGTTAGTAAGTCACTAGGAGAATGTTGTGAAGCAGCATTAAGGAAATCAAATATTTCCCATCAAATAGGTGGAACTTATATTGTAATAGAAGGGCCTCAATTTTCAACTTTAGCTGAATCTAATCTTTACAGATCTTGGAATGCAGATGTAATTGGAATGACTAATATGCCGGAAGCTAAATTAGCAAGAGAAGCTGAAATTAGATATTGTACTGTTGCTATGGTAACTGATTATGACTGTTGGCACCCCGATCATGATGAAGTTGATGTTAGTATGGTCATCCAAACATTGCAGAAGAATGCATCTAATGCACAAAATATGATTAAGGAAGTTATAAAAACATTTAAAGATTTTGCGGCAGATAAAGATCCTGCTAATGATTGTTTAGACGTTGCTATAATAACGGATCCTAAAAAAAGAACCAAAAAGACGATAAATAAACTGAAAACTGTTGCAGGAAGAGTGTTGTCCAAGTGAAGAAAATATTAATATTAATTTTATTTTTATTACTAAATACAAATGTATTTGCTGACAAAAAATTTAAAAAAGATTTAAAAAGAGTTTCAAAATATAATGTTTTTATTGACAGTGAAGGAAACGTTTATCCGATTGAAGATATTAGTAATTTTTTAAAAAAAATATTTTAAAATGAAAATAAATGACAAAGAATATCTCACTATATGGCATGAAGATGATCAAGTTAAAATAATCGATCAAACTAAGCTACCACATCAATTCATTATTAAAAATCTTAAAACAGTTAAAGAGGCAATTAATGCTATCAAAATGATGGAAGTAAGAGGGGCCCCTTTGATTGGTGGAACAGCTGCTTATGGAATTTTTTTGGCCACTAAAGAAAATAAAGATCCAGAATTTATTAAAAAAAGCTCAGATGATTTAATTCAAGCAAGACCCACTGCTATAAATTTAAAATGGGCGGTCGATCGTATGATGAAAAAATTATCAGGTATTAGTAGTGATGAAATATTAAAAATTGCTTTAAAAGAAGCTAAAGCAATTTGTGAAGAAGATATAAATTTTTGTAAAAATATTGGTTTAAATGGATTAAAAATAATTGAAAAAATTTATAACAAAAAGAAAGATACTGTTAATATTTTAACACATTGTAATGCTGGATGGCTTGCGACAATAAATTGGGGAACAGCAACTTCGCCAATTTATCATGCACATAAAAAAGGAATTAAGGTTCATGTTTGGGTGGATGAAACTAGACCAAGAAATCAAGGAGCCAATCTAACTTCTTACGAGTTAAACGAAGAAGGTATCCCAAACACAATAATAGCAGACAATACCGGAGGAATTTTGATGCAAAGAGGTCAAGTTGACATGTGTATCGTTGGAACAGATAGAACACTATCAACTGGAGATGTGTGTAATAAAATTGGAACTTATTTAAAAGCACTAGCTGCTAAAGACAATAATGTACCATTTTACGTTGCTCTTCCAAGTTCCACAATTGATTGGAAAATTAGAGATTTTAAAGACATTCCCATAGAAGAAAGAGATCCTATGGAGCTTTCTCGTATTGAAGGATTAGACAAGAACAGTAAACTTCAAAAAGTTTTAATTTATCCCCAAAAAAGTAAAGCATTGAATCTAGCATTCGACATTACTCCTGCTAAATTAGTGACAGGTCTAATTACAGAAAAAGGTGTTTGCGAAGCATCGGAAAATGGTTTGAGAGGTTTATTTAAGTGAGCAAATTACGGTCTGAAGTAATTAGATTTTCTAAAAAACTAAATTCTACAAATTTATCGGCTTTAAGATCTGGAAATATTTCAGTTAGAGTAAAAGAAAAAAATGTAGATGGGTTTTATATAACGCCGTCTGGAATGAAATACTGTTCATTAAAGCCCAAAGATATTGTCTTTGTCTCTTTAAAAGGAAGATTCGATAGAAAAAAAGGAATCCCATCATCAGAATGGAGATTCCATCAGGATATATATGTGAATAAAAAAGATGCAAAAGCAATTGTTCATGCTCATTCAACTTGTGCTACGGCAGTTTCCTCCCACCAAAAATCTATACCTGCATTTCATTATATGGTCGCAGTAGCAGGTGGAGAAGATGTAAAATGTACAAAATATGCAACTTTTGGCACACGTAAATTATCAAAAAATATTTTATCAGCTTTAAAAAACAGATCTGCATGTCTCATTGGAAATCACGGTCAGATTGCATTTGGAGAAAATTTAGAAAAATCTTTTGAACTTGCACAAGAGATCGAAAATATTTGCCATCAATATATAAATGCCCTAAGGATTGGTATACCTAAAATACTTTCTAAAAAAGAAATTAAAATTGTTTTAGGAAAAATGAAAAATTATAAGAAGGACTAGTTTTTTATGATTAAAGTTGGAGAGCACATTACCTTAGATTTTTTAGGTGTTAAAAAAGATTATGAAAAATCTTTTTACGAAAAAATTATCTATAAAATAGCAAAAGCTGCCAAAGTAGAAATACTGAATGTAAGCAGCCATAAATTTCAACCTCAGGGATTTACTCTAGTTGCCTTATTATCTGAGAGCCATTTTAGTTTTCACACCTTTCCTGAAAGAGGTGTGATTAGTTTTGATTTTTTTACGTGTGGAAAAGTTCATCCAAAAGTAGCTTTAAAAATATTAAAGAAAGAAATTGAACATGAGAGAGTAGTTGTAAATAGTTTTAATAGAAGCAGTGTAAGTTTATATGACGATATTTACTCTACGCCCGGCCAAAAAAAATATTATGTAGTTAACAATGTGTTAGAAACTTTTACATCTAAAGTTGGTCAATTTGTTGAAGTTATGAATCTAGAAGAATTTGGTAATGCTCTTTTTATTGATCATGAAATTCAAGTAGCTGAAAAAGATGAAAAAATTTATAGCTCAACTTTTTTTAAGTCTAGTTACGATTTAAGCAAAAAGAATAATAATATTGCTATTATTGGTGGTGGAGATGGTGGAGTGGCAAGAGAATGCCTTGAAAACAATACTAACTACATAGATTGGTATGAGCTTGATCCTGAGATAGTTGAGTCTTGTTATAGACACCTACCTAGAGTTTGCTCAAAAGTAAAAAAAAGCAACACAGTAAATACGTTCTGGGGCGATGCATTTGAGAGCATTAAATCTGTAGAAGACTCTAAGTATGATAAAATTTTTGTAGATCTTAATGACGATCAATACTGCATAGACCTTGCTAGAAAAAACATGAAAGGCTTACAGAGAATTTTAAAAAAAGGTGGAGTAATTACTGCCCAAGTTGGAAGCAAAGATAAAAAACCCAAGCAAGTTGAAAACTGGTGTAAAGTTTTAGAAAAAAGTTTTGGAAACGTAACAGTATCAGGTGTTCACATACCTAGTTTTGATTGTAATTGGAACTTTGCATCCTCTATAATGAAATAAATATTTATTTCTTATATGTTTAAAGTTTCTTGTATTCAAATTTGCTCTGGTAAAGATGTTGTAAAAAATTTAAGTATTTCAAAAAAATTAATTCTAAAAGCTGTAAAACAAAAATCAGATTTTATTATCACACCTGAAACTTCTTCTTTATTTGGTTTGAATAAAAAAAATTTATTACAAACCGTAACTGTTATGGAAAAAGATGTATATTTAAAAGGAATTCAAAAACTGGCTAAAAAGTATAAAAAATGGATTTTAACTTGCGTTATAATTAAAGAAGAAAAAAAAATTAAAAATAGGTCAGTATTAATTAATCCTAAAGGTTTAATTACAACTTATTATGACAAAATACACATGTATGATGTGGAGTTAAGTAAAAAAGAAAAATATTTTGAATCAAAAACTTTTGCTTCAGGAAACTCACTCAAGACTGCTAAATTACCATGGGGTAAACTAGGTCTTTCAATTTGTTACGACGTAAGATTTCCTAACATGTTTAGAAAGCTTTCAAAAAAAGGGTCCTTATTCATTTCTGTCCCATCGGCTTTTACAAAAACTACAGGCAAAAAACATTGGCATAGCTTGTTGAAAGCTAGAGCAATAGAAAATTTTTGCTACATATTTGCTCCCGCTCAATACGGAACACATTGGAATGGAAGAAAAACTTATGGACATTCTTTAATTATTTCACCGGATGGAAAAATATTAAAAGAACTAAAAAAAGACATGGGAGTGATCACAGCTAATATTGATCCTAATATTTCCAAAATTTTAAGAAAAAAAATTCCAAGTCTTTATAAAGACTAGTAATGAGACTTAACTTCTTTAATATTAGAGCCTAAAATATTATTTATTTCTAGTTTAATTTTAGCTCTTTCATCGTTAGTTTTGTAAACAGTTCTAGCAAGTTCAATAAACTTTTCACCAAAGTCATTATTTTTTTCAGCTATTCTTTTTCCATTTTCCACATCCCAAAGTTTTAGATTAATTGACTTTAACTTATCGATTAATTTTTGAATTTTTGATGTATCAGAAATTGAGTTTTTTAAAGTAGCGTTAAGTGAAGAAAGTTCTTTTTTTACATCTTTAACTTTTTCACTGTCATTTATCTTCATTTTTTTTATTTCTAATATGGTTATCTTGTCAATTAATTCTCCAGCGGATATTTCGGCCAATATTTTGTCTAATTTGTTATTCATAGTGATTTTTTTAAATATACTATAAATATAAATTTATACAGTTAAAAAAAATGACAAATATATTAATTATAAAACATGGTTCTCTTGGCGATCTCATCCAGGCCAATGGGAGTATTGAAGATATAAAAAAATCTAACTCAAGATCACATGTAGTGCTCTTAACTTCAGCTCATTTTTTTGATCTTATGAGTAAATGTCCCTATGTCGATGAAGTGTTGGTAGATGTAAGGCTACCTAGGTGGAATTTATTGTATCTTTATAAATTAAGAAAAAAATTAAATGCTTACAATTTTACATATATTTACGATCTTCAAAATTCAAGTAGGACTAAATTTTACAAAAAATATCTCTTAAACACCGCAAGGTGGTCGTCAACAGAAACAATTCTAGAACCAAATCAATCAAAGTCAGATTTTGATGAAGAACCCGTTTTAAAAAGAATGGAAATTCAATTGAAAAAAAGTGGAATTAAAACAAACAATGTAAGGAAATCAAATTTAAACTGGGCTTTAACCAATATTAGAGATGTTACAAAAAAATACTTTGATGGAAAATATATTTTAATTTTCCCTTTTTGCTCGGCAAAACTAATAGCAAAAAGATGGCCTTACTATTCTGTATTAATTACTCAACTAAAAGCTAAGTACAACAACAAGTACCATATAGTGGTTGCCCCAGGACCAAATGAAATTAAAGAATCTAAATTTTTAAATGCCCATATAATTTTAGATCATGGAAAAGCATTAAGATTAAATCAATTAATAAGTTTAATAAAAAATGCCTCTTTTATTATAGCAAACGATACAGGACCTGCACACATTTGTACTCACATGAATAAACCTGGATTAGTTCTATTTGGTGGCCATACTTCAGCATATAAAGTTAGTATTGAGTCAGAAAAATTTAAACCGATCTCAGTTAAAAATTTAAAATTACTTAAAACTGAGACCGTGATGGAAAAAATTAAAAAAGTATTAAATTAATTTTAAATATTGTTTAACAATATTCTTCCAATTAAATTTTTTAGAGAATTCTTTAGCTTGTAAACCTAAAACTTTATACTGATTGTTTTGAAAAAATTTTAAAATTGTTTCATAGATCGAGCTTAAATCATTTCCATCGCATAAATATCCTGTTCTTCCTTCTTCCACTGCATCCGCTTGTCCTCCATGTTTTCCACCTATGGAACCTTTTCCATAGCTACCCGCTTCAATAAAAGATATTCCAAATCCTTCAACAGATTTTTTGTAAATAACAGAGGGCATTAAAAATAAATCGGATTCATTAAGAAGTGCTACTTTTAAATTTTCTGCAGTCCTTGGTAAAAAGGTTACTTGTTTTTCAATGTTAAGTTGTTCCCTCAAGCTTTCCAAATTCCTTCTTTCATCACCATCCCCAACACAAACATATTTAATATTGGGATAGGCAGGTATTAAATTTTTAATAGTCATTAATATATTTTGGTGACTTTTTCTTTTGTCTAGTCTCGCAATAGTAATTATTTTCGGAAAAGCAGAGCCAAATATATTTTTTGCTTTTGATTCATCATCTTGAGAAATTTTAATAGGGTAATTCGTTCCTGGGTGAATAATATGTATTTTTCTCTCTTCCAGACCCATGCTTATTCCCAATTCTTTTGTATATTTAGAGTTTGCAATAATAAACTTGACTTTTTTAAAAGCTTTATTCATTCTTGCATTTAAGGAACTGCCAACAAGATGATTAATTTCTTTTGAATGAATCAAACAAAAATTAGAATTATTATTTAAATACTTTGCATTTATATGTTCTAGACTTTTCCAGTGGTCAAAAAAAATAGCCTTTACTTTGTTTGTCTTTAAATACTCATTTACCGCATAAGCTTTTCTGAATTTTCTAAAAAATTTAAAACCACTAATTCTTTGGATTTCAAAATTAGAATTTTGATCATAATCTTCACATTTCGGATAATCATCAGCAAAAACTTTTACACAACCATGATCTGTTAGACTTTTTGACAAACCCTCCATTAAACTCTGTATGCCTCCGATATCAGGTGGAAAATTTCTAGTTATTACTACAAACATTAGATAAGTTTTATTCTTGGATTAGTATTATAAATATTTTAATATTAAATTACAGCAATTATATGATTTACGATTTTGAAAACAACACACCAATATTTCACAAAGATTCTTGGGTAGCAAGCAATGCTGTTTTAATAGGAAAAATTATCTTAAAAAAAGATGCAAATATTTGGTTTAATGTTGTGCTTAGAGGAGACATTGAGCCGATTACTATTGGTGAAGGATCTAATGTCCAAGACGGTAGCGTATTTCATACCGATCCAGGCTGCCCATTATCATTAGGTAAAGGTGTAACTGTTGGACACATGGTAATGCTACACGGTTGTGAAGTCGGAGATAATACTTTAATTGGGATTGGAAGTACTATTCTTAACAAAACAAAGATTGGTAAAAATTGTATCATAGGTGCCAATACTTTAATTCCAGAAAACAAAACTATACCAGATCAATCACTAGTTATTGGTTCTCCTGGAAAAGTTATTAGGCAAGTTACAGATAAAGAAGTTGAAGATATTAAAGAAAACGCTAAACATTATGTTGAAAATTATAAAAAATATAAAATATAGTTCGTTAATTATTTTAATTATTT
>Ga0115003_10001749_pt1 | contig 18636 bp, 16 predicted proteins | sample ArcticOcean_MG_C_7_FD_88736 | JGI IMG/M metagenome (GOLD analysis project Ga0115003, IMG submission 88736) | Marine microbial communities from western Arctic Ocean - ArcticOcean_MG_CB11_88 | ecosystem: Environmental > Aquatic > Marine > Oceanic | place: Arctic Ocean: Canada Basin | collected... | reverse complement strand
TCTTTGAACGGGGGACAGAACAAAAGCCTGGCGGCTCAATATCAACATACGGCAATGGGGGCCACGCGTGTTACGAACCCAGACGGGTCCGTCCGGGACGACTATTATTCGGTGAGTCCAGCGACTGGCCGTTTGCCCTCCGATGCTTTCAGCTACCGGCAGGTCGAAACTAGGTCGGATAATTTCGAGGGCGAATACGATCGCGTCGGGCCGGAGCGATTGGATCTATTAGGCATCTCGCTGAAGGGCGACTGGAGTGCCTCCGAGATGCTCGAGATTTCGAGCCTGAGCGGGTACTTCTGGCACGACCGTGAGACCTTCGCGAACGACGACGCCGGTCCCAAGAGCTGGCTGAATAACGACTACACCGACGATGCCTGGCAATTCACTCATGAGACGACCGCGACTTGGCTCTGGTCCGAGGAAAACGACATGACAGTCGGGGGGTTTTTCCTGATCGAAGAGCTCGACGGCAACAACATATTCCGGAACAACCGAAGTATTAATAACCCCTCTTTCAACCAGGACTTTGAGCAGGACAGCCTTCAGTGGGCGCTCTACGCTCGGACGCATTTCGAATTGCTGCCGTTGCCCGGCTGGGGAGAGTTCACGGAGAACTTCAGCATCGACGCGAGCATTCGCTACAACTGGGCGCAGAAGCAACTGAACAACCGGGCAGTGCGCGCAGCGGGTACCGGCGATCTAGCCAATCAAAACAGTGTGGTATCGAACGTAGGGATCGCTAAGGACTCCTGGGCATCGTGGACGGGTGACGCGGTCCTCACCTATGAATTTACCGAAGAGGTCAGCGTTTACTTCAAGTACAGCAGAGGCTGGAAGCCCGGCCATTTCAATGCCAATAACTTGAACAGCCTAAATCCAGTTGGATCGGTCAATCCGGAGACGGTCGATTCCATTGAAGGCGCGCTGCGGGCGGACTGGTTCGACGGTCGCCTCAAGACTAACGTGACCGCCTTCACGTACGACTATCAAGATCTGCAGGTCTTCCAGGTGACGACCGACAGCTCTACGGCGCCCCTCCGCCGCTTGATCAACTCAGAGGAAGCTGAGATCTGGGGCGTAGAGTGGGAAGTGACCGCCGAACCCATTGAACGACTGATCCTGAATTTCTCCGTGGGCTACCTCAATAGCGAGTACACAGACTTCAAGACGTCCTTCGAGCGACGGGAATTCAACCCTGGCGCGGGGGGAATCCGAATAATCACGGTGGAGGCAGACTATTCCGGAAACCGACTGATCGCGTCGCCCGAATGGTCGTTGACGGGCAGCGTCCAGTACACAGTGGCGAGCCGCTTGGGTGATTTTACGCCGCGGTTTTCGTTTTCGTATAGCGACGATACTTTGTTCGACGCGAACGAGGGATGCGGCGCCGAGGGCAACGTTCCGGAATGCCTGCTTAAGCAGCCTTCGCTATGGATCTTCAATACGACCCTTAAGTACGTGATACCTAGCGGACAGATCGAAGTCCTTGCCTTCATTCGCAACTTTATGGACGAGGAATACAAGGTCCAGTCCTTCGATAACACATCCAACGGCTTCTTGATCGATGTCTACGGCGACCCCCGAACCTTCGGAGCAGCGATTACATTCCGCTTCGACTGATCGGGGACCTCTTCCTGACTCCTCATGCTTGCTGTGTGAGTGATGCGGGTCACCTGATGAATGCCCCACGGGCGAGCCTTCTCCAGCCACGGGATTGTGCGTCGACACGGTGGCCAACCGTGCTCAAATACGCCTTTAGGGCCATATGCAGGCCCCTGTCGTTCATGTGACAGTGTATGAGGATAAAAACTGTATAGAGAGGATTCTGATGCTCTCGGGAAACCAGTCAATTAGCTGGCCTCATCTGTGCATATAGCGATTCGTTAATTCGCAGAACATGGAGAAGCTCTCATGAAGGACTTACAGATCAAGAGACCAGTTGCACATCGTTTCCTCGTCGCCGCGGTGTCAGTCGTGTTGGTCCTCGGTGTTGCTGGACCCGCCGCCGCCGGCAACGCACTCTTCCAATTCTCGACGCAGGGTTGCCGTCAAGCAGACGTGGTGGATCCGTTGGTATCTTCCGAGATCACCGGTTGCAATTCTCGCGAAAACAGAGGACCCATCCCAACGGTTGCGGGCCCCGTACTCGTGACTACTCCGACCGCCAGCGGCGCCAACTTCACGATTCCGACCAAAATCTTTTCCGCCATGGGGTCTTTCAGCGCCACAGCCGCACCAACCTTCCCCTACTTCAAGGGAGCTTTTACGCGGTTCAACAGAGCCGGCACCTTGATGGCAGGCAATTGGACGCCCAATGCCGTGCTTACGTTTATCGATAATGACACGCAATACCCCATCGCCTCGACTGTGCCGGGAGGTCTCGTCAGAGCCAAGGTGGGGCCCAAGGGGATGGCGGGTCCGGTACCTATTTTTGAGCGCACGGCCTATGAGTTCACGCTCGTTAGCGGAACTAACGTCTTCGATGCCGTTGCCAATGTTACGCTCGACATGGGAGGGCCTGGCTCTAGCAACCCCCGGATTGGTGGCTTTGAGAGCAATGTGAACCAAGACCCGCTGGTTGGGACGAGCAACGGTAACGTCGTCATGATGGAGCCGAATATCTGGGCCTTCACGGGAACGGTCACGGTAAGTCAGCCGCCCCCGTTGGGCGTGACTACTTATTTCGTCAAGACTGCCATGGATGACCGAACTGCGGCTGGAGCATCGGGAACGATTCAAGTCGTTTCCGCGTTTCTCGCACACCAGTACAACGTCACCTCCCTACCAGTGCCGCAGGACGGAACCGCAACTGTCAGCAGTTATAAAAATGGGTCCGGCCGTGCGCAACTTACGACATTCACGTTGCTTCCCGTGCCGGAACCCGGTCAACTCGCGCTGCTCGGGGTGGGCGCACTCGGGCTCGCGGGGTTTTGGATGCGGCGCGCGCGCTTGAGTTAGTTAGATTGGAATCGGCCGCAGTTTGACGCGTCCGGGGCCAACCAATGAGTGATAGGGCCGGCGAGATTTACCCAAAGGGAGATCTTGCCGGCCTTTTTTTTCGGCGTTAGTTGGCGTTAGCCGGTGCGACCTTGTGATCCAAGAGATCGATCAGCCGAATCTGTCCTGCAGCCGGCCCGCCTCTTCCGCCAGCTTCGGAACGCGGACCGCGATGGTTTCCTCCTGGGGTCGGTGCTATCGCCCACTACACCGCTGTGGTGGAACTGCGCGATGACCGTGGCAGTCTTTCGCAGCGCGAACGCCTCGCACCAGTCGATACTCGAATCATCCAGTCCGGCCAGTTCTGTATAGATTTTGCGGACCTCGGCTCGGGTCGGGAGGGCCATCATTTCCATTCCGTCCTGGGTGCCTCGTGAATCGTCGCCGTCCTCGGGATCTTGCCAGTAGTCGAGCAGCGTGCCGAGGTCGATCAACGGATCGCCGAGGGTCGTCATGTCCCAGTCGAAGAAAGCGATGACGCGATCCGGATTCGCGGGATCGAACATGCAGTTGTCGAGTTTGAGGTCGTTGTGCACGAAGGAAACGCGTTGGGGATCGCGAATAGCCTTCGCGAGCCGCGCATGGACTGCGCCCATCGCCGGATCCTGCGCGGGGTCCGCCACCAGATACCAGCGCGTCTTCCATCCCTTCACCTGGCGCTCGGCGAAGCCGTCGGGGCGGGCCCGGGGCCGCGAGGTCGCACGCGCCCGGATCGAGGCAATGGAAGCGGCGATCGCTTCGACGAGCGCCGTTCCGACGTGGTGCGCCACGTCTGCGTGCTCGCGCATGCTCTCGGGAATCATCCCGCGAATCCCTTCGCCGCTCCGACGTTCCATGACAAAGAAGTCGGCACCGGCGACCTCTGCGTCGTCACATAACAGATACGCCTGCGGCGCGCGATCGAGATGTGCCCAGAGTCGCGAGAGAACTCTGTACTCGCGCTTCATGTCGAGCGCGCCCGGAGATAGCCGGCCGCGTCTCTAATCCGACTAGCAGATCCGGGAGGTCGGTTCTCGTCCGATGGGTATATGTAGGGAGGGGAGGGCGCGACAGCTCGCTCGCGCTTGAGCGAGCTGTCCAGCGAAGAGCGCCTATTAGGGGCCGCTGAAGATCTACTGAGAGTCTTGCTCGGAGGCCAAGTACGACTCCTTCGGGTTGTAGTCCATCGCGCCGTCCTCGGACCAACGCGCGAGTTCCGCACGCCCGACAACGAACCAATGGACCTCGTCGGGTCCGTCGGCGAGACGCAGCGTTCGCTGGTTCGTGTACATGTTAGCCAGCGGTGTCCACTGCGACACACCCGTCGCGCCATGGATCTGGATCGCTTCGTCGATGATTTCGCAGACACGTATGGGAACCATCGCCTTGACCGCGCTCACCCAGACACGCGCCTCGGCATTACCGAGCACGTCCATCGCCTTCGCAGCTTTGAGCACCATCATGCGCATGCTTTCGATTTCGATGCGCGCCTTCGCAATCGTCTCGACATTGCGGCCGAGCATCGCGAGAGGCTTGCCGAAGCCCTTGCGAGAAAGGCCTCGCTTCGACATCAGCTCGATCGCCCGCTCCGCCACGCCAATCGAACGCATGCAATGATGAATGCGTCCGGGGCCGAGGCGAACCTGGGAAATTTCGAAGCCGCGGCCCTCGCCGAGCAGGATGTTCTCCTTGGGAACACGGCAGTTGTCGAAACGGATGTGCATATGGCCGTGGGGCGCGTCGTCCTTCCCGAAGACGTGCATCGGCCCGAGGATCTCGAACCCTTCCGCGTCCGTCGGCACGAGAATCTGCGATTGGCGCGTATGCGGCGGACCATCCGGATCCGTCTGGACCATCACGATCATGATCTTGCAGCGCGGGTCACCGGCGCCGGAGATGTAGAACTTCTCGCCGTTGATCACCCATTCGTCGCCGTCGAGCCATGCCTGGCACGCGATGTTCTTCGCATCCGACGATGCGATGTCGGGTTCGGTCATCGCATACGCCGAGCGGATTTCGCCGTTCAACAGGGGCTTGAGCCATTTTTCCTTCTGCGCAGGCGTTCCGACACGCTCGAGCACTTCCATGTTTCCAGTATCGGGTGCGGCGCAGTTGAGACATTCCGAGGCGAGCGGGTTCTTGCCGAGCTCGGTCGCAATATAGGCGTAGTCGAGATTCGAGAGCCCCTGTCCGGTTGCGTCGTCGGGCAGGAAGAAATTCCATAGGCCCATCGCCTTGGCCTTCGCCTTGACGCCTTCGAGCAACTCGAGTTGTCCCGGCGCATAGGACCAGGGGTCGTCTCGATCTGCTCCGAGCTGATGGAATTCCAGGGTGATCGGTTCTACTTCATCCTTGATGAAGGCCTTCACCTTTTCGAAGAGCGACTTTGCACCCTCCGACATTCGCAAGTCGAACATCTCGTCAACGTTTTCGAGGCCCGCCATGTATTTCTCCTGTCGTTCTGATCAGTGGGTTGTCATCGAGTAGCTCCTTGCGTGGCAAGAAGCAGATGGACTTTTTTTAATGCGGTTGCATGATAACGTCTGGAGGGGCAGACGCCAGCCCCGGGAGACATCGCATGCCTCGCAACGCGGACGACACCCGCGCTCAGCTCATCCGCGCAGCCGAACGCCTCTTCGCAGATCGCGGCGTTGACGCAGTTTCCCTGCGAGAGATCAATCGGGAGGCGGACCAGCGCAACGCCACCGCGCTCCAATACCATTTTGGGGACCGGCAAGGCCTGCTTCTCGCCATCCTGAAAAAGCACGAGCGGATGGTGGACGAGAGCCGCAACGAAATGCTCGACGTGATGGAGAAGAAGGATGATCGCGACCTCCACAGTTTCGCGTCCGCTCTCGTTCTGCCCTCCGCCGTGAAGCTCTCGGATCGTGACGGGGGCCGCGCCTACCTACGCATCGTGGCACAGCTCGTCAATAACTATCGGCCCCGGGTCGACCCGGTCGAACTCGTGAGCAGCTCCAAGAGCATGCATCGCTGGCGCACGATGGTCGTCCCCGAGATGTCGCCCATCGCGGTCGCCCCTCTTCACGCCCGCTTCACCGCGGCACGCATTACCTTCGTCGAGCTCGCACGCCGCGCCGAAAATCCGAGACGCAAGGACGACCGACTCTTCGCCAGTCACCTCATCGATCTCGTGACGGCGATTCTCGGAGCTCCGGTTTCTGCCGAAACGAAGGCGCTCCTCGAGGAACGAGCCCAGTAACGAACCCGATCGGTCTACGAATGCGAAGACGTACGCTCGTAATAGAAGGACAAGCGAGTATCTGGCTGCCGCGGAGGGAGGGAGATTCGAAAGAGAATCCAATTCGGAATCGAGGTCTTCGACACTTTCGAGTGTCGAAACTGTAGGACCCGCTTGTATTGCGACTAGCGGCCTTGGAAGTAGGGCTTCTCGCCCTTAAGGTGCGCACGAACGCCTTCCTTAAAGTCGTCGGTCTCCGTTGATCTCGACTGTTGCATCGCCTCGCGGTAGGCCGCCGCCTTGATGTCTTCATTGAGCGCATCGTTGATCGAACGCTTCGTCCAGCGCACCGCGAGGGGGGCAGCCGACGCGATTTCCTCTGCAATCGACATCGCCTTCGGCAGCACGTCGTCAGGCGACACAGCATGGTTGACGAGTCCGAGACGGGCGGCTTCGGCGCCGTCGACGACGCGGCCGGTCAGGAGCAGCTCCGTTGCGTTGGGTAGGCCCATAAATCGAGGCAGGAGAAGGGTGGAGGCCATCCCCGGATGCATGCCGACCCTTACAAAAGGCGCGCCATAGTTCGCCTCTGCGTTCGCCACCCGAATGTCGCAGACCAGAGCGAGTCCGAGGCCGCCTCCGACTGCGTCGCCATTCATTGCCGCGATTGTGGGTACCTCAAGATCGAGAATCGACAAGAAATAGGAGTAGATCGCATAGGTTCGTTCGTGTGCCGGCGTCGATTCGTCGACGGCTGCGGCGCTCTTGAAGTCCTTCCCGCCGCAGAACGTATCTCCCGATCCGGTGATCACGATGCAGCGAACATCGCCCTCGTCACGAACCTGGGCGACGGCGTTTGATACGCCCTCCAGCAGATCCGGGGTCATGCTATTCCGGTTGTCCGCCCGATCGAGTCGAATCGTGGCGATGTGGCGATCTATCTCAAGCACTACAGATTGACGAGTCACGATTATCCTATTCCTTCTGCTTCGAACGAAGCGATCGCGATTTCGCGCGACTCCTGGGGCCCGATCGCCCACCTCTTAATCTATCGCCCCCGAAACTCGGGTGGACGGCGTTCCATCGAGGCGCGGATACCTTCGCGAAAGTCAGATGTTTGTTGAAGCCGGTCTTGCTCGGCCTTCTCGTGGTCGGTGGCAACGCGAATCTCTTCGGACAGGTCACCGCGCAATGTGTCGCGGATGGAGCGCACCGCGAGGGGCGCCGACTGCGCGATTTCGCTCGCAAGGCTTCGTGACAGATCTCTGACGGTGTCCGCCGTCGCGAGCCGGTCGCAGAGTCCTATGCGCAGGGCTTCATCGCTTTTCACGCGTTGCCCGGTGTACAGCATTTCAGCCGCACGTTGCTGCCCGACGAGGCGGGGAAGGGTAACGGTAAGTCCGAATCCGTGATGGAAGCCTAGGCGCGCAAAGTTTGCGCTGAAGCGTGCGTCTGGGCTTGCGACACGGAAGTCAGCCATGAGGGCGAGTCCCAAGCCGCCGCCTACTGCTGCCCCCTGAATGGCAGCCACGACCGGCGTGGGATTGGCGAAAAGCTTGACTGCTTCGTCGTACAGGTGGCCGGCCTCTTTATCTTTTGAAGGCGGCGGGCCACTCACATCTACGCCTGCGCAGAAGTGACGCCCCTCCGAGCAAAGGACGATCGCCCGGCACTGCTCGTCCCTGCTGAGCTCGTCGAACGCCTCGACGATGCTTGCAAGGAGAGCACGGTCGAAAAAATTATTGGGCGGTCGCCTGATCTCGACAGTTGCAACATAGTCATCCGCCAGCATGACGTGGATGTCGCCAAAGACTCCGAATTCGCTCATCGGGGAAGCCCCACAAGGCTGCGCGCGATGAGCATTCTCTGGATCTGGCCGGTTCCTTCGACGATATCCATCGCCTTCACATCGCGATAGAGCTTCTCGATGATGTGGTTGCCCGCGCCGCCGATGGTGCCGAGGAGTTCGAGCGCGAAGGATGCCGACTCTTGCGCAATCTGGGCACCGAGCGCCTTCGACATCGAGGCCTCGATGATGTTGGCTCTTTGCTGGTCCGCGAGCCAACCTGCCCGCAGACTCATCATTCGAGCCTTTCGAACTCGCCGTGAGATGCCCTCGATTCGGTCGCGCACTCGGTCCTTCTTTGTTAGGTCATGAAGCTTGGCGAAGCTGATCGCTTCATCGAGAACGGAACGGGCCATGCCCACTGACTGCGCCGCCATGACGGGCCGCCCGGCGTTGAAGGTCTGCATGGCTGTTTTGAAGCCTGCCTTTTTTTCGGTGCGGCCACCCGCTCCGAGTTGGTGAGCGGCCGAGACCCTGACGTTGTCGAGGGTGAACGATGTGGACTCATACGACTTGAGGCCCATCTTCTTTTCGATCTTGAATCCGCCTAGCCCCTCCGTTCCTTGCTCGACGAAGAAGGCGCGCTGGCCCGCTCTGCCTTTCGCGGGATCCACGGTTGCTTGAACGAGAAGCCAGTCGGAGCGGGAGGCGCTGCCTATAAAGCACTTGGCGCCGTTGAGGATCCAACCGTCACCGTCTTTTTTCGCGTTCGTCGTGAGCGCGGCCGCGTCGGAGCCCGCGCCTGGTTCTGTCATCCCAAAGCATGCCCAACGAGGGCGATCGGGCTTGAGGAAGGGGCCGAGGTACTTCTCTTTTTGCTCGTCGGTTCCCATGCTGATCACGCTCTGCTCGGGAAGTCCTGGGCCAGGCATGGCGTTGATGATGCCCCGGTCCCAATAAGCGAGCTCTTCCATGACGAGCAAGGTGCCAACAACGCTTCGGGTCGGGGCAGAGCTTGCGGAAGGTGGGTTGAGCCCCGCCCATCGTGTTCGCCCCTCACCACGCTCGATGCAGCGATCAAAGAAGGGGTGGCCGACTGGCAGCGGCGCTGCATTGCGATCCGCCTCGAGTCCGGCCGGACGAAACTCCTTCTCTCCGAGCTCACGTGCCTCTTCGATCCTGCGTTGCATGTCGGCGTCGATTGAGAATTCCATTAGTTCGCTCCGTGGGTGGTGAGGGAGAGGGGGAAGGCCGAATCGACGAGATCACGCCCCGCTTCTTCGATCGCGGCATCGAAGCCGCCACAAAGAAGGCCCAGCGCGCGCGCCTCTCGCATGAATTTCTCAACCGGGTAGTCGGCCATGAATCCGTGTCCGCCAAGAATCTGGACTGCATTGGGGCCGACTGTTCTCGATACGTCGATGCATTCGGCCCAAGCCGAGGAAGCAGGGGCGGCGGACGGGAGCCCCGCGTCAACTCTCCAGGCCGCTTCGTGAACCAAGAGGCGAGCGGCGTCTACTGCGATTCGCATCTCGGCGATGAGAAAAGCGAGCGCTTGGTGGTGGCCGATTGGTTTGCCAAAGGCCTCACGCTCCTGGGAATAGGCCGCTGAGAATTCGCAAGCCGCGCGCATGACCCCAATGAGAAGGGAGGCGTAGTAGAGGCGAGCACGGCTCTTAGCGCGGGAGGCTCCTTCAGGATTGGACCAGCGTGCAGCGATCGGCGCGGAGCTTGCTGTTAGGCGAGAGGCGCCTGCCGCTCGGAGGCCTGCGCCCCTAACATGCTCGAACGTGAATCCTTCCCGAAGGAGGATCGCCTCGTCACCGTGGAGGACCACAATCGCATCGGCTCTGTCCGCCGTAACCCACGGTGCATCGATTGAGATCCGGTCGGACGCCAGGTCGACTTGGGCGTCTTCGCTCATGATGAGCAGCGCACGCGCGGGTCGTGTGGAAAGTGAGGCGACGAATTTCGATGCTGCTTCTTGGCCGGCCACCTCAAGGATGGTTGTGAGTGCAGGGCCGTAGGGGTCAAGAGCGAGTGCCGCGCCGGCGTCGCCAGCTGCGAGCTCCTCATTGACAAGCACGCGAGCGACGGCTCCGAGGCCCGCGCCGCCTGCTGCTTCGGGTACCTCAAGGTCCGCCAGCCCGATTTCTTCCCACGAGCTCAAGAGCTCTTCTGAGACTGCCCGCGTAGCCTCGGATTCTCGAAGACGGGGCGTGAGCTCGCTCTCGGCGAGCTTTCGGGCTGTTTCAACAACGAGCTCAAGGTCGTCGCCAAGTTCAAAATTCATGATTTCGGTCCTTCGCAGTGTGAATGCTTGAATGTTTGTATACGGACATATACTTTAAGTCAATGACGAATGAAGAACCCAACGACGGAGAATCATCGCTAGCCGTGGCAGGCAGAACCCAGAGCGAGAGGTCCGCCGCGTCGTCTCGGGCGATGCTCGACGCGGCCGTCGTGCTCATAGTCCAGAAGGGCTCCCGCGCTTCGATGATGGAGGTGGGGCGAGCCTCGGGATTCAGTCATGGACTGGTCCTTGCGCGATTCGGGTCGAAGACCGGTCTGGTTGAGGCCGTCATTCGGCATGTGCAGTTGGGATTTACGTCGCTCGTTGACCGCGGCTCGGGGGGGAAGGGAGGCCTCGCTCGACTCACTGCAATCGTTGACACGTTTTTCGATACATCCGCTCGACCGTCAAGCGCTCAACACTGTTTTTACGTCCTAATGGGGGAAGCAGTGGGGACGGACTCAGACTACCGAGAGCACTTCGTGAAAGCTGATCAACAGCTTCGCTCCTTCGTGAAAAGAGCGATTGAAGAAGCGATCGAAGGGGGTGAGATCAAGCCGGAAGTGTCGCCGGTCGCGATGTCCGCGCTCCTCACCGGAATGCTACGCGGCGCATCCACACAACTCTTGCTCGACCGTAACGCCTTTGATGTCGAGGACGCGCGGGCGCAGGTTCACTTCGTTTTGCGATCTCTCTCAGAAACGAAGTCCTAATAAGATCAATCGGAAAAAGAAAACGGCTGCTTTGAAATCACGAGCAAATTCGAAGGGACGTAAATGACGGACCAATCCCCACTTCTCGAAGGACTGAAAGTCCTGGATCTCGGCCGAATCTATCAAGGGCCGTGGTGCGGAAACTTGCTTGCGTTAGGCGGGGCGACGGTGATTAAGATTGAAGAACCTTCCGGCGAGCCTGCGAGGGGTCCGCATGGTGGGTCGACAGTGCCCTTTGCAATGATGAACTCAAATAAGCAGGCATTGACGCTTGACCTCAAGAGCGAGCGGGGGCGAGAGCTCTTTCTCGATCTCGTGGCGCAGGCAGATGTGGTCATCGAGAATTTTAGTGCAGGCACGATGGAGCGCCTGGGTCTTGCTCCCGAGCTCTTGCTCGAGAGAAATCCACGCCTCGTCTACGGCGCGGCGACCGCTTACGGAATCGATGGACCTGACCGTGATCAGCTGGGTATGGATGTCACGATTCAGGCCTATTCCGGCGTGATGAGCCTGACCGGATTTCCGGATGCTCCCCCAGTCAAGGCGGGGGTGCCCTTTATCGACATCATGGGTGGGTCCTACCTTTACGGAGGCGTGATGACCGCTTTGTACGGACGGGAGAAGACCGGACGGGGTCGTATCGTCGACGTTGCCATGATCGATACCGTGTATGCCACACTGGCTTCGTCGTTGACTGGCCTCTATCGCGATGGTTCGGTAACGCGCGCCGGAAACGGGGCAGACGGCGTTACGTTGGCTCCTTACGACGTGTACCCGACGAGTGATGGATTCGTCGCGGTCATCGTCATTACGGAGAAGCATTGGGAAAAGATGTGCCAGGCGATGGGGTGCCCCGAGCTCGCCGACGATCAGCGTTTCGCAAGCCACGCCCGTCGTCGGAAAAATCTCGATGAACTGAATTCGATGATTCGCGCCTGGACGATCACGCGCACACGTGACGAAGTGAGTCGCGCCCTTCGTGATGGCAAGGTTCCAGCGGCCGCCGTGCGCGATCTCGCAGAAGTCGTCGCCGATCCGCATCTTCGCGAGCGGGGTGCGATTCAGGATATGGATCACCCCCGAGAGGGCAAGATCACAGTCTCACATAGTCCCTTGCGATATCGCGGTATCTCGCTCGCGCCGCTGTCGCCGAGTCGGGACCTTGGGGCAGACAACCATGAGATCTTCGGTGATTGGTTGGGACTCAGCGAGAGTGAGATAGAGAGCCTGAAAGAAGACGGCGTGATCTAGGCGCGTTAGGCCGCGTTTGGAAACTGGAATCGAAGGTTGGGGAAGGACAGGGACTCTCGAATGAAGAACTACCGAGAATGCGATTCGCTCGAGGATTTCAGGGAGGGGATCGCTGCCTTCCGGGAAATGCGCGCCCACTCGTTCAGGAGCGAATAGAGTGATGGACGCGCCGACAGGAAGACCAGCAGCCTTCGATTCAGAATCCGATTTCCCTCCGTCCTCGACAGCGTTTTACACGCTCTTTCTACTTTTCATGGCCTATGTCTTCTCGTTCGTCGATCGAAGTGTGTTGTCCCTTCTTGTCGGACCGATTCGGGAAGAGTTCGGGCTCAGCGATTTCGAATTCAGTCTGCTGCATGGCGCCGCTTTTGCCTCGCTCTACTGCGTGGTTTCGATCCCGCTCGGTGTCCTTGCAGACCGAGTCTCTCGTCGCAGGATCGTGGCCGTATCGGTCCTTTTCTGGAGCCTGATGACCTGCCTCTGTGGGCTCGCACGAACTGCTCCGCAGCTCGTCGTTGCGCGAATGGGTGTGGGCGCGGGAGAGGCCGGCCTAACGCCGCCGGCGTATTCGATCATTCTCGACAGCTTCCCGCCGCGTTCGGTTGGTTTCGCGATGGCTTTTTACAAGCTCGGTGTGATGGTTGGCGGGGGACTCGCTCTGATTGTCGGGGGAGCACTCTTCGACTACTTCGTCGAGCTCGGTGGGATCGAACTGCCGATCTTGGGACGACTTGCTCCGTGGCAAGCGACTTTCCTGTCGATTGGGGCCCCTGGGTTTATCTTGGCGGGTCTGCTTATTTCGATTCACGAGCCCACGCGAAAGGGAGTTGCGCGATCGGAAGACCAGACCGAGTCAACGGCTCTGCCGATGAAGACCGTAGTGCGATTTCTCTGGGAACGTCGGCGCACTTACGGGTCGCTCTTCCTAGGATCTTCTCTGCTTGCCGTCGCCGGATTCGGCACAACCGCTTGGTATCCAGAGTTCTTGGTCCGAAGCTACGGTCTGTCGAAGGCAGATGCGGGCGCGGCCTACGGCACGATCTATCTCGTCGGGGGGATGTTAGGTGTATTTGCGGGCCCCTTGCTGGTTCGAGTCCTGGAGCGCCGAGGTTATGCGGATGCCAATGTCCGCGCCATTCTCATCACCTCGCTCGCGACGGTCATTCCCGGGACGCTGGCCCCGCTCGCCGGAAGCTTGACTATGACCCTCGCTTTGGCGGCGCCTGCGACTTTCCTCGGGTCGACCTATTTGGGCGTGATGGCATTGTCCTTTCAGCAGATCACGCCGAATCAGATGCGTGGACAAACCACGGCGGTCTACATACTTGTGACGTCGATCGCGGGAATGGCATTTGGGACGAGCATCCTGGCTGCGTTTACCGATTTCGTCTTCGGGGATGATGGAGCGCTTAACCTCTCACTCGCGACCCTCAGTGCGATTTTCTATCCTATGGCGTCGCTGCTCTTTTGGTTTTGCCTTCCGGCCTATCGAGAGAGCGTTCGTGAGGCGGGGAACTGGGATCTTGGGCGGACCGCCAAGTGATCGCGACGACCGATAGGCGCCACTAACGCAAGCTGACGCTCAATATCTACCGCTTCCATTGTTTGACGATCGGCGGCAATGCGCCACCGGGGCTCACCGAACAGACGAGCGCGCCTCGATCAAGGGACTCGCCTGAGCGGCCCCCTGCATGCATGGCATTCGAAGAGTGCCCGCACTGTAGACGGTCAGCTAGTGGCCTAATCATGCGTCATGCTCACGGTTCAGCACGACATTGGGTTTTAGCGACCGAGCTCGACCCGTCTGAAGCTGATTAATAACGCTGCGCAGCCCAGCACGGCCCAGATCCAAAGCGCAGCGCCGCTCCCGAAGGGGGCGGGTCCGGTCTCTGCGAATGGCATCCAGTTCGCCAGGGCGGCGATCGGTGCCTTCGCAAGCGGCGGACCGAGGCGATCGAGTAGAGCGAGCGAGCCGGTCCAAGGCTCTTCTCTCGGTACGAAGGACATCAAGTTGGCCGTCGCCATGGTGGCGATGAAGCCAAGCATTGTGAGCATTGTTGCGAGTCGCGGAAGCCAGAGGGAGAGTGTCATTGCGAAGGTCGCGCAGACGAAGGCGGCGACCCCAGCGTGCGCACCGGCAATCAGAGCTGGCCCAAGGGGGAGGCCGCTTCGCAGGTTGAGCAAGCCAGCTGCGCTACCTAACAACACAGCACCGGTCACTAAAGCCACCGCAAGCGCTCCAGTAAGCCGCGCGAGGGCGAAGGTGTTGCGTGAGACGGGGCGCGCCAGTGATAGGTTGGCCGACCCGTCTTCGAGCGTCTGCTGAAGATGGTCCGAGGCGAGAATGGCGGCGAGCACGGCGATCCAAAGGCCCAGCGTGACGAAGAGTATGGAGCCTGTGGCCCCGGCCATTTCGGCGAGCTGGACATCTTCACCATTGAGGGAGACATTGCCGGCACAGGATGTGAAACCGTCGATTGCCATCAGCGAAAAGAGGCAGAGCAGAATGACTGCCGCAACGATCCGCCGCCTAATGGCGTCGAAAAGTGCCTCCTTTGAGAGTGCCGTGAATGCGCTCATTTCTGTACCAACCTAACGAACGCGTCTTCGAGAGTCTCGCTATCGCCGACGAGTTCCGGGAGACTTCCGCTAGCGACGACGTGTCCCTCGTTTAGGATCGCGACCTTGTCGCAAACCCGTTCCACTTCCGAAAGAACGTGTGAGCTGACGAGCACTGTGGCGCCGCGTTCGCGCAGCGCAGCGATCCACTCGCGGGCGTCACGCATTCCGATCGGGTCGAGCCCTGAAGTCGGTTCGTCGAGCAGTAAGATCGCGGGTTTTCCGAGAAAGGCTTGCGCGAAGCCGACGCGCTGTCGCAGGCCCTTCGACAGGGTCCCTATGCCATCTTTTGCGCGATCGGCGATCCCTACTTGTTCCATTGCCTCGTCTGCTTGCCGAACGTGGTCTCCTCGGTCAATCCCGGCGAGGTCCGCGTGCAGATGCAGTAGCCCACGCACGGTCATCCTTTCGGGCAGGATCATTCGTTCTGGGAGGTAGCCGAGCCCGCGGCGTGATTCAGGATCGCTGGGCTCGAGACCTCTGACCAGAACGCTTCCGGAAGTGGGCTGGGTAAAGCCGAGCAGCAAGCGGAGGATTGTGGTCTTACCCGCACCATTGGGGCCTAGCAGGCCAACCGTCGAGCCGGCCTCGACCTCGAGGCTGATCTCGGACAGGGCGGTCCGACTCGTATAGCGTTTCGTAACGTTCGTAAGAGAAAGCATTTAGGGGGCCGAGCATAGGTGATGCGAGGCTTCACCGTGTACCGATCCCGGGACTTCAGCAGATAGGTATAGAAAAAGGCGGGCTCTGTGGGGCAGCGAGGATAGATCCGGAATCACGAGCAGGCTGTCAGCTCTGTGCCGCGCAGCGCTCCGCGACTGCCGGTTGAGTGCCAAAGTGGTCGAGTCGATCTAGACTTCGAGGATGGAATTTACGATCCTCGACGATGGACGCACGACTTCTTTCTCGGCTGATGAAGCTCACCTCAATCAGTCAGGCCGACTCGCGATTCGCGCGGCAGCGCTGGATGAGAAACTCGGATGGTCGTTCAAGCCTCAGGGGTTGTGTCAGGGGGATCTTTGTATTCCTGTTTCCGACCGAGCTGGCCTTGCGGACGGAGACGATATCGACTTTGCCCGGTTCGGAGAACTATTAGGCCGACCGACGGTCGTGGATTCTGCGGCCGGGGTGGCTGCGATTGGGCGGGGAACGAGTTCACAACTCGCGACGATGACTTCGCTCGAAGCACCCGACTTCGAGTTGCCGGATTTGGCTGGCGTTCAGCACACGCTTTCAGCGCATCGCGGCAAGAAAGTCCTGCTCATCGCTTACGCCTCGTGGTGAGGCTGCCGCGAGGACTTGCCGGTCTGGCAAGCGTTATATGAAGAACTTGGCTCCGAAGGTTTCGTTCCCATCACGGTGGCACTCGACCGCACCGAAGATGTCCGCTCGTACATAGAAGCATCGGGCGCAACGCATCCAAGCCTGATCGACGAGTCGCATCGAACAGCGGAGCTCTTCCACATCGTTAATGTTCCAACGCTCATTTGGATCGACGAAGCGGGCATGATTTGTCGGCCTCACGACAGCCAATATGCGACGGATACGTTTACGGCCTTTCACAAGAAACTCTCCGGTCCCTATCTCGATATGATTCGTGCTTGGGTTCGGACGGGGGCTGGAGCGATGACGCCGGAGGAGATTCGCGCTCATCAACCGACGCCGGATGATGATGCGCAGCTCGCGAGGGTCGAGCGCGCTGTCGCTTGGCATTTATTGAGCGACGGACGCGCGGACACCGCCGAGCCGCATTTTGCACGAGCGTGCGAACTAGCACCGAAGGACTGGACGATTCAGCGCGGTTCGATGCCCCTTCGTGGAGGCAATCCGTTCGGCCCCGAATTCTTCGCCCTCGCAGAGCAGGGGAAGTTCGATTACGCGTTGGAAGCCATTACCCCGACCCACGCGCCGGAAGAGGGCGAATAGGTAGGACCGCCAGTTCGAGCGAGTCGCTTTGCTCGCTGTCCCGTTTGCTCGCGTCACCACGACCGAGCTTGTCTGAAGTGCACGTAGTCTCAGTGAAGGGGACCATTCGCCCGGGTTACTACCTTGAGCCCGGAGAAGTTTCGTCGAATCGGGCTTCTTGAGAAATGGACGGCGCCGGAAAACCCTATCCCTGTACAGGCGTGGTGACCGGCGCACTCTTGCAAGCTGTAGATTTAACACCTGGAGACCTGCTCGCTATTTCGCGCGGCTTCGTCGACGCTGCCGAAGCCTAGAGCGGGCCTTCCGTCGACGTGTGTCTTTCCTTCGAGCCATGGCAGGGCGCCGCCACATAGGTCGTGGCTAGGCGTTCCATCCGTTGAAGTGGGTGATCGACTCGGCGGGCGGCCGCTGTGTCGGCTTGAAGCTGAGGCCGCGGGTGTAGGCGACTGGGATTAGGGCTATCTGAGCCACATCGTCTGGCAAACCAAGGATGGCGCGTGCCTCCTCTTGGTAGGTGAGGTGCAGCGTCGTCAGCACTGATCCCAGGCCTCGGCTTCGGAGTGCGAGCTGAAAGCTCCAGATCGCTGGAAAGATTGATCCATAGAAGCTGACTGTGGCGGCGTATCCCGCTTCCTCGGACGTGGCGTCGAGGCCGCCCTCGACGCAGGGGATGACATGGACGGGAACTTCGCTCAATCGTTCCGCAAATTCTTGTGCGTGCTCGTAGACGCGCCGGGTCTGATCGTCCTGGGCCTTGCGCGCGGCCTCTTTGATCAACGGGATGCCCCGGCCGTATAGTTCGCCCATCTCCTTCCGCTTGCCCGGATCATCGAGAACGATCCAACGCCAGGTCTGCATGTTAGTGGCGGTCGGTGCCTGCTGTGACAGCCGGATGCAATCGAGAATGAGCTCGCGTGAGACTCGGCGCTCGAGGTCGAGACGACGTCGGACAGCACGGGTAGTCGACAAGAGTCGGTCGACGGTGGCGAGGTCGAAATCTGTTTCGGACACGGAAGCACTCCTTTATGTCTTGTTTCCAACGTGAAGGACGTCGTGCGCGACCGTTTTGAGGCCAGCTTGGCTTCAAGTCTGTGAGACCGCACGCCGCCGAGTCAGGGACCGTGGACTAACTTTTCGAATTCGTCGGCAATGAGTTGTGAGGTTTCAGAGAGGCGGTTGGCGCGCCAGTCACGCCAGGGGAAGATCGATTCCCAGCGGTGCAGCTTCTCGAAGCTGACCGTCGAGGAAATCAGCTGCTCATTTTGGTCTGCTATGGCGTAGGGACGGGCGAAGGAGGGAAAATCCGGCCCGGCGATTACGCTGTTGCCCGCGAAATTCCCGCTTCGCTTTTCTTCGACTGCTCCCGCCGCATAGCTCTCTGCTTGCGGTCCGCCCGCGACCTGGTTGGCGCTGACGGTGTACACGCAGTTTTCCTGCGCTCGCGTACAGGTCACTGCGACCATGTTGTCGCGCTTATGGGGACCGTCGAAGGAGGCGCAGGTGTTGAGGATTATTCGAGCGCCCTTGAGCGCCATGATGCGCGTCGGTTCGGGGTTGAACCAAAAGTCGTAACAGATGATGACGCCGACAGGTCCGAAGCGGGTTTCGAAAATGGGAATCGACGTCCCTGGCTTGAACGTTATGCCTTCGGTGACCCACGGAAGTGCTCCGAGATGAATCTTTCGGTACGTCCCTTGAATGCCTTCAGGACCGATGAAGGCGGAGGCGTTGTAGAGAATCGATGGGTCATCCGCGTCGCGCTCGACCATGCCGAAGGCGACGTAGAGGTCGAGTTCTTTCGCGAGTTCGGCCACGCGCTCGGTGGACGGCCCGGGCACGGTCTCGGCCAAATCCGAATGGTATTCGC
>Ga0115003_10001748_pt1 | contig 18641 bp, 17 predicted proteins | sample ArcticOcean_MG_C_7_FD_88736 | JGI IMG/M metagenome (GOLD analysis project Ga0115003, IMG submission 88736) | Marine microbial communities from western Arctic Ocean - ArcticOcean_MG_CB11_88 | ecosystem: Environmental > Aquatic > Marine > Oceanic | place: Arctic Ocean: Canada Basin | collected... | reverse complement strand
ATTTTAATTTGTTATTTAAAAAATAAGCAAAATGTCTATACCTTCTCGACACACACGTTCATCCACATTATCAAAAGAGAGTGCATACCCAATGACCCCTACGCCAGCAACAACGATAACCTCCGCAAATTCCATTGGCTTTTTTGAGCGTTGGTTATCACTTTGGGTCGCAGGTTGCATTATTGCAGGTATTGCGTTGGGCAATGTTGCCAGCGATGTGTTTTTGGTTTTAGCAAAACTTGAATATGCAAACGTCAATTTGGTTGTTGCTGTGCTGATTTGGGCGATGATCTATCCAATGATGGTCAACGTCGATTTTGCCAGCCTGGGTCGTATTGGCGAACGCCCAAAAGGGCTGGTGATTACCATTATCGTCAACTGGTTGGTCAAACCCTTTTCAATGGCAGCATTGGGTGTTTTATTTTTTGAGGTTGTGTTCGCGGATTACATTGCCCCAGAAGACGCCTCTCAATACATCGCGGGCCTAATCCTTTTAGGAGCAGCGCCCTGCACAGCTATGGTTTTTGTTTGGTCACAAATGACTAAAGGCGATGCCACCTATACTTTGGTTCAAGTCTCTTTGAACGATGTCATCATGATTTTTGCCTTCGCTCCCATTGTCGCAATGCTTTTAGGCATCACCGACATCATCATTCCATGGGAAACGCTTTTGCTTTCCGTAGCCCTTTATGTTGTGTTCCCGCTGTTAGCCGGTGCATTAACGCGCAAAGCCCTGTTGGGTAAAGCAGGAAGCGATAAATCAGAGGGCGAAGCACTGATTGAAAGCTTTGGCCAAACGGTAAAGCCGTTTTCTGTTATTGGATTGTTGGCAACCGTGGTTTTGTTGTTTGGTTTTCAGGGCCAGACGATTTTAGAAAAACCAGTTTTGATCGCGCTGATTGCCGTTCCCTTGGTTATCCAGTCCTACGGAATTTTTGCCATTGCTTACGCCGCCGCGTGGATGTGGAAAGTTCCTTACAAAGTTGCAGCACCCTGCGCGCTCATTGGCACCTCCAACTTTTTCGAGCTGGCGGTTGCTGTCGCCATTAGTTTGTTTGGTTTGCACTCAGGCGCGGCACTAACCACCGTTGTTGGAGTTTTGGTTGAGGTTCCGGTCATGCTGTCACTGGTCGCGTTCGCCAACAAAACCCAACGGTTTTTCCCAACTGAATAACCTTGGTTAGGTCATAGCCAACAGCTTTTGAGCAACCTGGATCAAATCGGCGTCCCGACCTTTGCGGCCAATAAGTTGCACCCCAATAGGCATGCCATTAGGCCCTTCAAGTAACGGGAGCGAGATCGTCGGAACCCCCATCAACGTCCACATGCGCTGAAAAATCGCATTGCCCGTTGATTCTAAACCCATGGGGGCTTCGCCGGTAGCAGATGCGGTAATCATGGCATCGTGGTGGCCCAATAATTGATCAACCGCATGGTTCAACGATCCAACCAATTCCTGTGCCTCGATATACGCTTCGACGGAAACCAGTTTGCCCGCTTCGGCCCGCTCAATAGTTTCAGGCATCAATTCATCGGGATGATTTTCACAAAATTCTGCCAAATTGTGCCACAAATTGGCATCCATCACGACCCCTTGCGCATCAACAGCTTGATCAAAAATTCCAGCCAGCTCAACTTCCTGAACAACACTTCCTAAGCTCTTGATATAAGGCTCGAACACAGCGTCGAGATGATCTTCCGCTTCGGCCCATGGGGGGCCTTTAACGAAGGCTAATTTCAACGGCACAGGTGTTACGGGTTTGCGCAACGTTTCGACCAACTTAGCCCCACAATGGGACCGCATATCAAAATCGCCAGCATCATAAACCATCAACGTATCGGCAATCAGGGCAATATCGTCCAAGTTATTGGCATAAACGCCAACGTGATCCAGCGGGCGGGCAATAATGAAAACGCCTTTTCTGGAAATTTTCCCATACGTCGCTTTATAACCGTATGCGCCGCAATAGGATGCGGGGCGCAACATTGACCCACCAGTTTGCGAACCCAATGCCAAAGGCACCATACCATCGGCCACAGATGCAGCTGACCCGGATGAAGACCCGCCGGGTGTGCGGTTGGGGTCGTGGGGGTTAGTTGTTCCACGTTGCCCGGATAATGCAAATTCTGTGGTCACCGTTTTGCCCATAATAATTGCACCGGCTTTGCGTAAGAGCGATGTAACCGTTGCATCATTAGCTGGGCGGCGTCCTTCGAAGTGATCGGACCCGCCACACGTAGGCATATCAGCGGTATCGATAATATCTTTCAGACCAACTGGAATTCCATGTAAGGGCCCAAGTTCAGCCCCTAATTTGACCATCTCATCCGCTGCCCGAGCTTGCGCCAAAGCCAATTCAGGGTCTAAATAAACCCACGCGTGAACGACAGATTCCCGCGCATCAATCCGCTTCAAACAGGCCTCAACAAGTTGCACCGATGTAATCTCACCAGATTTTATTTGCGCCGCTAAATGGGTAGCAGAGCGCTCGTTTAACAAAATATTATCAGGCATAGAAGTCGCTTTCAATTCGGTTGCATTACCGGCACAGACAAGGCACAAAGTGCCCATGGAAAACCATACACTTGATTTAAAGGACCGGGCAAGCTTCCGTTTCTGGACCCCCGTCACCATTCGGTTCTCAGACCAAGACCCGTTGGGACACGTAAATAATGTTGCGTACGCGGCGTACATAGAAGCAGCGCGAACAATGTTTTTGGGTGGGCTTTTGAACCCGGATGATAACCCCGGCATCGATTATGTCTTGGCCCGCGTTGTCATTGATTACGTTAAAGAAACCCATTATCCAGGAACGGTTGATGTGGGCGGGCGGGTGACCACAGTCGGGACCAAATCAATTACATCAGGCTATGGTGTTTTTGTTGGCGATCAATGCGTTGCTACGTCTGAAAGCGTGAACGTCTTTTTCTCGCTCCGAGAACGTAAAACCATAGCCATCCCAGACAACGTCCGCGCTGATTTAGAATCAGACCCAATGCGCGAACATAACCAACGGGGCTACCGCCGGGGGTATTGATTACAAAACCCAGCTTCCCTGCTGCTCCAACGCCCAAATTTTAGAGATGACTGCATCTTGAGCGTCCGCATCCATAAGGGGCGCGGTGAGTTCTTTGAATTTGTGCTCAATTTCAGAATCTGATAAGGGGCTATCAGGGTCACCACGCCGGGTTGGGGAATGGTGGTTTATTCGTTTACCATCAGCCAATTCGATCTCAACCGTTGCCGAACGAAAACTCGGAAAGACGGCTTCTGCTTTTTCATCAACGGTTATTTCAATCCGCTCCATCAGCTTTCGAACATCCTCATTTTGCAGCCATTCATCACTGAACGCTGCCAAGCGCACACTGCCCTTTAGGGCCGCTATTGCCACCACATAAGCCAAACTGAACTTAGCTTCAAAGGCCGTTTGTGGATCGCGGTTGCCGCAGACTTCAGCAGCTTTTCCATAGCTTCCAATATAGATTTTTTGGACCGTATCTAAGTTAAGCTCCGCTTGTTCACGCAATGCCAATACGGAATCAATGGCAGCGAAGGTGTGACCACAGCAGCAATGGTTTTTCTGGGTCATTCGGGTGATGGTGTAGTCGTCACCCAAATTCGCAAACGCGGTTTCCCAATCCACATCGCGGCTCATGGCGTTTCCAAAGCCGCGTGGGCCTTCGAGCATTTCATCCGCCCCTGTCACCCCAGCTGCTGCCATTTGAGCGCATAAAACCCCTGTTTCAGCCGCCCGTCCTGCATGCAGTGGCTTGCTCATGGCGTCGGACCTAAACGCCTGTTGCAAAGCTGCGGCCATGGTCGCCGCGTTGCCAATGGCGTGTTTAGTTTGAGCTGCTGTTAAGTTCATCAGTTTAGCCGCCGCCACCGCTGCACCGAAGGCACCGACAGTCCCGGTTGTATGCCAATAATCGTAATGGGCGGGTTGCACGGCTGCGGCGATCCGGTTGGATACTTCATACCCAGCAACAACACCGGCAATCAGTTCTTTGCCTGAACTACCCATCAATTCAGCTGCAGCAAGGGCAGCAGATACAACAGGAGGCCCGGGATGATAAATACCGTCGCGATAAATATCATCGACTTCAAGGGTGTGTGATGCAACGCCGTTGATCAGGGCTGCGGACCTAGGCGTCGCTTGGATGTTCGATGGAATAAGCGTCGATTTTCCGTGGCCCAAATCATCGTCTAAGGCACGCTGCAAAGCCAATGCAGGTGCTTCAACACCACCCGGAATGACGGCGGAAAGATAATCCAATATGCAGCGCTTCGTTGCATGAATAACGGGTTCAGGTAAGTCTGAATACGTTAAATTAGCGATATAAGTGCCAAGTTGTAAGGCGCGCATTAGTTATAAATCCAAGGCCGGTTTTTTTCATCGACTTTTCGAAAGCTTTTAATTTCAGCAACCTTCGTCAACGTCACCCCAATATCGTCCAAACCTTCAAGCAATTGATGCCGGCGCTGGGGTTCGATCTCAAATGAATAGGCCTCCCCATTTGGCGCAGTCACTGTTTGCGCTTCTAGGTCAATTGAGAATGGCGCATTGTTGCCTGAATTTTCCGAAATTTCGGCCAGTTTTTCAACAATTTTTTGATCCAAAACAATCGGCAACATTCCGTTTTGAAAACAATTGTTGTAAAAAATATTCCCAAAACTGGGTGCAATAATGCACTGCAGCCCCAACCCATTAAGCGCCCATACGGCGGATTCACGGGAGCTGCCACAGCCGAAATTATTACCCGAAATCAAAATTTGAGCCCCTTCGTAGGCCGGTTTGTTTAAAATGAATTCGGGGTTGTCTGATCCGTCTTCTAAAAACCGCAAAGTCTCAAACGCAAATTCATGCATATCTTTACGATCTGCCAACAAGTAGCGCTGCATGGGGATGATTAAATCTGTATCGACATTGGCCCGCATTAAAGGGGCTGCAACGCAACTAATGCTTTTAAATTTATCCATCGAATTTATGCTTTCATCATTTTACGAACATCGGTGATTTCACCACGGATGGCGGAAGCGGCTGCGCTGATCGGGCTGGCCAAATGGGTGCGGCTATTTTTACCTTGTCTGCCGACGAAGTTTCTGTTCGATGTGGAAACACAACGCCCACCTTCTGGCACCAATTCACCGTTTGAGCCCACACACAACGAACACCCCGGATTGCGCCAATCAAATCCGGCTTTTTTGAATATAACATCCAAGCCTTCGGCTTCAGCCGCGACTTTAATATCATGCGAGCCCGGCACCACCCACGCATCCACATGGGATGCAACTTTTTGACCTTGAATAATTCCAGCCGCTTCTTGTAAATCGCTTAAACGGCTGTTGGTGCAAGACCCGATGAACACTTGATCAATTTTCTGTCCCTGCAACGATTGCCCGGCTTTTAATCCAGTATATTCTAGTGCCGCTGCATAGCCATTGCGCTTTTCAAGGTCTGATTGCTCCGATGGATCAGGTATGAGTTCATCGATTGCCATGACATGTTCCGGGCTTGTGCCCCACGTAAACTGAGGGCGCACATCCTCTACATTAACGAAGCGCTCTTCATCAAACGTTGAGTGCGCGTCCGATTGCAAACCTTTCCAATGAGCAACGGCTAAATCCCAATTGGCTCCTTTAGGGGCGAATTCGCGTCCCTTAACATAATCCATAGTTTTCTCGTCCGGCGCGACCATACCCACTTTGGCCCCCATCTCGATCGATAAATTGCATAGCGTCATCCGCTCTTCGATGGATAAAGCACGAACAGCAGGCCCCGCGTATTCAACCGCATACCCAGAACCGGCAGCAACGCCTTCTTGGCCAATCAAAAACAAAATCATGTCTTTTGCAGTGACGCCCTGTTGCATAGCGCCGTCGAAAGTCACCCGCATTCGTTTTGGCCGTTTTTGAATAACTGTCCCTGTTGCCAATACGTGGGCAACTTCACTGGCCCCAATCCCCCATGCCAGCGCGCCTAAGCCTCCGTGAGTACTGGTATGGCTATCACCGCAGACAATCAGTGCGCCCGGAACCGTTAAGCCCAGTTCCGGTCCAATAACATGGATAATACCAAAACCGTGAGTACCAATATCAAAAAACGTTATTCCTTGATCTCCTGCAAATTGGCGCAAGGGATCTACGCATTTTTCATAACGCGGGCCCGTATGGGTCGCATCTGCAGCGGTTGAGACCGTATGATCAGGGCAGGCAAAAGTTAAATCTGGGTGCATCACCCGACGCCCCTGCTCGGACAACGCGCCAAGCGCACGGCTTCCACTTAAATCATGGATAAAATTACGATCCACATGGAGTAGTGAAAACCCACCACCAAAGTCACTGATAACGTGTTCGTTCCAGACTTTATCAAAAAGTGTTGTCTGTTTGTTAGGCATAAAATGGCACCTTATATGTTCAGAAGTTAACTTTGAATGATCTATTTTAAGGATGCCTGTTCTAACAGGGGCCCGCAATAGAAAGTCGAAACATTAAGAAACCTTAACTGCGAATTGAGAGAAGGGTTGGATTCAACCGAAATGCGACTGTATAAATGATATCTATTGAATAACTTGTTTCTGGGAGGGACTTTAAAGTGAAAATAATGAAAAGAACACTAGGGGCCATTGCCACAATGGCTGCAATTACGACACCTGCTCTATCTGCTGATTCCATAAAAATTGGAATAATCACAACACTTTCAGGTGGTGGCAGCTCTTTGGGCCGCGACATTCGCGACGGCTTTAAATTAGCTGTTGATATGCGCGGCGGCATGCTGGGCGACAAACGCGTTGATCTGATCATATCAGACGATGCTCGCAAAGTTGGCAACGCCAAGCAAATTGCGAACCGTATGCTGAAACGCGACAAAGTTGACATTATGACCGGTATTGTCTGGTCAAACTTGGCTTTGGCTGTGGTTCCAACGGTTACCAAGGCTGGAAAATTTTACTTAAGCCCAAACGCGGGGCCGTCTAAATTAGCCGGCAAAGGGTGCCATAAAAATTACTTCAACGTGGCTTGGCAGAACGATAACCTGCACGAAGCGGCAGGTCAGTACGTCAACGACAAAGCCCATCGCAACGTTTACATTATGGCTCCAAATTACCCAGCGGGCAAAGATGCCTTAGCCGGTTTCAAGCGCTTTTATAAAGGCAAAATTACTGGTGAAGTTTACACCAAATTAGGGCAAGTCGACTACGCTGCTGAATTGGCAAATTTACGTGCTACTAAGCCAGATGCGGTCTACTTTTTCTTACCCGGCGGCATGGGCATCAATTTCGTAAAACAATATGCCCAAGCCGGTTTGACAAAAACCACTCCGCTGTTTGGCCCTGCGTTCTCCTTCGATGAAGGTATTTTGAAAGCTGTTGGCGATACTGCGATTGGTGTTTTTAATACCAGCCAGTGGAATAAAGACATAAAAAACGCTGCAAACGTTGATTTTGTTGCGAATTTCAAAAAAACGCATGGCCGTTTTCCATCACTTTATGCCAGCCAAGGCTTCGATACAGCCTTGTTAATCGATAGCGCAATCCGCGCTGTTGATGGTGATATGTCGAAGCAGGACGATTTCCGCAAAGCCTTGGAAGCCGCTAAGTTCCAATCGGTTCGGGGTCCTTTCAAGTTCGGCCCTAACCACCACCCAATCCAAGACATTTATGTGCGTGAAGTTTACAAAGATGGCGATAACATCACCAACAGAATTGTTGGCAAAGTCTTCACCAATCATGGCGACGTATACGCAGCTGATTGCAAAATGTAAGTAACGACAATCGGAATGAGGCGGGGCACTAAATCAGTGTTCCGCCGTTTTTATTCATATGACTTTTTATCTTTTCCTTGAACAAACGCTCAACGCTTTTCAGCTGGGCGTCATGCTGTTTTTGATGGCGGCGGGCCTGACGCTTGTGTTTGGAATCATGAACATGATCAATCTGGCGCATGGGTCGTTCTATATGATAGGCGCTTATGTAGCGGCCTACGTCAGCAACACGACTGGCAGTTTTTTCATTGGCGTAGCCGTTGCCCTACCCGTAGCCGCAGCCGTTGGTATGGCCGTTGAAATCATTGCCCTGCGCAAGCTTTATAAGCGTGACCACTTAGATCAAGTGTTGGCGACCTTCGGCCTCATTTTATTCTTTAACGAGCTGACCAGCATCATTTGGGGCCCACAAGCCCTATTCGTTGCCATACCGCCTGTGTTCTCAGGATCGATTGAATTAATCCCTGGCGCCCCCTATCCGATCTATCGTTTGGTGATTATTGGGGCTGGGTTGATTGTTGCTTTATTAATGCGAACCTTAATTGTTAAAACTCGAACCGGAATGTTAATAAGGGCTGGCGCTTCAAACCGTGAAATGGTCAGCGCTTTGGGCGTTGATATCGATAGACTTTACACCATTGTTTTTGGCTTAGGTGCACTGTTGGCAGGCTTAGCCGGAGCCTTTGCCGGACCAATTTTGGCGACTGAAATCGGCATGGGTGAAAACATTCTGATTTTAACTTTTGTTGTAATCATAGTGGGTGGCATTGGCTCCATTCGGGGCGCCTTCATTGGTGCGTTGCTGGTGGGTCTTGTAGATACCTATGGACGGGCATTTTTACCACAATTTTTGCGCACGATATTTGAAGACCCGTCCGTAGCAGATGGTGTTGGCGCGTCCATATCGTCTATGTCCATCTATATTTTAATGGCAATTGTCCTTATTTTCCGGCCTCGTGGATTGTTCCAAGTTTATGGATAAATTTAATCGAAAATCCTTTGTCTTATTGGTTGGGCTTGCTCTTTTGCTGGCTTTGCCACCAATAACCATTGCCATGGATGAGGCCTATTTCATCAGCTTATTCAGCCGCATCCTGATTTATGCTTTGGCCGCTGTTAGCCTAGATTTAATTTTGGGCTATGCCGGAATGGCCAGCTTGGGTCATGGCGCATTCCTTGGTGTTGGAGCTTATGCGGTTGGGGTTTTGGCCTTCCACGCGATGGAAGAAACAGCCATCCCGTTTTTGCCCGGCGACTGGACAGGCAGCATTAATGCCTTGATTTCTTGGGGTTCTGCAATTGTTATATCAGGCCTTTTTGCATTGGTTATCGGGGCTTTAAGCCTGAGAACCAGCGGTGTTTACTTCATCATGATTACGCTGGCCTTCGCGCAAATGCTATTTTTCTTCTTCGTATCGCTGACCACATATGGCGGTGAAGACGGCATTAATTTAGATCAACGCAGCAAAATACAAGGGCTTGATTTAGCCGATGACGCCAGCTTTTATTACGTCTGTTTGGCCCTGCTTTTGGCCTTTGTTTATATTTGTTGCCGGATCGTCAATTCACGATTCGGCATGGTCATGCGGGGCTGCAAACAAAATGAAACCCGAATGCGCGCCTTAGGATACTCGACCTATCGCTACAAACTGATTTGTTTTGTTATTGCCGGGGCTGGAGCTGGGTTAGCGGGCGCATTAATTGCCAACCAAAGCGAATTTGTTGGCCCAGGATTAATGCATTGGACGCGGTCCGGTGAAGTCATGATTATGGTTATTTTGGGCGGCATGGGAACGATCTTTGGACCGATATTTGGTGCCGTTGCTTTATTGTTGATGGAAGAAGTTTTGGCCGCGTATACAGAACATTGGATGATCATTTTGGGTCCGGTCTTGATTTTCGTTGTGTTGTTTGCACGGCGCGGTATTTATGGCTTTTTAACTGGGGATGGAGGGCGCGATGGTTGAGACCATTCTTTCCATTCAAAACTTAGTAAAATCTTTTGGCGCACTGAGGGCTAGTGATGGCATATCATTGGACGTTGTACCCGGTGAAATCCACGCATTAATTGGCCCCAATGGCGCTGGAAAAACAACAGCCATCAATCAATTATCGGGTGAAATGCAACCAGATGAAGGGCGCATTCTATTTGAAGGCCAAGATATCACGGCCTTCCCCGTCGACCAGCGCGCCCGATTGGGCCTCGCGAGGTCTTATCAAATCACCAGCATATTCCCAAATTTCACTGCGTTGGAAAACGTCGCCATGGCTGTGCAATCGACCCAAGGCCATAATTTCAGGTTTTGGGAAAATGCAAAATTTGATTTAAGCCGAATAGAACCAGCTTTGGAAGCTTTAGACTGGGTTGGATTAAGCGATTTAGCAAACACAATTGCGGGCGGCTTAGCCCACGGACAACAACGGCAATTGGAACTAGCTATGGGGCTGGCAACACGCCCAAAAATGTTGTTATTGGACGAGCCCATGGCCGGGATGGGGGTCGAAGAATCGCGACGAATGACTGATATTTTGCTGCCACTCAAAGGCGACTTAACAATATTATTGGTCGAACACGACATGGACGTTGTCTTCGCGCTGGCGGATCGGATTACGGTTTTGGTGCTAGGCAAACCCATTGCCACAGATACCCCTCAAAACATTCGGAACAACGAACACGTCCGCGCTGCCTATTTAGGCGATACGTCATGATTTTGGAACTCAACAATGTTAAAACTTTTTATGGAGCCAGTCAGGTTCTGTTTGGCGTCACAATGAGCATTGGTCATGGTGAAGTGGTAACATTAATGGGCAGGAACGGCATGGGCAAAACAACAACCGTGCGATCGATCATGGGCTTAACCCCAGCCCTCGAAGGATCAATTACTTTTGATGGCGTTGATATTCGCAACCGCCCACCCCACAAAATTGCAGAATTGGGCGTTGGCTTGGTCCCTGAAGGGCGTCAAATATTCCCAAACCTAACAGTCCGTGAAAACCTAATCGCCACGTCGGCTAACAATGCAGGCACGGACACGCCATGGACGATGGACCGCGTGATTGATTTATTCCCCCGGCTTGGTGAACGCCTATCGCGCTATGGCCGCACACTATCTGGCGGCGAACAACAAATGTTAGCCATTGGCCGGGCCTTAATGACGAACCCAAAATTGATGATACTCGACGAAGCGACCGAAGGTTTGGCCCCTTTGGTTCGAGACGAGATTTGGTCATGCTTGGAATATAATTTAAAACAATCAGGCCAAGCCATCTTGGTCATTGACAAACATCCCGAAGCCATGGCCCGAATTGCCGACAGGCATTTTGTTATGGAAAAAGGGAAAATTGCGTGGTCTGGCACATCACAAGAGTTATTAGCGAACGTAGAAATGCAGCATCGGTTTTTAGGAGTTTAGGAAAATATTATGCAAGTCACCATAAATCCAGGTAACGAAAAACTTTATAACGCACGCGCCGCCATCCCAGACGCCAAAGACATTGTAGACCGCTGGGCCAAAAAAAGTGCTGCTGCACGAGCTAATTTGAAAAATCATCCTGATATCAGCTATGGCGATAGCCCCCGCGAAATTTTAGATATTTACCCCGCTGGAAGCCCAAAAGCGCCAGTGATGATGTTCATTCATGGCGGCTATTGGCAGGCGCGCGAACCAAAGGACTTTCATTTTATAGCCCCAGAACTGGTAAAGCTTGGATTCTGTGTGGTTCTGGCGGGCTATGATTTATGCCCTAAAGTCACTGTTGAAAAAATCACCAGCCAAATGCAACAAGCGGCTGCCCATATTTGGCACAACATCGGCACCTACGGCGGCAACAGAGATCGCCTTTATGTCTCAGGCCATTCCGCAGGCGGCCATTTAACGGCTGAAATGATGGCAACCGATTGGTCCCAAATAGATATTGAAATCCCCAATAATTATGTCAAAGGCGGTATTCCTATCAGCGGTATATTTGATCTGGAACCTTTGGTCACAACATCAATTAATGAAAATATTCAATTTGATTTAGAATCTGCCAAACGTTGTAGTCCTTTACTTCGCGATACCGTTTCAACAGGACCGATCATCTTAGCTGTTGGCGGCGATGAAAGCATCGGATTTCATGATCAATCAGATCGTTTGCAAGCCAAATGGGGGCCAAAACTCGCCAGCACTTTGCGTATTAACCTAGAAGGCGCACACCACTTGGGGGCCGTTGATGAACTGGCAAAACCTGGCAGCCCTTTATTGACAGAAGTTGCGAAGCTTATAGCGTAAGCCTCACAACTTGTTGAAATGTGCGCGTTATGGCCTTTGTTTCGTTTTCAATTGAAAGGTTGCATGGGCCGGTGATTCTAAGATTGGCTTTCAAGTGTCGTGTAAAGGCCTAAAATCCTAACTCAATATTTTACTGTTAGCGCTTAAATTTTTTAAGCTACCTATTTCATTTAATAAGGTTCCGAATTCTGCTTCAATGTCATTTGAGCGTCCAAGAGTAACCATTTTTGACTCCGTTTGGTAAGCTGAAAACAAGTTCGCCAGACACTTTTGTTAATAATTATAATCGCACCAACCATGTAAATATGATCTCTATAATAAAAACTATACGAGCCTATTGTATCTGTATAAATACAAGTAAGTGCATAAATGACTTTACTAGTCTAATAATTCTCGATGATATTCATTGGGCATAAAAAGTAAATAATCATCCTTCGATACCGTTGAGTGGCACTCATGACAAAACGCCACTTTATTGGCATTATCGCCTTCGTTATCGCCTAAAAAACTACCCTACGGCATGATCATTTTTATCGCCAGTTCTCCGATTTAGGGCCTTTTCCAGATGCTGTTTTTTCCATAATGAACAACGCGCCTGCAAAGACATCGCGGCGAGCCGTTACTGTTAAGTTATCATTTGAGATCGCAGAACCCCGATGTAAATGTTCACCCGGTACCATGCGTCCATACTTTTTGGCTATTGAATTTGTATGATTATTAACAAAGCGGTTTCCGTGCGTGGCCGACGGATATAGGGATGAATTATACTTCCACCATTTCAGGTATGATTTGGCCGTCACATCGCCCGATAGCGCATACCCCTTCGTCACACGACCCGCAACATTATAATAAACCGTAAGCACTTCTGTGGCACCCAATTGGGCAAGTTTTTGAATTTTAAAATGTCGTGTAGGCTGGCTTGTACTTTGTGTCCAGGCGGTCTGCTAATTCCTACAAGAAAAAAAGCCTGAAAAGATCCGCTCTATCCATTCCATATAAATTTCCCTTGCACTTAAGAGATGACCCTAAATCAAATTAACAATGCGCCTAAATAATTGTCTGCACACCACACAAGCGCGTCGGGTCACTTACTTTTGAATAGACGCGTGCTCTGCTCAGAGCCCTAAGAGATTAATCATAGGGATCAGCGGCATCGCGCAACCCATCACCCAAAAAATTAAAGGCCAAAACGATAATCACCACCGGTAACATTGGCACCATCAACCAAGGGTATAAGGCAACGGATTCTATGTTTTGCGCTTCCGATAACAACACACCCCAACTGGTGATGGGTGGCCGCAATCCAAGCCCTAAGAAGCTGAGCGCCGTTTCACCTAAGATCATGGAGGGAACTGAAAGTGTTGCAGATGCAATAAGGTGGCTCATGAAGTTTGGCAGCAAATGGCGTCCAATAATGTGCTTTGGAGTACTTCCCATCAATCGGGCTGCGACCGCATAATCTTCTTCACGCAAGGCTAATAATTTAGACCGCACCGCACGCGCTAAGCCCGGCCAGTCGAGCAATCCGAGAATGATGGTAATGCCTAAATAAATCAGAAGCGGACTCCAGTTGGCCGGTAAGGCGGCTGAAAGGGCCATCCAAAGCGGCAGCTCTGGCAACGACTTCAGAATTTCGATCACTCGCTGAACTGAACTATCAACCCAGCCGCCGAAGTATCCAGCCATGCCGCCAATTGTTATCCCCAAAATGAAACTAATGGTAATCCCGATTAATCCCACGGTTAGCGAGATTCGCGCGCCATAAATCAGGCGTGATAACATATCGCGGCCCAACCGATCGGTTCCCATTAAAAATAAAGTCCCTTTTTTATCTGGGCAGACAAAATGAAAACTGGCATCAAACAGACCCCAAAACTGATATGGGTCACCTGAGCAAAGAAACCGGATCGGGCGAGTTTCAGCCGTGTTTTCGGAATATTCTCGCTTCAGCGTATCCATATTTAAAGTATAGTTAAGCGGATAGACAAACGGTCCGACAAAATCCCCTTCATGTATAAAATGAACGGCCTGAGGCGGAGCATAAATGTGGTCTGTATGGCGCGTATCTAGGGCATAGGGCGCGATCAATTCTGAAATAATAATCGACAGGTAACTCAGGATTAAAACAATTCCTGCGAATACAGCTAACCGATGGCCCTTAAATCGCCACCACATCATTTGCCATTGTGATGCCAAATAATATTTTTCTTGTTCAGGTGTAAGCTGCTCAACAGAAACTGGATCAAACGGAGCAGATGATACAAAATGATCTAAGTCGTCACTCATCTCTTCACCCCACCATCCAAACGAATACGCGGGTCAAGCATGGCCAGCAACACATCCGATACAAACATCCCAATTACCGTCAACACGGCCAAAAACATCAAAAACGATCCTGCTAAATACATATCTTGGCTTTGCAAAGCAGATAGCAACATCGGCCCCGTGGTCGGCAACGACATAACAGCCGACACAATAACCGAACCAGAGACAACTTGTGGCAGCAAGCTACCAATATCTGCAATAAACGGATTAAGCGCCATGCGCATGGGGTACTTAATCAGCAAACGAAGTTCACCCAATCCCTTAGCACGCCCCGTTATAACATATTGTTTTTGCAACTCATCCAACAAATTTGCACGCAAGCGACGGATCATTCCGGCGGTGCCCGATGTTCCAATAACTACAACCGGGACCCATAAATGCGCCAGTACCGATTTGATTTTTCCCCACGTCCATGGCTGATCGATAAATTCAGGCTCCATAAGCCCGCCGATGGACGTTCCAAACCACACATTTGCAAAATATAATAAGATCAGCGCCAGTAAGAAATTTGGAGTGGCCAAGCCTAAAAATCCAATAAACGTCAGACCGTGGTCACCCCAGCTATATTGGTGCGTTGCAGAATAGACACCAATTGGAAAAGACATCATGTAAACGAACAAGACCGTTGCGAAGTTCAAGATCATCGACAACCACATACGGTCACCAACAACATCAGTAACGGGTAAGTCATACTCAAACGAATACCCAAAATCACCTTGAAGCATGCCCGTTAGCCAAACAAAGTATTGTGTCGTCATTGGTTGATCTAAACCATATTGAGATCGTAAAAAAGTGATTTTTTTAGGGTCGACAACTTCACCTTGGGCTTTAAGCTCTTCAATATAGGTTGTTAAATAATCACCCGGCGGCAACTGAATGATAATAAATACCAATGCACTAATGACGACTAAAGTAATTCCCATAATGCAAATACGGCGTATGAAATATTGGTACATATCAGCTCTTAATCCTTCTCAAACCAAAACGTATCGGGACGATATATGCCAAAGTGTGCGCCGGGGTCCCAATTATAAACGCCCTTTTTAGGCACATTACGTAACGTGTTATTTACCACAACCGGTTGCGGAATTCCGGCAATAAGCCCGATACTGAAAACTTGGTCTGCATTAATTTCTAAGATTTGATGCCAAATTTTTTCGCGCTCGTCATCACTATTAGCCCCAATCCATGCTTTGTTCAGTTCAATCAATTTAACTGCGGGTGGATAATGAGCGGCTTCACCGCTTTTGCCTTCTGTGATCTGATATTGTCCCCATTTTGGCCATTGTAATTGATCATCGCGCGACGGAGTTAATTGAGCTGGAGATGAATTGGCCGTTGGCACGCCATTTTCTAAACCGTACCAAATCGACATTGTTGTGGCACCCGCCATGGCCCGCCGTCGCAACACTTCGCGCCGCGTTGGTTTTGTAAACAACCGAATGCCCAACTTACGCCAGCTGTCCGTTATGAGTTGCAAAACGTCAGCTTGATCACTTTCTTCACCCGCGGATTCAACAATAATTTCAAGCGCCCGACCATCCGGCATCAATCGCATATCACTGCTATCGCGTTTATCTAGGCCCAATTGATCCAACAATTCATTGGCCATTTTCACATTATAACTCGACCATTTGGTGCGGTAACCCGGTTTGAACAATGCACTGTTTGGAAGCACAGAATTCCCGCCTTCTAAACCCAAACCGAAATACACAACTTGATTAATTTCATGGCGATCGATGCCAAGAGAAAGGGCACGCCGGAACCGAACATCACGGAGCAGCTTTTTCCATACAGGGTCCGCCGTATTTAAATTTGGAAACAAGGCCATTTGTGCGCCAAGCGCTGTCACCCAACGATGCACAGTAAACCCGCTTCGTTTTTCGCCTCGTTTTAAAAACGTATAATTTTTAAACTGTAATGCACGCGCTTGTAAATCTGCTTCCCCACTACCAACTTTGGCCGCAATTAACTTACTTCCCGCAATGGTCATAACTACTTCATCTGCATAAGGCAGCTGCAAACCGTTGGTATCGACGCGATGGAAATACGGGTTGCGCTTAAAAACAAAGCGATCAGAAGGTGGTTTTGTTGTATTCAGCCACGGCTGCAATGTCGGCAACCCAATCCGGTCAAACCGGTATTGACGATCATAATGGAAATGCAAAGCCCGCCATGTACGCTTTCTATGTGCTTTTATTTTTTCAGCGAGTATCTTTTCATCGGTATATTTAGCATGAAACGGCTTCATAAAATGGGATGGGCGGAAAATAAAGAGCGGCGATGCGCCTGCTAATGCGGACAAAAAGAACGGGTTGGCCTTTTCCCATGTGTAGCGCACAGTTACATCATCAATCACTTCAAATTGCGGCAGTTTGCCCTCAACCAACAATTCCTTAGGTGCCCCATAGGGGGAAATATCAGGGTCAGTTGCAACGTCTTCCCAATAATAGCGGAAATCTTCTGTCGTGAAGGGATGCCCGTCGGACCATTTATGGCCTTTGCGTAAATGCAGGGTAAACCGGCGGCCTTCTTCGACCTCAAAATCGCGCAAAATATCGGCTTTTATTTTATATTTTCGATCATAACCAACCAGCCGCGCATAACCATAAACAACCATCATACGGATATCTTTCGCGCGCCCCATAATCGTTCGGATAGAGCCCCCGTATTTTCCGAGTACCAAGCCATTTGCTTCAAGCGCAACCACTGAAGGCTCTATTGGAACACGGCTCGATATGGGTGGTAACACGCCAGACGCGACAGCCTTTTTAAACACAGGCGGTTCTTGATACGAAGCCGCCTTAGTCGATTGCGCTGCAAAGCTTAAAGCCAAAGCGCTGATTAGAAGTAAGGATTTGTGGAGAGTATAGGCCATTTTTCTAACAGTCTTTATTATTTGGCAACACCAAATAATTGGCATAGCCCTGATCTGGGAAAACATTTTCAACACGATAGTCGAGATTATTTAAAATTGCGAATAGGGCCACACAGTTTTCATCCTGCGCCTCGATTAATAAAACAGGCTGACATCGTGTAATCAAAGCCCGGGCTCCTTCTAGGACATCAATTTCCATCATTTCGACGTCTATTTTGATAAAATCGACATCATCATCAATGAGTAAATCCAGTGGTAATACACGGATAGCTCCTGCCTGTCCCGGCTCTAATCGTGCCGTGCCTAAATATCCACGACGCCCGACTTTCAGATCGAACAGCCCTTCCTTTCGGCCAACACCAATCCCTAATTTAGATGGATCGATTGAGGTTAGGTTATTTTTTTCGATAACATCATTTAAAATGACAATCGTATCGGGACTAGGCTCGATCGGAATAACTTTCGATGCGCCCAAAACCTTCTCGAAAAAGATCGTATGATTACCAGTATTCGCCCCAACATCAATACAAACCGCGCCCGGCTTTACATGAGGGATTAAGGCTTCTAAATCAGATTGTTCATAAAACAGCCCCCGAAGCTGAACCCGTTCCAGCGTTGGGTTGCGCCCAGTATAAGGAAAATAAATTTGATGGCTGCGGTATTGAACATTCATATATGTGGGATAATCACGTAAATATGACGCTAAATAGTCGCGATCTCCTTCTGATACCTGAGGAAGATCGCCTTGTATCGATGTGATAGGCTGAGCAGATTTCAAGCAACGCGCTGCATTCCACATACGGATGAGATAGTCTCCATACCAAACATTTCCAGCATTCCGGTCAAACCGAATTCGGTTTGCAACTTCGGTTCGAACAAAATGACTTTTGCCGATCCACCATTGCAACGCCATATGGAAGTTGCGAACTAAATCCCTGGAACTAAACTGGCTTTTTGTCGCTAATTCAGAATTCCCTGAGCCATCAGTCAGCGCGATACCGCCCCACAACGCGTCATACCCATCAAGAGCAGGTAAAAGGAATGCCAGTGCGTCCGGGTTTACGTGTTCACCCGGAGCAATAAAAAGTATCCACGAAGCATAGAGTTCAATTGCTCGATCAACCGCCAAGTTCTGATCATCGGCCGGTGTCGCGCCCTGCTCAATCTCAATAACTTCAATCGTTTTAAACGGTGAATGCAGCGAAATATTAGCCATCGCACTGGCCGCAATTTGGCCTTTAGAAACAACAACTGCCAACACGTCTGCACTTTGCATCATCAAGCAACAGTTCTTAAATTGCTATGGTCATGAGCGCGAACAAAATGCCCACCTCCAATATCGATGAGTGACGCATCCGTTGCATCCCGAACATCATATGGGTCTGGCCAGTTGTCAGGGTT
>Ga0115003_10001744_pt1 | contig 18661 bp, 38 predicted proteins | sample ArcticOcean_MG_C_7_FD_88736 | JGI IMG/M metagenome (GOLD analysis project Ga0115003, IMG submission 88736) | Marine microbial communities from western Arctic Ocean - ArcticOcean_MG_CB11_88 | ecosystem: Environmental > Aquatic > Marine > Oceanic | place: Arctic Ocean: Canada Basin | collected... | reverse complement strand
TTTTTGGTGCGATATGCCGAAGCATAAAGAGTTATTTGCGTATGAGTACGTGAAAACGAAACGAGTTCAACACAGCGAAATCTAATAATTCTAAAAGGCAAAGGCAAATAAATAAACCAATGTAGGCAGGCGGCCGTGGTTACGAATCACAAATCACACATCTAATCTTGCAATAAACACGCATATACATAGGCGTATACGTGAGAATCAATCATATTTTAGCGAATTTACCAAGACCAACAAATAAAAAGTTAAATTTATTTTATTGATTATCAGCAATTTACAATACTTATCAAAAAATAATTCAAGAAATGTTTTGCCATTGCATTTATTTGATTGTATATTTGTGCAACGAATTTATTTATTTAACAAACCCAACACAATATTATGAGTACTTTAAAATTAACTAGTGAAGAATTAGAACTTATCAAATCTACAAGAGCAATAGCGGCTGAGGCATTAGTTTCAGAGGAAGTTAAGAAAACAAATCAGAATAAACTTAACGCAAAGGAGAATCAGATACAGACTAGTGAGCGCACATTGGCAATGGCTAAGATTCGTTTTGATGTTATGACCAATTTTGTCTACGAACTTTCTGGAGCGAAGGATAATCCTTTCGTACAGATTATCAAAACAAAAGAGGAAAAGATTAAAGATAGCTATCATTCTTTTAGCTGTAAAAAGTACAAGGATATTATTATAAAACTGAACTCTACAAGTACAGGCTCTAAAATATTAAAGCAATTTCAGAGCGGTGAGATTAACAAGTGGGAGATTGAAGACGAAGAAATTTCAAATCTTATTTATCTTGTTGATTACGGTGTACCCGTTGACTTAAAGCCAATAGTTATTTCGTTTCAAGTATGCAATTACGTTACGAACGAAGAGGTTGAAGTTGAGATAGGAACTGGTGAATACGATAAACAAGGTAATTACATAACGAAAAAAATGATGAAGCCTTGTTACACGCTTAGTTATAGCGAAAAGCAACACGGTCGTAGAACGATTCAAGGTGTGAAAGTTTCAAGCGCATCTAGAGACTTGCTTGCTTGTGATTTTTACAAAGGCAATTCGCACTACAATAAGCAAACCTACACTAAGGCAACTAAAATTGTTGAAGATGTTAATTATAGTATAGGTGATTTAGCCGCACGTTTAGAGCAAAAAAACAAACGTGAAAGAGATGTTGATTATACTGCAAAGAAATTTGCTGAGTACTGCGAGAATAACAAAGCCATTATTTGCTCAAGTAGTTCTAATTTGCGGGTTACGTTACACAATAAAGTGAGTTACATACTAGATTCATTGTGTAGTGATAAGCAAGACGATTTTGTGATTGAATACGAGAACATAAGATTGCCAAATAGAAGCGACCTAGACTACGAAGTAAGTACTAAGATGGCTAAGAAATTTATGGAGTTAATAAGTGAATTTGATTTCACACAAAAGTAATGTTGAGTAAATTCGTAAGCGAACGACCTGGGCGAGTTAATCGTCCAGGTTTATAGCGAACTATACTACTGAGTAATAAACGCGGTAAAACGCACCTAAATGATATAATATGAGTAATTTTAAGTATTGTGCGAAGTGTATCAAAGTGACCCTTCATAATAATAATAAATGTTTAATTTGTAAAAAATAGAACTATGAGCAAGAATGAATTTAAGTTAATCTCGTTTGCAGAGATAAACAGACTAAGAGATAGTAGAGATGAACTTCCGTTGTCTCAAGGAGATAAAGTATGGTTAAAGTCAGAGTTAAAGCAAATAGCCTATGTTTTGGACTTGACTAAACAAGAGTTAATTTCACTAGCGTTTGTTCTGGCAGAAAACTCATCTACTAAACCAGCCGGTTATCCTTCAGATGAGGAATTGCTAGAAGACTATGAAGAACAACACTCACTAAAAGAGAAGACAAATGCCATTCAAGAGCGAAGCACACAGAAGGTGGATGCACAAAAACCTACCGCAAATAGCGAGCAAGTGGGAGAAGGAGGGAAAGTCGAAGTCGAAGTCGATGAAAAAACTGCGGAAAAAGTTAAAGAGCCAAAAGAAGATTTGGTAACGTCTAACGCAGAAACAAGAGATTTTGTTGAAAGCGTTGCTCACGAAGATGTTAGCAATGGTTTGCCCGCAAAAAAGAAATCTCCAGCCAAAAAGAAGGCGGTTAAAAAGAAAACGGCAGTCAAAAAAACACCCACCAAAGATGCTAAATAGCGGCAGAGAGTGGGACTTTATGAACAATATTAAAAATAAAGATATGTATGGATTGAATATGCCTAATTGGACTAAGTTTTTTGAATCAATAGATGAGTTAGCCGATTACGTAATGTCTAACGGAATTTCACCACATTATGAAATAACATATAACGGTCATAATACGCTAGAACCAATAGAAACATATTTGCAGGAGTGAATGTTTTTTTGTATGTTTGTACAATAACAATTTAAAGTAAAATAGTATGCAATTAAATAAATTAGTTTCAGAGTTTAAGTGGACGGACGAACTCGTTAAAGAGTTTGCTATCGTGTGTACTCAAGGTGCTTATGGCGACTATCGAGGGTGTAAAAAGATTGAGGATAAACTTAATCGATTCAAAGAGCGATTCATAACAGATAAGCTAGGTACAAAGTGTTCTATATGCGAACAGATGTTCACAGGTTACGGAAATAACGCTGAGCCTATTAACGATGGTCGATGTTGCGATTCTTGTAACACTAATGTTATTTGGGCTCGTCTAACTTCATTAAAAAGCGATTGACCTATGAAAACAAAAATGTTTACTGCTGACTATGAATTATACTTAAAGCAATTAGGTACGGCAGAGCGCAACTTTCTAGAGGTAGATTGTACTCAGTATGCAAATGAGTACGAAAGATTACTGAGTATGTATTGGAGTGCTGAAACTCGCTTTACTAAAGAATATCTATCAGAGTATAATGAAGATTGTAAAAAGCGTACCAGAACGTTTGAGGATGAGTTTAAGTGGCTTTGGAAATCACTAACTATTGATAAGAAATTTAATGAAAATAAAATATCACATTTAACGCGGTCTGAGATGCACAAAGAGAATAACAAAAAACATAATAATCTAAAACATAAGTTATGCTAAGAATAATAAAACGGTTAGATGAATATGGCGTTCAAAACTCAAAACTTGAATCAGAACGAGTCAAGTGTCTAGTATGCGATATTTCTGACGCAGATAAAAGAGAGTTTGAAATAGAACTCACATTGGTAGAATATGAACTAATAAAAATGTTAAACAATATTCAGTCTGCCGCAAATTTGTATCCACCAATAATGAACGAGTTATATGACAAGATACAGAAATACGCAAACACAAAATATCAACAAGCATTAAGCGAAAACAAGGAAGATGAGCAGTAAACTTGCAAATTGTCAAGTACTTGAGGCATCCGGCTCAGTCACTAAGCACTACTTTAAAGGAACTAAAGCGACATTAAAAGAGATGCAAGACTTAGTAGGAGGAAACATAGAACTTCTATCATTAGATAACAACAAAGTTATGGTGGTAAACGAGAACGGTCTGAACGAACAACTCAATCTAAACAAGGCGGCAATGATGTATTTGTATGACTTTGGTTATACTGAATTTCCTGTTGTTGGAGATGTTATAGTCGTAAGTAAAGAATTTTTTGACTAAATTAGTTTTATGAGTCAATCAAAACACTTTAAGATTCAGCAAGAGTGTGTAGCAGATATAACTAAATGTCATTTTGTTGAGCGTATAATAGTGGCTCATCATACAGAAATTTTGCTATCAAATCTCAACATAGATGAAATGTCTGACTCTTTAGAGGTTATTGCAAAACAGAACAATTTAGATATTGTTTTTTACAAAGAATACACAATTGAATACGTTAAGGTTTGGGTAAAATATGACATTACGGATATGCTAAAGGCACTTGACCTTTTTGAGAGAAGCGTTTTACAAAACTAAAATATGAGCAAAAACACAATAAAGAAATTTCACGTAGCCTTTTGGTCTGACAAATTACCTAAAACGTTAAAAGGAGTAAACTACCAGGCTGAGGACGTAAGTCTAGCTGTTGGTATGTACTTGTTGGACTCCAAAACTCCTGAGTTAAGCAGAATAAAATACATCTATGAAATAGGCTCGGATAATGAGTATATAGATTTGTGCGGAAACGACTAAAAAACAGATAAGTCTAACAATATGAACAATTTAATTAAAGATTCTAACGATGCACACGAAGTAACTAAAAAGAGACTTCGTAAGTTATACGTTACGCATAGAGAATACTTTTATCACTCTGAAAGCAATACAAGAACGAATATGCTAGAGACTACAAAGCAAGAAATTGAATTGCTAAGTAAAGAATTAAAGATGTTTACCGAAGACTCGAGATATCTTTACGAACTTAAAAATTAGCGAATATCTGCAAAGGGGTTTGTTAGAACAATTCGTGCTAGTTTTTATGGGAGCGGTTTTATACCCGCTCCTTTTTTTATATCTTACACCGAATGAAATACGTAGTAAAAGACCATACAGAACAAAAGTTATATGAATTTTCCTGGTTTAAAGAGGCGCAAGAGTTTTTTTACAATTACAGACATAACAACTCAATGAATCATATCACACTATTAAAAAGTGTTTGGGACAGCACCGAAGAAGGAACCGTAATAGCAACGTATTATCCTGACTAAGACATATTATTTACTATATTTGAATTGTTGAGTGTTTGTTTTTGAATTGATAATCACTCAGCATTTGAAAACGGCATCTGCCCCTTGCATACGGGATTGATGTCGTTTTTTTTATTTGTTAGGCTCATTATTATTTCCACACTTATGACATACAAATAAATCATTACCACCATCTGCTACTTTCCAACTCCAACCACATCTATTACATTCAATTTTTTCATCTTTTTTACCACCTTCAAGACTTGAGTAACTTGTTCTGTTGCGTATAATTTTACCAACTTCGGTTATCGCGCACCAATGACTAGGACTACATTCAGGAGTTTGCGTTGCGTTGTCTACAATATCTTTACCAACTGATTTAGATTTGCCTACTATAACATTCTTAGTAGGAACTCCCAACTCAATAGCACTAGTCACGCTATTTATTACTCTATCACTTTTTGCGTATGGCTCAACGATATATAAGTTGCTCAAGTCTTGATTGTTTTCTTGCATTGCTTTAGCCACCGAGTCTGCCTGCGAACAACCAGCACTAAAAAGAACGACTATAACTTTTGATTTCTTTGTTATTTGTGCTTTAAGACCATTTCCGTCAGTATATCGATATGCTTTTATTGTATAGTCATTGCCTAGACCTTCTTTTAGAAGTTGAGATTGTGCGGTTATGTTTTTATCGTTTTTTCGTGTATCAAGTCCTCCAAGCAACAAAACATTACTTATAGATGTCTTCTTCTCTTTGCGTGTTGCATAAAAAACAAAACCAAGCGCACAGAAAACTGCTCCACCAATTAGTAGTTTATTAGCAAGAGATAGTTTCATATTACGTAGTTTTAATTATTGTGAACCAGTCTTTATTAGAGTCATTTACATAACCGTCATTAAGTTTTACAGATTTTTTACCTACCGTATGACTAACGTTTCCTCCAATTACTTGCGCTTCGTTTTTGTTTGCAGAAACTACAATATCGCAATGACTTTTATAACTTGATGTTGTGTCGTAATCTACGCCATCTTGTCGTGTGTAACACACTAAGTCTCCAACCTCAACTTTTTTCTCATTCAGTTTGTACGCTTTAAAAGGGTTAGAGTTATTCTCTTTACGATTTTTTACTGCGTCTCTTATGTAACTTGAATGACTTGCTGAGTACTTAAAATTAGTTCCCGCATTTGCTTTTTTCATTACATACGATATAAAAGCGGCAGACCAGGCCGTTCCTGTTGGTGACCATCTACTTTCGCTCCATCCAACACCATTCCAATAGCCTACAAGTTTGTTATACATAGAAGTTGCTCCCTCTTTCAGTCGACCAAAATTCCAAGTTGAATGTTCATCTTCTGCAATGTCAACAAGATTTTTGCGAAAGTCATTTTTGGCACCTTTTTTACCATCTTTTCTGTTGCGTATTTGATAGACAACAAATGCTCCTAAAGTTGCTATGGCAACTCCTATTAAAATTTTAGTTGTAGTATCAAATTTTTTAAGATTCATCTAACGTATTCTTTTATAATCTTTTCTGTCAAAACAGAAAACACCAGCACAACACCGGCAATCTTTAAGAACTCTTTTGTAGGAGGTAATTCAAGTTTGAATGTCTCTTTTCCTTTGTTAACACCGATGTTATAGTGTATAAGTGCTTCGACTAAGAAAACAGAACCTATAATTGCTATGGTCTTTTTGTCTTTAGTCATCTGTTTCAGGCTGCTCAGACGAATGATGAGTAATTATTTTACCGCTGTTGTCTGTTACGTATGTATATCTCGCTAGAACTTGCTCTTTCTCACCGTCTTCACCTAGAAATGAAAACACATAGTAGCCGTTAGAAACCTTATACCCACCAGGTAGTAGTTTGGTTTCGTTTTTGATTACTCTGCAATTCATATTCTTCTTGTCAAGAAAGTCAACAAAGTAAGCCGTTATCTTCTCCGTTCCTTTAAGTATTTGGTCGTATGTCGGAAGTAATACTGCATCTTGAGTATATAGCGCAGCCATCTGTTGAGGCGTTGCTTTACCAATGCTATTTTGCCAATTCTCTATTTCTTTTGGGAGTTGTGTATTCATTTTAATTATTTTTTTATAAATAGATATGTTGAAAAACCTGTTGCTAAAGCACCAAGTCCACCAATCATCCAGGATAATCTTTTCTGTCTTTTAATTTCAGTTATATAGTCTTTTTTTTCCGCTTCGCACAGCATCTTTAGGTCGTTCTTTTCAACAATTATTTGTTTGTAACTAAGTTGAATGAGAGCCATTTTATCTACTTTAATGTCTTGTAAATAAATTACGCTGTCTCTCAAAGTTAATTCTTCGTTTAGAATGTTAATTCTATCCCAGTATTCGTTTTTCTGAGTGTTCCAAATAGCCATTTGTTTAGACTGCACCATAGTGAATACAATGCACGTATCTGTACTTAATACAATAGTACGTGGATATTGCTGAGAGAACCCGGTAAAAGCCATTAAAACAAGCGATATGAATATGATTCCTTTCTTACTCATCGTTGAATTGTTCTTTCCAGTAGCTTACTTGCCCTGAGTCAGACATTATCTCAATGTCTTTGTAAATCGTCTTGTATATTATTTTAACCTTTTCGTCTGCAATCTCAAGACTATCTAGTTTGTGTTCGTATTCGTCAAGCGTTTCGTTGATTCTATCAAGAGACAGCGTTAAACTATGAATAGTGTGATAGTTTTGTTGTATTACGCTATCCTTTCCTTGTTTGATTATATCTATTTGATTTTTGTGAAGACCATCTTTATTTCCACAATGCGTACTATACACAAAATTGCCTATAAAAATAGACAGCAATAGTATTGTTAAAACTGATAATATTAACCACCATATAGAAATATTAAACTTCAAAATACTTTTGTTCTATTAGGGTGTATGTAAACTTGTCTCCCCAAAACTCTTGAGACTTCTTAAAGACATCTATAAAAACATCATATTCAGCAGGGTCTTGAAAAACTTGACAGCCAGCCGAGTTTGCTCCAACGTTTTCAAGTTCAGTATATGCAGACGCTCTATGAATGTTTATACCGAACATACCAGTTTGTATTGTCGCTGGGTCGTAATCGTAATTATAATCTTTGTTGTCATCTCTATAAACCGAAACGTTGCCCGCTCTTTGACAAAGAGCCAAATACTTTCCAGCGTGTAAATCTAGTTTATAGGCTGAACGATATTGACCAGGAACAAGAATAGCACAACCGTTCTTATTCATAGGGTCGAGCATCCATTTTGTTCCTGGCAATGTCGTAATCTGACTAACCATTAAGTTCCAATAGCCTTCATACTTCCAAAAGCAACAAATCATATCATTGAACTTGTTAGCCTTAGGATAAGTGGCTCTTACACCGACTATGTTTAGATTATAAGGTTTGCTATCATTTTGAAACACCACATATCCGGCACGTTTCATCGCTTCAAGAATACTAGGTACCGTTAATGTAATGTTCATAAATGTTACTTTTTATCTTCTACCGGACTCATTGCGATTAAAGAATCTTTAGAACGCAAAAATATAAGTCCTGTTGCTAACCAACCTGACATATCTGTTACGCTTGCTTTCTCTGTATAAACTATTACTCCACAAAATATAAGAATTAAACACCCCAATATAGTAGTAGCATAGTTTGAAAATAATCTATTTTTCATATCTATAACTATTTAATTAAATTTAAACAAAAACGTGTTTCGTTTCTGTTAGTCTTACTTTGAGTATTTCTGGTAAGCCAATAATGACAAAATACCAACACCTACTCCTATCCAATACTCTTTTTTCTTAAATATTCCTGTATATTTTTCCATTTTTTTCTATATAATTAAACGCTCTTTATTTTATTAACGTCTGTTTTTACTACATCGTCTATTTTGTAATTAAGCAACTTATACTTATTCTTTACTATATCCCAAACTATAACTGCTGTTATACTTGCTAAAACGCCTAATACAAAAGCGTGTTTATCACCTGGCTTTACTAATTTACTCATCTGCTTAATATTTTCTTAACTTTTGTTGGTATCAACGGCTTATTAAAATAAGTTTTAAACCCGACATAGGCCGCAATTGAACCAACTCCTAAAAGTACGTAAGTTCCGTATCTTTTCAAAGAACGAACGTATGCTCTTTCATCTATGAGTGTATATGTAAATTTATTTCCATACAAATCTTTCTGTTTATCAACCATTTTCATAAACTCATTAAAGTCGTCTGCGTTTTGAAACACTTGACACCCCGCTGAGTTTTTGCCTATCGTTAAGTTCTCCCCATTAACACTTGCTCTGTGTATGTTAATTCCGAATTTTCCTGTATGTTCGTTTCCGTTGTAAAAGTCGAGTATAGCGTTTCTGTCATAGTCTCTGTAAACGGTGACCGGCTTTTCTTGTCCTAGTGCTAAATATCGAGATTTTGTTCCGTGTAATCTTTTAATCCAGGTGTCTAAATATTGTCCCTCTTTTAAAATTGCTGAACCTTTTTCGTGCATTGGGTTTTTTAGCCAATAAGTGCCTGGGTCTGTCGTGGCCGGATATGCTTTTCCTATCCACTTATTCTTGTTGTCTTTCCAAAACACATATATTAAATCATCAAACTTGTCTGGTATAGTAGAGTCTGCTCTAACTCCAACAATGTTTAATTCGTATGGTCGACTGAATATCTTATATCCTTTTCGCTTTAGCTGTCTAACTAAGCCTCGAATATTTACTTTCTTTTTTGTCGGTACAGCCATAACACTTTTACTTTTTTAGCGAGTCTAAAGCGACAGCGCCTCCCGTTGCTTTTGCAAGGATATCTGTAATAGTTCCTGTATATGTTTTCGCCGATTTTAAGTTTGATTTGTCGGCTACATCTTTCCAGTTAGTTACTCCTTGCTTAAAAGGATAAAAAGACATTTTAAGTTTATCGTCTTTTAATAGTTTCCAAGTTCCTATAAAAATGGTTTCGCCTGAAGTTGCATCTGGTTTAGCAACCTTTACTCTAAAAACTCGCTCTAATTGAAAGAGAGGTGTTTTTTCTGAGTTCCAAGTGTAATAAGGATAAAAGAATATATTATAATCTTGTTCACCTGCTTTAAACGAATCCGCTAATTGTTCATCACCATAGCTGTAAGCCCCACTATCAGTCACAGAATCTTTGTGAAATATTTTCTTCATAAATGTCTTTCCAAGAACATCATAAAGTTTATTCATCTCTTGAGTTGTTGTTTTTTGTTTGAACTCGTCAATCTTCTTAGTTATAATTCTAGTCTTCCAAAGCCAATATCCTATGCCAGCAAATAATCCGATAACAATTACGTTTCGCATTAGTGAGCCGTCGTTTTCTTGAATGTTGTTTGTCATATCAGTTTATTTTATCGAGTATTCTATCTAGCTTTCTGTCTAACTTGTCTACTTTCTCCTCTAGGTTTCTCATTTCTGCCCCACTAACTCCTCTAAATATTTCTATATCACCAACTTTCGTCTTCGTTGCCTCTACGTCTATACGTATTTGCTTGAGGTCCTTTTCGTGTGAAATAAGCGTAGACTGAGTATTGTAGTAAAACCCAAAACCTATCGCCAGTGTACTTAAAATAGCTACTATCAAAGACATTACGGTGCTAACCAAGGACGAGCGTTTTAATGCTCGGTCAAAATTTGCGTTTGTCATTGTAATATTCATTATTTAATTATCTCGTTAGTCAGAATCAGAGTTTGTCTCATCTTCTTTTCCTAGTATCTCTTTAAGACTTATTTGTCTTATATATTTCGGTCCCTTTCCTTCTTGATTTAGATAAAGATAGAGTTTAAAATCAAACTCACTATCGGTTGGCTTAATCATAACAAAAAAGTCTTTCCAATTACACTTTAAGTCAATAGCAATTTCTTCTAAAGACGTTTGTATAGTATCATAAGTTAATTTTTCGGAATCAACTAAACCGCTCATCATATTACTGAACATATATTCTAAATTTTATTGTGTAGACAAATTTAACAAATTACCACACAATGTTTAACCTTTCCACTCGCTAATCGTTCCCTCAGACGGAATAGTCAGAGGTATACTAAAGAAAGGAAATTTTATCCAAAGTTTAGTTACTAATTTAAGACGTTGACTACCAAGATTTGTAATCAAACTCAATCTGTCTGCCGTGCTATTTGCAATCTTTTGAAGTACAAACTTAGGGTCAATGTCAACATTCGCCTCTAAAACTGAAATTGACTTAGGGTAAATAACTTGTTCTACGTCTGACTTCATACTATATAAAAACACTCCATTTAAGAAAAATTCATACTCTTGCTTACTTAGTACAATCTTCATATCTGTTACGTTCTTAAAATTGATATAAACAGACATCTTTAGTTTTGTTAAACTTGCCTCTTGTACTCTTAATGTTTTAATTCCAATATTATCTCCGGCAAGTTTAGCAATACGATGATATATAAGATATCCTGCAAGTCCAAGTCCTGCTATCGAAAACAATGATATTGCCGCTATTTTGCTCGTTTTTTTCATATAATATCGGTTATTTTTCCGGTGGGTTTTCTAAAGCGTCTAATCTCTTTAATATTTTATTTAAGATAGCAGACATAAACTCATTTGTGTCCATATTTTTTAACTCTTCCGTGGTGCAGTATTTTACCATCTCCGCGGGGTGTTCGTAGTTCTTGCTCATATTTTCTTTAATAAAATTGTAACGATTAACCCATTCAAATTAGTAGTAGACTCAAAAGTTATTCCTATACTCTCACCTGCGGCATATTCAGTACTAGCGGTGTCAAAAGTTGCCACGTGTGACGTTGTACCAGCAGTATGAGAGGCAATATTAACCGTGGCTAAAGCAGTATACGTAGAAACAGCTTCCGTTATTGAGGTTGGTTTGTATGCACGAATATCGGTCGAACCGCCGTTAGCTTGACTCTGAGACGTAACAGATACAAGTCTACAATTAAGCGGGATTTTAGCTGTTGAAACATAGTTAAAATCACCAGAATCTAGAGTAGTCATTCCGAAACTTATAGCCATTTCAACAAGTGCAACAGAAACAAATCCACCTCCATTTAAGATAAAATGGTCGTCTCCTCCGCCAGACGTTCCGCTACCTTCTCCTGCAAATCCAAAGTTAAAATCCATGGTTTTTTTGTTTTAATAGTTTTTTAAACTAGAACTAAAGTAACCGTTTTTACTAAGAAACCCATTGTAGCTGTCATAACTATTGAATATGTATCAGGGTCTCTGCCATTATCTGTTACTATCATTTCACCGAAAGATAAAGCCGTTCGTGACCCACCGACAAAAGATACTTTTAAGTTGTTAGTCGCTATGTCAGTACTTTCAGTTCTTGTGATACCCGTCTTGGCTGTGTTAGCTGTTATGGCAGATTCTTGACCCGATGAGATACCCGTTTTGGCCGTATTAGCCGTTATAGCAGATGCTTGTGCGGGAGAGATTCCAGTCTTGGCTGCTAATCTAACATCGGTTTCCTCTAATGAGACTTTCGTAGCATCCAGAGAGGTCTCTTGAGCGTCAAGGAAAATCTTTAACCGTTTTAACAAATCTGCTTGTATCTGATTTGTTGAACTTAAATCTATTTGAGTGTCTGTGATTATCAATGACATTAGCTATTTGTTAGTGTTATTGTTAGTTCTTTTATTCTATACAAAGCTGATGCCGAAAAGAAAGTGCTCAATTTGAAAGTGTTGGTTGCGGAGTAAATGTCCGCGTTACTTGTAGTTGTATCAAAAGGTAATTCAACGAGTGAAGTACCAACTGATGTATATAGAATTACAGGATTAAAGGTTCCTATGTACCCGCCTCCTTGTATCGTAATCTGAAATATCGAACTTGCGGCAGATGGTGTAAGTTCAATTATTCCTGATATTCTATATGTTGCGCCATAACTGAGAGGACCCACAGAGAATACTTGCAAAGGCAAAACTACTCCCGCTGTGTTGCCGGCTTTCATATCCATTGTATTCACCGTGAAGTCGGACGGTACACCTGTCTGACCTATTTTCATAAAACCAGTACCGGCATTCAAAGTGAATGATGTGTTGCCTTGATAGACAACGGTTGAAATCTCTCCCGTTGCTGTTCCTCCTCCAGACGTTCCGCCACTTGCTCCTGAAAATCCAAAGTTAAAATCCATATTTTATTGTTTAGCCATAAATTTAACCGTTCCTGTTAGAACCTCTATTATAATAGTGCCTACAACGTCAGGACCGTCGGCTGTGATAGTTACTGCCTGTCCAATTACTAATTGAATGTTCTCACTTGCGTCTGCTCCTCGCGGCAGACTTCCTTTATATTGTCCAGTACCTGATTCAAGAACAAAAGATACTGCTCTATATCCCATATCAGGAGTAATAGTAAACGTAGATACTCCTATGACTTTAGTATATATTCCTGTTTCATTTATTGCCATAATATTTTATTTTTAATTGTTTTTGTTGGAATATCGTTATGACTTTTTTCCTCTTCGTTTTAAGATGATTAAAGTTGTTACTAAACCAACTAAAGCGACTCCTCCTATAATAAGAACCGTTTTGTTTTTAGATATCCAAGATTTTTTTGATTCTATATCGTCAAGTATAAAGTCTTGTTTGCCTGCTTCTGGTGAAATTTGAAACGATTGCACAAACTCTTTTGGCTCATCATCTTTAGCGTCAGGATTTATAGTCGTAACTTTTATGACATCGCCTACGGGAACGTCGTTAAAGCCCCAAATTATCGAGTATGTACCGTCAATTTTAGTTATAGACCTGAGAACCGCCTTTGTTGACGTATTTCGTAAGGCCTTTCCGCTCTCATTGAAAACTTCTATTGTAGCGTTTCCAACGGGCTTATCATTACGATAAACTTTACCAGTTAGTATCATTGGCACAGGCATTTTTCCTCCTATCGATGATGTTCTCATAGTTTCAGTTTTTTTATCCTCTTTTAACAATCATATACGTAACAAACCCAAGAACTGCTACACCACCGCCGATAATAGCGAATTTGACTCCAGTAGACATTCCTTTCCAACCTGATTTACCTTTGCTATTGTTTGGGTCTAAAATCTCATTTAAAACTGCATCTGCTTCTTGCGGAGTTTTTACATCTTTAAGTTCGTCTTTTACTACCGCAATGTCTAAATCGTCTGCTTTTGCAACAATTTTTTGAGCAACTGCAACCGTTTTTACCACTATTGCCTCCTCTTCTTGAGTTGCTACTCCTTGAGAGACTTTTTGTACGGGTTCGGCTATCACAGGAGTCGCTTGAGCAATAACACTTACCTCTTGCTTTTCTTCAGGAGGTAGAGAGGCAAGTCGTCTTGCCTGTCGAGCATCAAATCTTGCTTGTCTTCTATCTGCTCTGAAACCAGTTCTTTTTGCACGTTTTTCCAAACGCTCCTCAAGTCTACTAAGACCCTCTTTAGTGTTTGCTGTTTTCGCCTTACCGATTAAACCTTGAAGTCCAGCTTTGAAGCCTTCTCCCCCTTTTTTTTTGCTTTTTATGCCGAATAACTCTGAGTATTCTTGAGCACCTATATCTATACCATCCATTGGATAAAAGTTATTTTGGTCAAATCTGTTTCCTACGTCTTGCATTGCGGGAATAACTTCATATTCCTGAACTACGCTATCTGTTAAATCTGCCATTTTGTTATTATTAGTTTACTATTGTGTTGATTACTTTATTTGTTTTCCCGATGCCTGAGTATTTAATCAATGCCCAAACACTTAAAATCATTACTGCTGTTACTGAAATAGTCAGTAATGGCTTTTTTTTTACAAACGATTTAGTTGCTATAACTAAGTCACTAACTCTTTGTAACGCTCTTGTCATTCCGCCATACGGGTCATTTGCAGCCAAGTCTTTTATATAATTTGTTGACTTTCCTGTTCCTGCGTTAGCGTGATAAAATGCCAAAGTTGCATCTTTTGAGTTTTTAAAATCGTTAATGTCATTTGCATTATATTCTTGCAATTTACCACTTTGCTTCAACTTATTTATCCCATCCTTAGCAAATTGTATAGCCACTTTCGACGCTGTGTTAATATCAAGCATCTTATCAGGGTTATTTACAATGTCTGTATTGGACAAATCAGCAAACTTTTTATAGTTTCCTTTAAAAGTTATTTGATTCAGCCCTCTACCTCTGTACTTGTATCCTTCATTAGAAGCGTTTCCGTTTCTGCTCCCATATACTGCGTCAAAAAACGCTTGAGGACTTGCTTTAAGAGTGTTCAATGCTGAGTCAGACGAAGGAACTCTACTTCCAAAAACTTTACGTATTCTTGAATTAGCTGTTCCTGAGTATGGCTTTTCTTGCTTAGGCACAAAACTACTTTCCTTTGAAATAATGGCAAGTATACCAGCGATTGCAAAATCGTTTGTTATACCTGCCTTTCTTGCGTCATCGGTTATGATTGCAATGTTATTTCTCTGTTCTGTCGTTAATGTGTCTAAATAACTCATTATTAGAATCTAGTTGTACTTCCTACTGACTTAAACCAATCGTTATACTTCTTTTTGTTGTAAGGCCGCATTAAATCAGATTCTTCACTCATCCATTGATACAAGTTTGCGTTCTGCTTTTTGCCAAACAAATTAAAGACATCTAGCCAATCTTGCTTTGTTCTTAACCTGTTCCATTCTTTGTTAAAGTCCATATCCCAAGTTCCTGGTCCTTTCATAGCCTTGTACATTTTAGCAACAATGTCTGCCTGTTGAACAAGCGACAATTTTGATTGTGCCTGTGGGTCAGTCGAAGCCGAATTTGCTACCTGCAATATCCTGTCTCCTGTAAACGTTTGACCTTTTCCTGGTCCAAAAGTCATAACAAGAGTCAATCCATTGTTAGTATAGTTTCCAGAGGCGACTTTAACAGCACCATTGTAAACAAACATACTACCACCTGCGGAATAAATGTACTTTTTACCAGATGTGTCTCCGATAGTCTCTACATTCATCAACTTAGTAGCATTGTTTTGATACGCTTTAGTATTTGTCTTCAATGAATCAGCGGACATAAATGCGTCATAAATAACCTTTAACTGACCAGATAGCTGTCCTGCTTGAGCCTTAACTGCCGCTTGACTTTGATATGCAGACTTTAATTTTACCCAAGCCGCTTTTGTTTTAGGTCCCCATAGTCCGTCTTCTTTTAACGCTGGTTTATAACCACTAGTATTTGCATACTTTTGGAAAACGAGAACTTGACTAGGTCTATCACCCGTTGTAACTGCATTAGGACTCGCTCCAGGCGGAATAACAATCGTAGTAGTTACTTTATTGTCTATTACAACATTAGAGTCAACGTCTCCTTCTCCTGCTGAGGCGTTTTTGTCTTTTATATACTTATATAGAAAATACCCTCCAACTCCAAGAATGGTCGTAACAGATAAGCCTATAATTAGTTTCTTTTTTGTTTTTGGGTCCATATTTTATTTTTTAGCTTCTTGCGAAGATTTAATACTACCTGATTTACTTCCGAGCATTGATTGTGCATAACCACCTGCAACACCTCCTAGCAAAGAAATTCCAACAATCATATACATTTTTGTAATAGATGTCTTCTTTGTTACATACATATAAGTCGCTCCTACGCCTAACAGCGCACCGATGTAATTATTCTTCATAATTGCCACCGCTTGTTTTCCTGGGTCTAAAGCTGCCATAATATTTTATTTTTAAGTTGTTAAATTATGCTGACCTTTCCCATAAAGTTGCGTCTGATACACGAAAAATTAAGGTTTGACTATTTGTTGAAATTACTTCAGTTGCTGAACCTTCAATTGTGTCTGAACCAGCGGCTCTAACCGTTATATTTGAAGTTGCTGCCGCTCCTGACGAATCTATCACCATAATTTTGAGTCCTTGATATAGACCTTTGTATGTCGAAATTTCTGGTAAAGTCAAGTCTACCACTCCTGTTGTTGTTGCACATTGAACACGAACCGTTGCTTGTTGCAAATTAGCCGTTAATGGTGATGCTACTGCTAAATAGGTGTCTGCTGCCGAACCAGCTATAACTACCTGCCCTAAAAGGGTTTTACTTAATACTGCCATGATATTTTAATTTTAATTTATTGTTTATTATTTGTTTTTAATTAAGACTTTACAATAGTTGGAGTAGCCATTGCATACTTAAATGCGGCAAGTCCCACTAAGATTGATACTAAAGGCATTACTGCTCCTTTTGGAGTAGATACACTCGTTAACTTCATACCGTTGTTTACTACTAAAATAGCCGCTCCTGCTATTGTTATAACTTTTACTGCTTGTTTTAAATTTTCGTTTTTCATTACGATTTTTTTAGATTATTATTTATTATTTAAACTCTATATTTTATTCCTCTTGATTCTAACTGCTTATTGATGTCATCCATAGTGCTTGAACTTGCGTCATCTTCAATACATTGAACCATTGTTCCTTTGAAGTCAGAAATATACCAACCACTTCCCCATCCAGGTTGAAGTGTTCTGACACCGTAAGCGGCTGATAGACCTGAAAAGTCTGCGTCATTCTGTACCTGTCTAAAAGCACCTTTTAAGTCATAGTCTCTAGTTCCGTATCCGTCCATAGTAGCCCAAATCTTGTTTGCTAAAGACTTAAATTGAGTTGTTGACATTGTTGCTTGCGCTTTTTTATTGTCTGCAACAGCACTTTGATACCAACCATCAACTTCTTGCTTGGAATCTCTTGTATCTTCGTCTAAACGTGTGTTAGATATTGCGGTTTTAATTGCTCTGTAAATAAAAAAACCACCAACCAAAAAGATGACTGCTTTGTATTGTGTTGGTATAGCAGACCATCCGGCATTTGCTATGTTTTTTCCTGCTCCTGCAACTTGACTACCTGCTGCCGATGCCGTTGATTGTATTTGATTGTTCATTTTCTTAATTATTAGCTAAAGATGTTTATTTGTCTTATTTGATAACTTCCGTCTGTGTCAACTTTACCGACCACTAAGTTATCACTATTTGGCGTAACGCCAGCACGACCGTATAAATTATTATTGGCTGCGCCTCCTGTTTGTATAAAATTTTGGTCATTTGCAGTTGCAACCGCTGTGCTAGTAACTCTACAATTCCCAGATGAGTCGTTATTTACAAGTCTAACGTCATAATCGCTACTGAATGAGGTCGGAGTCATTCTGTCAATTATTTTTCCGGAAGCGTTTTCTAAAAGAAGTACTCCGAAATTTGCTTGAATGACAGAAAGAGTAATTCTATTACTACTATATTGTGTCGCATCACTCATATCTACTATTGTCTCCCAGTTACAAAAGTTAGTTTGTCTGCTTTTTAGAGTAATAGCCGTTGATACGGTGGTGTATCTAATACTTCCAGCGACTATAACGCAATTAGTCATATTAGCACTTTGAGTAGTTACTATAAGTATTCCCGACCCAGACATAGTAAAGTTAAGTAGATTAGCGGTTTTGGTTGCTATATCTATTTTAGAGTCTTGACTCAAATTGCATCCAGCAATGTCTCCCCCGTTTGTGGTTACGGATATCTCTGAGCCTTCAATATAGTTTCCGTTATTTAATCCTGACGTTCCTATGTTTCCTGTGTTAGTAGGAGCAGAAATTGACCCTCCGTTAGATAGAATATTGTTAGTAATTATGCCTACGTTAGAAGCACTTAGTATCGAGCAAGTATGCTCAAGTGTATTCTTCGTAATACTTCCGGAAATTAAATCGCTATCGATTCGAGAACCATTTGAAAGATAGTTGTATGTAATTGTTCCTCCTGCCGCGTTATTACAGGTTATAGAACTACCAGATTCAAGAATATTTGAAGCAATAGCACTTCGTGCCGTCATAGCAGTACTACTTATAGTGCAAGCATTTCCTACTTTATTCTTTTCAACCACCGAATTTGTGTATAGCAAATTCACCAAAATGCTTCCGCTTTCTATTATGTTATAATTGCAAAGAGTTGACGCTACGTTATTGAGACAAGTTAAAATTGCTACATTATTTAAGGTGTTATGCGTAAT
>Ga0115003_10001742_pt1 | contig 18674 bp, 17 predicted proteins | sample ArcticOcean_MG_C_7_FD_88736 | JGI IMG/M metagenome (GOLD analysis project Ga0115003, IMG submission 88736) | Marine microbial communities from western Arctic Ocean - ArcticOcean_MG_CB11_88 | ecosystem: Environmental > Aquatic > Marine > Oceanic | place: Arctic Ocean: Canada Basin | collected... | reverse complement strand
TAAACCATCTACTGAGCCCAGTACGGCGGCAAAAATAAATAGGTTGGCAGCAATTATTTGAACACTGGGGTCCGAGCTAAACAGGGCTGCTAGGTCATGGCGGAAGATGATCTTCAGTGCGCCTAAAAGCAGCGCAATAATAAACACCAGTTTAAAACCGGTGAGACAGATAAGCCTGGCATCAACGGAGTCGCCACGCCCCTCTGCATGAGCCACCTTAATGGTCAGTGCCTGAGCTATACCCAACGGCACCATAAATGCCAGTGAATCAATATTAATGGCAACCGCGTGAGCGCCTAAAATATCCGATCCCAGATGAGCAATCATCATTGGAATGATGGCAAAGAAACTGAACTCTGCGGCAATATTGAGTGCAATGGGAATACCTAGACGCAGAATATCAGCGATGGCTTTAGGGTTTGGCAGGCTAAACAGATGATAGAGGCCAAGGCTTTTCATTGTGACTGAGTAGCGACCGTAGCAGGCCATACAGATTAGTAAAAATGTCATTACTGTCACTGTGGCCCAAGCGGCGCCAATGCCTCCCATTGCTGGGAATCCAAACTTGCCAAATACCAGAGCATAATCGAGCAAGATATTGAGCAAGAAGGCCATACAGTTGAACACCATGACCGGTCGCGTATCGCCCATACCTTCGAAGGTGCTGCGAAAAGCAAAAAAGGCGGGAAACATAAAGCCGGTAATCAGAAAGGGCAGTAGGTAGCCTCGGGCTATGCGGAACACCTCTGCGGAAATATCTAAACTGCCTAATAGCTGAACGCCAAGTAGAACAGCAACGCAGGTAAATATCCCCATTGGCAGCGCGAGCCAGAGTGCCTGCTGAAACTGAAAACGCACCCGTTCAGGCTGCCCGGCACCCCAGTAATTACCAATGATGGGGCTATTGCCAATCATGATGCCGATAACCACCAGATTGATCATCGACCATATACTGCCGCCCAGCTGAAGCGCTGCCAGCGTGTCGGGGCTAACCTGTCCGGCCATATAAATATCGGTTACAGTCATGCCCACCACGGCGACCTGACCGAGAATTAGCGGCCCGGCAAGACGAAGTAATACGCGAGCATTCTCTATAAAAGTGGGTCTTGTCTTAGTGATCATTTTTCATTTATATCAGGTGCGTTCTGTATTCTCGTTGAATGCCCATGTCAAAGGAAGTAAAAGTTACGATCAGAGATATCTGTGATCATATTTGGAATCTTTTAGGGGAATGGCGCTCTAATTCGCAAGCATTAAAAAACCATCTCTAGGGAGTAAGAAACATGCAGGGACTAGTCAGCTTATACAGTCTGTTGATCGAAAAATTAAAATCCATTAACTGGTTGGGACCGCTCGCGTTTCGGGTCTATCTGGCCCCTATTTTTATTGGCGTAGGCGCCCATAAATTTGCCAATTTTGAAGATATGGTGGCCTGGTTTGGAAATCCTGACTGGGGCCTGGGTCTGCCCATGCCTACATTGATGGTTTTCCTCGCTGCCAGCGCTGAGTTGTTTGGTGGTCTGGCATTGCTTGTTGGTGTAGCGACGAGGCTCTTTGCCATACCGCTCATCTTTACCATGCTGGTGGCCATGGGCACGACACATTGGGACAACGGCTGGTTTGCTATCGCTCCAGGTGACCCTTCTACAAGTACTGCCAGCGTCTTGGCCGCGGTGGGTATTCCGGCGGCACAGCGTAGCCTGAAAAATAGTGAGGGCATGGGTGCCCGAGTTGGTGCGGCAAAAAGCATTTTGCGTAAACATGGCAACTACAGCTGGCTCACGGAGAAAGGTAATTTAGTGATTCTCAATAACGGCATCGAATTCGCCGCAACCTATCTAATTATGCTGTTAAGTCTTCTGTTTACGGGTGGCGGCCGCTGGGTAAGTCTGGATTACTGGATTGCCAGACGTTTTAAACTCTAGGGCTTTAGGCTTACGGGCTAGCGCCGATTTAGTAGAGCAACACAGCAGAGCGATATAGTAGCCGGCTCCTGGCCCTGCCCAGGGGCCACTTATTAATGTCAGCTAATAATTAACAATTCTGCTACACTCCGCGCCATCCGCGGGTATGCCAGTGGCCATAGGCTTGGACTCCCCAGCTAACTCATTGTTAATTACAGCGTAGACATACTTTGACTGAAAATAATTCTGCACCTACAGATACCACGCCTGATACTTCTGATACTAAGGTTGCTACTGCCGCTGAAGCTACAGTTGATTCAAAGGCTGAAGCTAAGGTCGATACCAAGGCTGAAAATAGCCAGGCTGAAAAATCCTCTTCAAATCGTCGTAGCAGAGGTCGCGGTCGCGGCGGATCTAGCTGGGACCTTTCTCAATTTGAAGTTGCACCTGAGGAAGGGAAAGTCAGATTCCATGACTTTGATTTACCCCTGCCGCTTATGCGCGGCATTCAGGATACTGGTTTTAAATTTTGCACACCTATTCAGGGTGCCTCGTTGCCACATACCCTTAACGGTCATGATATCGTCGGTAAGGCACAGACAGGTACCGGCAAGACGGCTGCGTTTCTAATTAATATTATTACCGATCTGCTTAAGCACCCTATTGAGGGTGATCGCTATATGGGCGAGGCTCGATCGTTAATTTTGGCACCGACCCGTGAGTTGGCAATACAGATTGCTGATGATGCGGTTGCGCTTTTAAAGCACACCAAACTCAATGTGCACTGTTTAGTGGGCGGCATGGACTACGGTAAGCAGTTGCAAAAAATGCAGAAGATGCACTGTGATATTTTGGTTGGAACGCCTGGCCGACTGTTGGATTTTGCCAACAACCGCGACGTCTATCTGGATCAGGTAGAAGTGATGGTGATTGATGAAGCTGACCGTATGCTAGATATGGGCTTTATTCCACAGGTGCGACGTCTGGTTAATTTGACGCCAAAGCGTGAAGATCGCCAGACCCTGCTGTTCTCAGCAACCTTCACCCCAGAGATACTGCGCCTATCAGGCACCTGGACCGACAAGCCGGTAACCGTAGAAATTGGTGCCGAGCGAGTGGCCACAGATACGGTAGAGCAAAAAGTGTATATCACTACGGCCAGTGAGAAATTTGCCTTACTGCACAATATTCTTATCGGTGATGATGTGGACAGCGTAATGATTTTCGCTAACCGTCGAGATATCTGCCGAACCCTCCAAGAGAAACTCAATAAGAAAGGCTTTAAAGCTGGTTTGCTGTCTGGCGATGTACCCCAGAACCGACGCATGAAAACCCTGGAGTCCTTTAAGAGCGGCGCGACCAAAGTGATGGTGGCAACCGATGTAGCGGGTCGAGGTATTCATGTTGACGGCGTAAGTCATGTGATTAACTACACCTTGCCGGAAGAGCCAGAGGACTACGTTCACCGTATTGGCCGCACTGGCCGTGCTGGCAGTACCGGCACATCGATTAGCTTCGCCTGTGAAGACGATGCATTTTTGCTCGAGCCAATCGAGAAGTTGCTGGATATGAAGCTGGCCTGCACTATGCCAGAGGAAAAGTTACTGCAACCGGTTCCTTCTAATTACAAGCCTGCAGCACGCAAGCCAAAAGTAGAAGCTATGCCTGAACAGAGCACAGAGCCAAAAGTAGATCAAAAAGAAGAGCAAAGCCAAGAGAAGACTGTTAGCGAAGACTAGATGTCAGCTAGCAGTTTTTAGACAACAGGCTCTAATCTAGAGCCTGTAATCGATTGCTCCTTATCCAAAGCAGGGTTCCACCAATAACCGTCGCTGGCAGCAATAGCAGATTAAGGATTGGAATAGCGGACGCTGCCAATGCCGAAAACCCAAACCCCATCGACTGCCATCTCTGTGCTGCTGCACGCTGGCGTAAATCTCTAAAACCAACCTGATCAATGTCTGCGCCATAATCTAAATACTGCAATGCCAGTGACCATGCTGCCCAGCTGCCCGCCACAATAGGCACCAGTAGGTTGGCCAGTGGGATAAAACTAATTGCCAGACAGAGCAGTCCCACAGCAATGGCTCGTGGAATCAGATAACCCATGAGCTGGAGTTGTCGAACAAAGCTACCCCAGGCAATTTCTAACATGGGTCTGGGTTCTTGGTATGTTTGATTGTCGCCCATCATCAGTATAATTTTTTCTGCGATCAGGCCATAAAACGGTGAGCCAATGAGGTTGGCAATCAGGGTGAAGGTGAAGGCATAGATTACCAGCGCTAGCGCGGCAAAAAGACCCCAAATAATCCAGACCAGCCAGTGCAACCAATCCGGTGCCAGGTTGATAACACTGTCTAGCCAACCCCCGAGCCATTGGGCTGCGAAGCCAGTGGCACTGGCAAATAGTACTATATTGATTAGCAGTGGAATTATCACCAGCCAGCGAATATCCCGATGCCAGAGTAACCTCAGGCCCTCAAGAATTAGGGCTGGGCTAGAAATAATAGAAGGCTGTTGTCTGTGCATGTTTTTTAAATATCCGTTCAATCAACTTTTACAATACCAAGAATAGCATCTATGCTTTTTAAAACATGCACTTTTAAAATCAGACTTAGTTCAAGGAAAAATATATGGGTAAGGTCGTAAAAATAACATTGGTATTGCTGTTGGTCCTGACTGTTGTGGTGGTAATGAATCTGGGCAGCGGCCTTAAAACCCTAGTTGAAACTCTGGGGCCAGAGATGACTCAGTCTCAGGTTAGCCTGGGCAAAGCCAAGATATCCCTGATGTCAGGCGAGGGCAGTTTTAAAAATCTGGTGATTGGCAATCCCGAAGGCTTTGATACCCAGCACGCTTTTTCACTGGGGGAGATCAGCTTTAAGCTGGATCCGGAGTCGGTGACTACAGATACCATTGTGGTGGAATCCCTGCGTATTCTGGCCCCGAAAATCATCATGGAGTCCGGCCGTGGCGGCAGCAATCTTGATCGCATTCAGGAAAATATCCAGGCCTATCTAGGTTCCAGTGCTCCATCGTCTGAGGCTGAAGAGGGCGTTAGCAAGAATATTGTTATCAAAGATTTGCTGATTAGTGACGCTGTGCTCGAATATGGCCTGCTGGGTTCGACCACCTTAGACCTGCCATTGCCTGAGCTGCATCTGACCCATATTGGTGAAGAGGGGCAGGGAGTTTCTATCGCCGAGGCCAGCGCCAAAATAATTGCTGAGATTTCTAAGAGTGCATCCAAAGAGGCCCTCAAATCTGGGGCACTCAAAGATGCGGGCAGTAAGCTAGAAGATCAGATAAAAGACAAAACCAGTGAGCTAAAAAGCCTGTTTAAAGGGCTAAAAAAGTAGAGAGGACACAAACAGCTAAATAGCTTTTTAGCTGTGGCGCATAATGCGCGCCTTCTGACGATCCCAATCCTTGGCCTTGTCGTCTTGGCGTTTGTCATAGGTGGCCTTGCCCTTAGCCAGAGCAATTTCGCACTTAATAAGATGGCCTTTCCAGTACAGAGCTGTGCACACGCAGGTGTGGCCTTTTTGGTTAACCCCTTCCTCAAGCTTTTGAAGCTCGCGGTAGTTGAGGAGTAACTTTCTAGTTCTGGTGGGGTCGGTGACAAAATGCGTAGAGGCCGATGGCAGGGGTGCGATATTGGTGCCAATCAAAAAGGCCTCACCATTTTTCAAAAATACATAGGTATCCGTCAGGTTGACCCTGCCGTCACGTAAGCTTTTTACTTCCCAACCCAATAGCGATATTCCCGCCTCAAATTTCTCTTCGAGGAAATAATCACGCTTCACCTTTTTATTTAAGGCGATGGTGCTGGATTGCTGTTTGGGTTTCTTTTTAGTCATAGGCCGCGATTATACGTTGGCCACGGCGATTGTCATGAAATATTACCAACCTTAATTAGATACTGTATTCAATAGGGGTTATGGGTACAATTTGGCCATCAAAAACGGAGAGCACTTGTGGCAATACAACAAAAAGGAATGCACGGGGCCTGGGCCAGTCGATGGACCTTTATTATGGCCGCGACGGGGTCAGCTGTTGGCCTGGGTAATATGTGGAAGTTTCCCTATGTGGCAGGTAGCAATGGCGGTGGTGCCTTTGTTTTGGTCTACCTGGGCTGCATTTTGCTAATCGGTGTACCGGTCATGATGGCTGAGGTATTGATTGGCCGACAGGGCCGTCAAAGCCCGGTCAACTCTATGCGCGATGTGGTTAACGAAAGCGGTGCTCATTCCCGTTGGCGCCATGTTGGCTGGGTAGGTGTTGCGGCGGGTATGTTAATCCTGTCGTTTTACGCAGTGATTGCTGGCTGGGCACTGGCTTATATTTTTGAAGCGGCCTCTGGCGAGTTAGTTGGCATTAATGGTGATACCGCAGGTGCAATATTTGGCAACTTGCTGGCAGATCCCAGTCGCCTAATTTTCTGGCAATCAGTATTCATGCTGCTTTGTATCGGTGTAGTGGTGGGGGGCGTAAAGAAAGGGCTGGGTGTCGCGGTAGAAATACTCATGCCATTGCTGTTTATTATGTTGCTGCTACTGCTGGGCTTTAGTTTTTTTAAGGGAGATTTTGCCGCAGCGTGGAATTTCCTGTTTAACTTTAATGTTGAATTGCTGACTTGGCGGGGCGTGCTTGAAGCTATGGGCCAGGCATTCTTTACCCTGAGCATTGGTATGGGTGCGATTATGGCGTACGGCGCCTATATGCCCCAGAACGCAAATATAGGTAAAACCATTTTGATCGTGGCATTTTTTGATAGCCTGGTTGCGATTGTCTCTGGATTGATTATTTTCTCGATTGTTTTTGCCACCCCAGGAATCGAACCCAGTGCCGGCCCCGGACTGATGTTTATCAGCCTGCCCATCGCGTTCGGCGGTATGCCCGGCGGCTTGTTAATTGGCTCGGCATTTTTTATCCTGGTGTCTATTGCGGCCTGGAGTTCGGCTATTTCTCTGTTGGAACCCTGTGTTGCCTGGTTGATAGAGGCAAAGAACATGGGGCGTGTACAGGCCAATCTGCTCCTGGCTGGCTTTGCCTGGCTACTGGGTCTGGGTTCTGTGCTGTCATTTAATGTCTGGTCTCATATAAAGTTGGCTGGCTTTACCATTTTCGACTTCCTCGACTTCTTAACGGCCAATATTATGTTGCCCCTGTCGGGTCTTTTGATCGCTCTGTTTGTTGGCTATGCGATGAAAAAGGAATTGATTGATGCCCAGATGGCGGGTACATCACCCAGGGTAATGAAACTGTGGCAAGTCACATTGCGATATATTGCACCTGTGGCGATCAGTGCGGTGTTTGTGATGGGCATTGTCGATAAATTTTTCTCCTAGGATTTGCTGTGACGACAATTAAGCGTTCAGCGCTGGTAATGCATCCGGCCAAGGCTATGTACTCATTGGTCAATGATGTATCAAGCTATCCAGAGTTTATGGATGGCTGTCATGGCGTTGAAGTATTTGAGCACAGCGACAGCACTATGTTGGCTCGCCTTGATCTCAAGAAGGCGGGGGTGAAGCTTAGTTTGATGACTAGAAATAATTTGCATGAAACTAACGCTGATGGGGTCGGCAGTATAGAGATGACGCTCGAGGATGGTCCGTTTAAAACCTTTCTTGGGGTCTGGACCTTTACGCCTTTAACCGAGGAAGCCTCTAAGGTATCTTTGGATTTGGAATTTGAGTTTAAGAATAGAGGCATGGGTCTGGCGGCCTCTAATCTGTTTTCAGGAGTGGCTAATAATTTAGTCGACTCTCTGTGCCAGCGCGCTGACAAAGTTTTTATGGAGGGTCATGATGGCCGATAGCACTGTTGAAGCTAGCACTATTGAAGCTAGTAGCACTGAAACAAAGAGCAGCATGATTACCGTTGAGGTGGCCTATGCGCTGCCGGAGAAGCAGACATTGTTATCACTGTCCGTGCCTGCAGGAACAACAGCCTTAGAGGCGGTAGAGCAGTCAGGAATATTAAAGACATATCCGAATATCGATACAAATAGCGACAAGATGGGTATATTTTCTCAGGTTTTGGGCACAAAAGGCTTGGATGAGCCAGCTGCCTATAAGATGCGTGAGAGAGACCGTATTGAAATTTATCGGCCTCTTATTGTGGATCCCAAAGAAGTTAGACGTCGCCGCGCGGAAGAGGCTAAGGCTAAAAAAGAAGCTTAAGGGACGGCCTAATCATACGCTCAAAATTCGAGCACAAAAAAGCAGGCTTAGGCCTGCTTTTTAGTATTTTCAGAATTCACTATCCAGGTTTTGGCGCGCTTCAGCGCTCTTCAGGAATGGCCGCAGTAGGCAAATAGTCGCCAGTCATTCGGGTCAGGTTGCCCTCGGCATCAAAATAGATGGTTACCCGTTCTTCGGTGGTGACACCCTCTGGCGACAGGCGGCTAAAGTAATAATCCCAGCGCTGCTGATCGAAGGTATCTGCGATCAAAGGTGTTCCCAATACAAACTGAACCTGCGACTTGGTCATGCCCGGGAGCAGTTTATCAATCATTTCCTGGTCAACAATATTACCCTGCTTGATCTCAACTTTATGCACGCTAGGAAATTTGACCCAGCTGCAGCCAGTGGTAAGTAGTGTAAAACTAATCAGTAAGGTAAGAACTATTCGCATTGATGGCTTCCAGTTGGTTCCGCAAACGGTGATAATACCTAAAGCACATCCCATAGAGAAGAGGTAACTATGACTCCAGAAGACCAGGAGCTAAAAAAAGTAGGCCTAAAGGTCACATTACCCAGAATCAAGATTTTACAGATCCTTGAGACCTGCGCAGACCGGCATATGACTGCAGAGGATATCTATCAGGCGCTGCGTGATGCGGCGGAAGATGTGGGTATAGCAACCGTCTACCGAGTGCTAACTCAGTTTGAGGCCGCTGGCCTTATCGAGCGACACAATTTTGATAACGGCCCCGCCGTTTATGAGCTTGATCGCGGCGAGCACCATGATCATATGGTCTGCACAGAGACAGGCGCTGTGATCGAATTTCACGATGCTGAGATTGAAAAAATCCAAGAGCGAATTGCCACCCAAAATGGCTATCAGCTAGTGGGCCACAGTTTGGTTTTATACGTGAAGCCCAAAGATTGAAAATTGTTAAACCCCTAAAATAATAAGAATAAACCTCTCATGATTTCATTACAGCAACTCGAAGACTTCTTTAATGCCTGGGCAGACATGATGTGGAGCACGCCGCTGGTGATCTTGCTGGTTGGTGGGGGTGTGTTCTTTATGTTTTATTCCCGCTTTCAGCCCTACCGGTATTTCGGCCATGCGATTGATTTACTGCGGGGCAAATACAGCGATCCCAATGATCCGGGTTTTATCCCCCATTCTCAGGCGTTAGCCACTGCGCTCTCTGGCACTATTGGCCTGGGCAATATTGCCGGTGTGGCTATTGCCATTAGCATTGGTGGTCCTGGTGCTGTGTTCTGGATGTGGGTCACTGCGATCGTTGGTGTAGCCACCAAATTTTATACAGCCTCACTTTCGGTTATGTATCGTAAGACAGATGCGGATGGTGTGGTAAATGGCGGCCCTATGTATGTGATTACTCAGGGAATGGGCCAGCGCTGGTATCCACTGGCGGCCGTATTTGCTGTGGCTTGTCTGGTAGGCGCGCTGCCGCTTTTTCAGGCCAATCAATTTATTCAATTGCTTAGAGACGTGGTGGCTATTCCCGCTGGCTGGGCAACCCCTGAGGAGCATTTCACCTTTGATCTGGTGTCTAGTTCCATTGTAGCTGTGTTGGTGGCTATGGTCGTGGCGGGTCGAATTCAGCGTATCGGACGCCTGACCGTAAGATTGGTACCTACCATGGTAGTCATGTATTTAATGATGACAGCCACGGTGCTGTACACCTATGCCTCAGAAATTCCGGCCATGTTATGGCTGATTGTCAGCGACGCATTTACCGGTGAAGCCGCTGCAGGTGGCTCTATCGGTGCGGTTATTTTAATTGGTGTACGCCGAGGCGCCTTCAGTAATGAAGCGGGCATTGGTACCGAATCTCTGGCCCATGGTGCAGCTAAAACAGTCGAGCCGATTAGAGAGGGTATTGTGGCGATGGTTGGGCCGGTTATCGATACCTTGGTGGTCTGTACCTGTACCGCGCTGATTATTTTGCTAACCGGTGTCTGGGACAATGATTCTGGTCTTGAGGGTGTGACTATGACCGCTCGCGCAATTGAACAGGTATTCCCAGTGACGGGTATCTACCTATTATTGATTATGGTGGGCATGTTGAGTTTCAGCACCATGGTTACCATGTGGTTCTATGGTGTTAAGTGCATGGGCTTCTTGATTGGGGTTGAGCGCCAATATTATTATTCGCCCATCTACCTCGGCCTGCTGGTTGTGGGTGCGGTGGTCTCTATGGATATCGTCAATGGTTTGATTCTGGCGTCCTATGCCACCATGGCAATACCGACCATGATTTCGGCGCTGTATCTGGCACCGAAAGTGAATGTGGCAGCGAAGGCTTACTTTGCGGCACTTAAGTCTAAGTAAGGCTCAAATTAAAAGGAACGCTGTTGCCGAGTGCTCTGGTAGAGAACTCGGCATTAGTAGAATGCTCGGCAGCTAATAAATAGCTCGCGGCTAAAGCAGCTCTTCAATATCTTTGGCGATGTCTGCAGGTTTGCTGATGCTGCCAAATCGTTTAATCACGTTGCCTTCACGGTCGACTAAAAATTTGGTGAAATTCCACTTGATGCCATCGGTAATAACGCCGCCGGCCTGTTGGGTTAGGTAGGCATAAAGTGGATGTCTGTTGGGGCCATTGACGTCAATTTTGCCCATTACGGGAAAGCTCAAACCGTAGTTCATCTGACAAAATTCCTGAACCTCTGCATTGCTGCCAGGCTCCTGCTTGCCAAACTGATTACAGGGCATGGCAATAACCACCAGACCGCTTTCGCTGTGTTTTTCATGCAGTGCCTGTAATCCCTCGTACTGGGGCGTAAAACCACATTTACTGGCGGTGTTAACAATCAGCAGTACTTTGCCACGGTAGTCTTCAAGAGATTTTTCATCGCCTTTACTGGTGGGTACGCTGAAGTCGTAAATTGATGCAGTCATAGTTATTCTTCTTATTTTAAAGGGTTACTTAAAGCAGTGTTCTGCTGCGGGAAAGCTGCCATCGCGAACGGCATTGCCGTAGGCGGTAATGGCATCCTGAATACTTGATGAGGTCTCAAGAAAGTTGCGCGAAAAGCGTGGTAGGCGCTGGGAAATACCCAGCATATCGTGAAGTACCAACACCTGAGCATCGGTGTCTGGTCCGGCACCAATGCCAATCACCGGTATGGTTAATGCCTGCGATAGCTCACGCCCAAGAGACGAGGGCACGCATTCCACGACAATTAAATCGGCACCGGCTTCTTCAAGTATCTTAGCTTCAGCGATCATCTGCGCTGCGGCCTCTTCTTCTTTACCCTGCACCTTATAGCCGCCGAGTTTATGCACTGACTGTGGGGTTAGACCCACATGACCACAGGCGGGAATACCTCGCTCGCTAAGCATATAGATACTTTCCGCGAGCCATTCTCCACCTTCTAATTTAACCATCTGGGCACCGGCCTGCATCAGTATTGCAGCATTATCCATAGCCTGATTTTCGGTGGCGTAGGACATAAAGGGCATATCTGTCACCAGCAAGGTGCGACTGTTGCCGCGTTTTACTGCGGCGGTGTGGTAGGCCATTTCGTCGACAGTCACAGGGATGGTGCTATCACGTCCCTGAATAACATTGCCCAGGGAATCACCGACCAACGTCACTTCTATGGCGGCGGTTTCGATGAGTCGCGAAAAGGTGTAATCGTAGGCGGTGATAACGGCAAATTTTTCACCGGCCGCCTTCATGGCATTCAAACTGCTAATGGTGGTGGTTTTCATTGTGAACTTGAAGCCTCAATAGGTCTGCGAGTCGGCCACGGTACTGGGTTTCGCCGATTATGACAAGAGATCAGCCTGTGGCTAATTGGTTAATGGGGCTTTTAATGGAGTCTGCCATGGGGCGAGCAATAGGGTGGGGGTTGTAATAATGGCGCCCCGATTTTAGCTGCACTATGTATTTTACTAGATTTTCGTAGTCCAGATCACCTTCCGCCAGATTGATTGCTGCGGTATTAACGATCAGTAGTGGTGTGTCGTTGTAATGGTAAAAGAACTGGGTGTAGGCGTCGTTTAACTGCTGAAGATAGGCCTGCTCTATTGGCTTTTCTATCGCTGTGCCGCGGCGCTGCACACGTTCATACAGAGTTTCTGTGGGGGCCTGCAGATAGATCACCAGATCAGGCTTGGGCAGGTCGGTAATAATGTTGTCATACACGTTTTGATACAGACGATACTCGTCGTCGTCCAAGGTGACCTTGGCAAAAAGCGGGTCTTTATCGATCAGAAAATCCGAGACGCGCACCTGCTGAAAGATATCACCCTGACGCAGATCCTGTAACTTACGCATACGCTGAAACAAGAAAAATAGCTGAGTGGGTAAAGCATTGGCCTTACGATCCTGATAAAAACGCTCTAAGAATGGGTTTTCTTCAGCCTCTTCAAGGAGTGTTTCATAGTTAAAAGTCTGGGCCAGACGTTTGGCTAATGTGGTTTTACCAATGCCAATTGGGCCTTCTATAGCAATGTAGCTGGGGATGGTCGATGCGGTGAGATCAAGTGCTAAATCATTGAGACTATTCTGTTCCACATTGCCCTCCAAGGTTTTTGCTGAATCCAAATTCTATAATTTTACGATACCTTGGTCAGAGCAGTTTGCCAATAGGCTGAGGATGTTTTCACCCGTCGGCAAGACAATACTGGCATCTAAATCTTGAAGAGGGGCTAGCACAAAGGCGCGCTCATGCATTCTGGGGTGCGGGATGGTCAATCGTTCGCTGTCTATAACCTGCTGATCGTAGAGCAGAATATCTAGATCTAGGGTTCTGGCTCCCCAGCGAATGGTGCGCACTCGACCCTGCTGCTGTTCTATCTGCTGTAGGCAGGCTAGAAGGTCTAGGGGTGAGAGTTGGGTGTTAAGACATGCCACGGCATTGATGTAATCAGGCTGATTACCGGGGCCAATGGCCTGGGTCTTATAGCGATTGGACACCGCTATAAGATGGATATCTGGATGCTGTGAAATACTGTCGATGGCATGGTCTAGCTGAGTTTCGGGGCTGCCGGCATCACCTTCAAGGTTGCTGCCCAGCCCGATATATACCTCAGCCATAACTCGGCTACTCTGGTGTAGAGCTGGGCTTTGGTTTACGCCGGTTGCGACGTTTGCGATTACTGCCGGGGTCGCCAACCGTCCGAGACATCTGTTCCTGCATGTCTTCGCTGGCATCCTGATAGGCAGTCCACCAGTCTCCTAGGCCGCTCAACTCTTCACCCGCCTGTTCACGGAGTAACACAAAGTCATAGGCAGCACGAAAGCGTGGGTGCTCGGCGAGACGTTTGGCCCGATGTCCGCCTCGGCGGGGTAACAGTAGCTGTAAGTCCCAGATCTCGCGCATGGGCATGGTAAAGCGACGGGGAATAGCCGTGATAGAAATCTGTTTGGCGATTACTTCACCTGAGGCTTTACTCAGGGCATAGGCTGCCGAGTTGCCACGGTCGCGGTAATGGGCGGCCAGTTTTTGCACGGCTGGCCAAAGTAATGCGGCATAGATAAAGGCTGGCGTCACACGTTTTTCAGCGCGAATACGCAGGTCAGTATTGGTAAATGCCTGCTGAATTAGCTTGCTAGTAAGGCCATTGGTGTCTTTCATCATCCCGCCTACCTGGGGAATGATACGCTCGAATAAGCCGTACTCATGGAGCAACCAAAAAGAGGCTAGGCCCTGACCACTCATAAATAATTTGAGGGTTTCATCAAACAGTCGGGGTGGCGAAACATGTTCCAGATCAGCTGCCAGCTTGTGCATGGGCTTGCCGGTACGAGGTTCGATAGTGAATCCGAGCTTGGCGGCAAAACGCACCACTCGCAGCATACGAACTGGATCTTCACGGAACCTTGTGGCGGGATCACCCATAATACGAATAATGCGTTTTTCAATATCACCCAGACCATCGGCGAAGTCGTGGATGCTGTTGTCGCCTGGATCGTAGTACATGGCATTGATGGTCAAATCGCGGCGACTTGCATCATCGGTGAGGCTGCCAAATACATTGTCTCGCGTAAGCATGCCGCTATCGGTCTGCTGGCGATGGTTTTTTCGGTTGTCGTTAGATTTGTTTTCATTGGAGCGGAAGGTTGTCACTTCAATAATTTCGCGACTAAATTGCACATGCACAATTTGAAAACGACGGCCAATAATCCTTGAGCGTCTAAATAATGATTTTACTTCGGCGGGTTTGGCATCAGTGGCTACGTCAAAATCTTTGGCTTTGAGTCCCAGCAGCAGGTCACGCACGGCGCCACCTACAACGTAGGCTTCGTATCCAGCGTCCTGTAAAACCTCGACCACTTTGCGAGCATCGCGGCTGATCATTTTGGGTGATAACGAATGATATTCAGACGTGACGATAACGGGTTCACCAGTATCTCGTTGAGACTGACCCTTATCGAAGAACCTACTAATAATTTCCAGCATGTACAGCGTGCCGATAGATGATTTAAAGGCGTTAGTCTACCAGAGGATCGCACAACAGGGGAGCATTGGATTAAGGATACGGCTAGAAGGGGTGGAGGTTGTAGCGATTAGCTCGAAGGGAGATAGCGCTCGGACAGGTATGTGTAATTCTGCTGAGGCTGAAAAGTAAAAAGGGATTGCCCTAAGACAATCCCTTTCAATGGTTCTTAAAGTTCAAGCCCTAAAGCTGTAGCCCCCAGAACACTTTCGCAATCCATCCAATTTTTATTATTTTTTATTGTTATTATTACTCAAGAACTCGTCTTGGTGATTCTATTCTAATTAGAATTAAGCTGGCTACAAGCGTTTTTTGGGTTTATTTTTTAACTGAGCATAGATCCTAGATAACTGTTACTTTTTGAAACATACCTAAGTGAAAAGCCCAACAAATAACCCTATAGATCGGGCTTAATCTGATTTTTTACGACTAATGCCAAGCTTATTACGTCGTTCCCATAGAGATTTTCGACTAATCCCCAGCTTTTGAGCCAGTGCGGTTTCACTCATATTTTCCTGATTTTCCAAGACAAAGCTGGTGAAATAATCTTCTAGGGACAGTCCTGCCGGCGCGTCGTTATTGGCACCGGGCTGCAGCTGCTCTATGTCAGGTTCGTCTTCAAGCTGATCTTCTTCATAACCCATGCCGAGTAATGCGGCAGTAATAGGCTGGCCAGGTTCCGACAATATAGCGCCTTGGTAGAGCATGTTTTGCAATTCACGGACATTGCCAGGCCAGCTGCACTCAGCTAAGGCCTGATGTGCGTCTGGCGATAGGTCTACGGTAAAACCAAGTTCCACAGAGTACTGGTCGAGAAAATACTGGGTTAAGTTGGGAATGTCTGTGGCGCGGTGGCGCAGGGCAGGCACCTGAATACTGACCACATTGAGGCTGTAAAAAAGATCTTTACGAAACTTCCCGGCTTGACTCAATGCCTGTAAATCAAGCGAGGTTGAGGCAATACAGCGAAGGGTGCTGTGCTGCTGTATGGCTTGCATGGCCTGAGATTGTAGCGCAGCGGGCAACTCGCAAATATTGGCTAAAAATAATGTGCCTAAGGGTTTTTCGGTTAGCTGTTCCAGCTGTTGAGAAAACTGCACAGCATTAACAGAGGCGCAGTTGATGGCCATAAAGGTCTTCTCAGCGGCAGCACTGGCGCGGTGAATAATCTCGGCAATAATACGTTTACCCGTGCCGCTCTCACCCTGAATAACCACGGGTGCTGCGGTGGGTGCGGCCTTGTCTATGGTACGTAGAATCTTGAGAATCTCTGAGCTACTACCCATCAGTAGTTGGTTTTCGGCAATCGCCAAATCCACATCTTGCTTTGACTCATTGATGATGCGCTTGACCGCACTGACCATCTCATCATGATCAAAGGGCTTGGAAATATAGTCAGCGGCGCCCTGACGCATGGTTTCAACTGCAGATCGAAGGCTGGCATAGCTGGTCATGACCAATACAGGCACACAGCCTGCCGGGTTAATAAGATCGGTTCCTGGACCGCCAGGGAGGCGTAGGTCACTAATGATCAGGTCAAAACTATTGAGATTAAAAGACTCTCTGGCCGCTTTGACGCTGACTGCCTCACTGACCTCGTAATGATGGCGCTCCAATAGCTTGCACAGAGACGAGCGAATAATATCTTCGTCTTCTACGATTAGGATGCTTTTAGGATTGCTGTTACTCATGGCGGCGATGATAGTGGAAAAATAAGGGTCACAGTAGTGCCGCAGTGACTATTTTCTGCCGGACTCGAAATTGATACCTCAGCCCCAAGCCGCTGCACCAGATTAAACACCACCCAAAGCCCCAATCCGGTTCCCTGACCTAGATCTTTAGAGGTCACGAAGGGTTCGAATATACGCCCTGAAATACCCTCTTCAATGCCGGTCCCAGAGTCGCTGATGGTCACTCGAACCTGCTTGGCCTCGGCTGTGGCATTGATAATAATCTGACCACCAAGGGGGGAAGCATCTCGGGCATTGCTTAGCAGGTTTAAAAATACCTGAATCAGCTGATGGTAGTCACCGGTGATCATTAGCTGATTGTCGATATTGCAGACACATTCAACCTCCGGTGAGGCGGTGCCAAGTGCCAGTAGCTGTATCGCTTCTGTGGCGGAATCATAAAGGTTCACCTGTTCAACCGGCTTTTGTAGGGCGCGATCACCTCGAGAAAAATTAATGAGGGACTGCACAATACGATTGATGCGTTCGGTCTGGGCCAGAATATGCTGTGCAGATTCGGCGATCTGGTCGGGCTCGGTTTCATGCTGCAAATTCTGTGCGAGACAGGCGATACCCGTGACTGGGTTGCCAATTTCATGGGCTACCCCGGCGGCCAGTCGGCCCACAGATGCCAGGCGTTCGTTGTCGATAGAGTTCTGTATTAGTACCACTGATTTGGTCTGATCTTCGATCAGTAAAATAATATCGGCACTGGCCCCTTCAATATTTTGTTCCACAGACTTTTGCAGGCTGTACCAACGCACCTGGCCGTCTAGTTCAAGACGAAGGTTGTCGATACTCTTTTCGCCGCTATGGATAAATTCGCCAATGGCGCTGCACCAGGGTTCAGGCAAATCATTGATTGAGCTACCCGTGGCGACTTCGGGGCTGATATTGGTGTAGTCAGCGATGCTGGCATTCCACTTGAGTACTTCACCGGTCTGGTCGATGGATATAATTCCGATGGGCAAGTTATCCAGAATCTCACGGTGGTGGACACGCAACTTATTCAGCTCACTGGCAATGCCGGTGAGACTGTCACCATGAATCGCCAGCACTGATTCAACCCGATAAATATCATCGGGCTCTTTATTGGCGGCCAGGTTAATCGGCATGGCCTGCTGCATAATTCTGCTTGCGGCAAGCACGCCGTAACGCAGGTTTAATGAGGCGTTAATACTGTCGCGAATCTTGCGCAATGACCCAGGTCTGGTGTCAGAGCGATCGCAATCTGTAGCTTCTAGTGCTCGCTCCATCTCAATGCCGGCAGTATCTCCGAGTGCTAGACGCAAGCTTGCCTGCATTTCGGATACCGATTTTTGGCTTATCTCGATGCGGGCAGGGATATAGATATTGTCCGCCATGCACACCGCGGCATAGTATTTTTCTTTTTCGTCCATCTTGCCGTACAGGGAAAAAATACTGCTCAGGGTGACATTCAATAGCAGGGCTTCAATGGCCCAGATATTCCAGTTCTGCATGCCAAAGGTGACAGTGTTATTAACCCAGGGCACCGTTAGGTTCCAGTCTCCAAACAGCAGGGGCAGGGCTAGGGTTACCAGCCATACCAGCATGCCGGCGCTTAAGCCGACAATAAAGCCGAGACGATTAGCTCTGGGAATATAGATAACGGCCAGCATTCCGGGGGTTAGCTGGGCCAACCCAGAGAGACCAACCAGATAAAAATCGGTAATGCTACGACCCTTGATCATCAAACTTAGCAATAAACAGGCAATCAATAGCGTCGCGGCGATAATCATCTGGCGCCTATTAATCCAGTCGGAAAGAGCGGGCTGCTGCTGTAGGTCTTTATTCGGAAGTACAAAACTGTTCAATGTGATCTTGGATATGGTTAGGGTGAGGCTGCAGGTCAGTGCAATCGCCAGCAAAATAATACTGGCGGCACCCAGGCCTGCAATCACAGGATGTTGGGTTAGTGCTGGCAGGGCGAATAGATACTCCTGCAATGGCGACGAAGACTGCACCGCAATGCCGCTCCACAGCAGTGGAAAAACAGGAATGCAGGCCAGCAGTATCAGCAGAGGGTAGGCCCAGGCGGTAGTACTTGCCTGGCGATCAGAAATATTTTCCGAGACCAGAATACTGAAGTTGATAGGCAGGGCAAAGCTGGCGGCTAAAAAGATGGTAAACAGGCTGTAGGAGGAATCCATCCGCTGCACCACAAAGCGCTGGCCGCTATCTACGACCCAGGTATTCATCTCACCGACACTACCGAACACCGATTGAATCGAACTCCAGGCAGCAAGCCCCAATGCGGGTATCAGCAGTAATCCAGCCGCGGCCATAATCCAGCTTAGATGATTGACCACGCCAATCAAAATAGAGCGCCGGTTGAGGAAGATAATAATCATGGCTAGCAGTG
>Ga0115003_10001741_pt1 | contig 18675 bp, 19 predicted proteins | sample ArcticOcean_MG_C_7_FD_88736 | JGI IMG/M metagenome (GOLD analysis project Ga0115003, IMG submission 88736) | Marine microbial communities from western Arctic Ocean - ArcticOcean_MG_CB11_88 | ecosystem: Environmental > Aquatic > Marine > Oceanic | place: Arctic Ocean: Canada Basin | collected... | reverse complement strand
TCCCGTCCCCGCCCCGGGAGGGGCCCCCTGCCCGGGGGTTGGGAACCCCCCCCCCTTTTTGTAACTTCCTCCCCCCCCGGTGGGCGTAAATGGGGCCCCCCCCCCCCCCCCCCCCCCATAAAAAACACAGCTCACGGAGTCCCTCCTGAAAAAGCCCCCGTTCCGGTTCCTGCACGACGTCGTTTCCGAGGTGATGAGGAACACGGGTTACGGGGCTGGGCTTTTTACGGGCGCCGAGGTTGACGCCGGGGCCATCAAGGACAAGGATGGAAAAGTGAGTTGGCTTTCCAAAATTATCGACTGCGTCGCAATCGACTCGAATTTCGCTTCAGAAATACCTGTCGCGCGGCCGGTGAAAATAGTAGCCGGCTTGGAACCGGAGTTGACGAATTTGTTCCTTCAGGCTCTGGCAAAGGCTGCAACGAAAGGCGATGGCGCGGAGGCGGCGCGACGGGTTCTGAGCGGCGAAACCGCTGAGTCGGTTGCTGCGGCGAAACGGAAACACCATTCTTCAAGTCAATCTGCGAGTCATCAGACAAAGCAACGCACGTCCTTCGACCCGTTCGCGGGCGGCGAGGAGGACAGGACCACCGGTCATGACTCGCAACGAGCTTCCATAAAGACCTCGGAACCGGATTCGCCGGTAGAGGCAATTACCCAGAAACGGGAAGCGGCGCGCCCCACCAGCGCGAGGCGCGCGCCGCCGAGGGTTAAGGAAAAAGAGCCATCCTCGCTTCCCGAACTGTCGCCGCCTAAAGCGAAAGCAGTCCTTGGATCGATCCCGGGTGGGGATGGGGATTTAGGTATCTCAGGACCTGACCGCGCAAAAGGCGGAGTCGCGGCTGCTGTGATGCGTGAACGCGATGACTCGGAAAGCGACGATGAGTTGGACCAGGTTGGGATTGGGATGGACGACTTTGACGGCGACGCGAAAGTAACCACGGACCCACACGCGCCCACCGGCGCGCTGGTGAGGGACATGCTGGCCGCGAAAATGGAGGGTGACACCGCGTTGGGTGGGTTTGGTAACGTGTTTGGGGAGGTGGACGACAACGGGGGTTCGAACCCGGGGGGGGGGGTTATTTTGGGGTCGCGACGACGGCGGCGAGGAGACACTACTGGGAGCACGGGCGATGCTGTTTCGAATGAAAACGGTTCGGCTCGGCTCTCCGCGGACGTTTTCGCGGACCAGAACGAGAACACGAAAAAGAAAAGCGCAGCTAGTGACTTGACCACCGACCTCAACGCTGTGCGTGACAAAGTACAGCTTCTTACGCAAACAACCAACCCGCTGGGCAAAGCCATGGACGCTTTGGCGGAGAACGAGGGTTCCATTAAACGCGAAACTTTGTTTTGGCGTTTGGAACGCGCTAAACACTGCGTTTTAGCGGCAGAAACGCGGGGACTGGTGGCGAGTGATAAGAGTTCACGGAGTACCGATGACCCAAGTTCAAGGAGTAATGACCCGGAAACAGCCGTTGGCAAAAACTCCGCGGTGGACGAGGCTTTGGAATCCGTGGAGGAGGACATTACCCAAATGCGCGAAAAAATCAAACTCGCGCGTTTCGATATCGCGGCAAATGATTTGCGCATCCAAAAAGTCCTAGCCATGGTCGTCGCGCCGAGTTAGAGTTGTCGTGTGGGTATTTATTCACACACACCCTATTGTACCCACTCAGGGCTGCGTATCGCGACTACGCGCATCCCTTCACTTCACCCCTACGAGTATACCTCCGCCGGTAAAACTGATTCAACGCATTCATATCTCCTTCATTCATCACCTCACCCGTACACCTCCATCTACTACTACTCCCCCATTCACTTCCCTCCTCCCCAAATTCCGCTTCCCTTTGTAACCGCGATCTTGCCCCCACCGCCACTGCCTTCGTACTTTTTTAAGTAATCGCACCCCAGCGATTCCCGCGTGCTAACCTTCGTGAACGGGTTCGTGCCACTCGCGTTTTCGCAAAGCGCAATCGCCTGGGTGGGTGTTGACGAAAAAGGTCAGTCGCGAGTCGGCCGGGTGTACTGTATATCGCGATGTATGGACAAACAGTCACCAGCTGAGAGATAAAACAGTGCACCTGTGCGGTATGTAGTTGTCGCGAGTACCTGTAAATGTTACGGCCGTAGTGCACTCACCGAGGGGACGTAAACAGTGTCCTGGATTTGGGAAAGGCCAACACATGGCCGTACCTGGTACCGGTCCACCACGGCTTCGGTGAAATCCGCGTTGGTCACGTCGACGTCGCCTGGCACGAAAAAATCGAAAGTGTCAGTTGGCCGTGACGCGTATATCTGGGATTGGTATGAGGGATTGGAAAGGGTAGGCCCTGTACTCCATAGTATGAGGGATTGGAATAACCGTCCCTTCCCTTTCGTAACGCGCCCTTCGAAGAACGAGTATATCGCGATGTATGGACAACAGTCGCCAGCTTCGGTAATGTGTATGGGCAAACAATCAGGGGAATGTGTATGGGCAAACAGTCAGGGGAACGTGTTGGGTGGGAAAGCCCCGCACCTAAATCGCTCCGCGTGAAGTTGGCGTTTGTCGCGATTACGTTTCTGAAGTTGGCTCCTCGCAACACGACGTAATCAAGAAACGCGCTCTGCATGTCACTGCCTTCGAAGTTCACATTGGGCATGATGGCTCTGCTAAAGATAATGGCCCTCAAATCGCTATGTGAGAAGTCGCTGTCCCTCAAGTCGCACTCTGCGTAGATGGCGCCTTGCAAATCGAGACCGGAAAAGTCCTCCCCGATGTGGTCGCTTTTCGATTCCAAAATGACCTCCTGGACCCGGGGTTTCAAGGTCAAGCCCATGATGCTGGGTTCCTGCATGTCATCCAGAAAGGTCGCACCCGCCGGGGCTGGTAACGCCATCGCCGTGGTCATGCTGAGGTAAGCCCCTGCCGCGATGCCCGCGGCGGTGCGTCGCCACGAGTCGTTTCCCAAATGTAGTTTACCACCAGGCAACGACACGGAGGCCTTGGTTTTTTTGTCGTCACCACGGATGGGACTGGAAGTACCTCCGTGGTGTGATGATGACGTGGTTTGTGTACGGTCGCGTGTCGTCGCGCGCTTGCCATGCGGGCGCGTGGCCGTCGCGGTCACCGCGAAGCAAGACATCGGAAGCGCCAACCTGCTGCACGGAAGTGACGTCTGCGCCGAAACCGGTCGCGAAGAAGTGCTAGATGATAGTGAGAAAAGTGGGCGGAAGGACGGGATTCCGCTGGCGGAGTGCTTATTTTTAGGGATAGGGTCGGCCCATAGACACGCACGGTGCCAGTCTAACCCTCGCGGTGTGGGTGCCCGCGCATGTCTTTCGCCGCCACGAGCTCAGCTCGGGCGTGCCCAGTGAGGGTCTTCGGGTCACGCGAAGCGTCCCCGTCCACGACACGACCCACACGACGCGTGGTTTCGTGGGGGATCGAAAATGGCGGACGTCACCCTAAAAGCCGCCGACGGTCTTCCAAGATGGTGATGCGCGCCTCTTCCGAGGACACAACACCCGAGGAGCCTACGGAGGGGGGCATCCCGCTTCGGAACCTACGACGGGACACGAGCGCGCAGGAGTACGTGGATTTGAAAAAGAGTTTGTTCAAGAACACGGGGTTGTACGCGGCCGGGTTGGTGGCGTATTCCACGCTTGGTTATGGATTGGGAAACGGAATAAGCGCGGCGATCGGGGGCGTCTCCAGTTTGGTGTACCTAAACCTGCTATGCGAGCACGTGGATAAGCTGAGCTCGAAGGAAACGGACGACCCGGACGATTTGATGTACACGCGGAACCTGGTGTACGAACCGGTGACGGACGTCGGCGCGATGTTGGGCGGGGCGTTTGGAAAGTATTTCCCATTTAACACATTCCACTGACTGATTGCCCATATGGGACTGACATTTCTTTTTACAATCTCAGGAAAAGTGGGGAGCGTGTATTCGCAAGCGCTGTTTCAAAAAAGATTGCTAGTACCGGTCGCGGTGGCGGCGGCGACCAGGTGCGGGGCTTTCCCATGGTTCCCGCATTCCGCCGACAAATATATCACAACCGGACTCTTTTACCGAAGCTGGTGACTGTTTGTCCATACATCGCCCAATACAGTAAGACTCCCGACTGACCCTTTCGGCGTTGATCGGTACCAGCGCTTTCAACAAAGCCGATCTCCCCTTCGACGTAAACTACGGCCCACTGTTCCTCGGGTTCCTCACCTACAAAGCCGCGGTGTTGACGAAACTTTACCAGGACCTGAAACCCGACATCGTCGCCGCCATCGCGGGGAACCCGGAGGGCGAGGAGGAGTAGTCAGAAGTGCGGTTTATTTTTGAAAGGTAATTCTCAACGCCGACGTTCGGAGTACCGTTACCAGGTAACGAGAGGTTAATTGTTGTTTATATTCACAACAGCACGGCGTAGTACTAACAAGGAGTTAATAACAGGCAACCGGCGTGGTATTAACAAGGGTAGTGATAAATAAAGCGACACCCTCAAAACGCGTCAAGCGTCGGTAGCGCTGACGCGTCGTTTCAAAAAACCCCCAAAGCCGGATACGGTGCGCCTTTTCCAAATCACGCCTCAGCCTTGACGCCCCCCCCGCCCCGGTACACGAACGGGTCCAGCATCTGCGCCGTCGTCGTGGTGGTCGGGCCTTGCGGCGCGATTCCAATTCCCCAGGTAGGGTAAGGTGCCGCCGCGTGCGTGACCTGATTGAAAAAAAAAATGTCAGTCCCATATGGGCAATCAGTCAGTGGAATGTGGTTATTGGAAATACTTACCTCCGCCGCTGCGCCCCTCGCCCAGTACGGCAACGCCGCGCCCGCCGTCGAGACCCCCGGCGCGAACTCGCCACCGGGGGGGAGCTCCACCCCGTCAACGCCTATGAACGGCGGCGGCTTCCGCAGCGCGTCTTTGACCTTGAGAAACAGCCCCGCCTTTCCAGGAACCTGGCCTTTGACGTAGAGCAAGTTACGATTCGGATCAACCTTGTACACGAAAACCGACTGCACGGTTCGTTTCCGGTTCCCCATCCGTCCCGCCATCTTCTTCCCCTTCCAAACCCGACCCGGGTCTTGCGAGTTACCGATTGACCCTGATTGTAAAAATAGAAATGTCAGTCTCGTATGCGCAATCAGTCTGCGGAATGCGGTGAATGGGGAAATACGTACCGTGCGCGCGGTGTTTCTTCGTGGTGCCGTGCGTAGCGGGGAGCCCTGAAAAACCCCAGCGTTTCATTGGCCCCTGGAACCCTTTGCCAATCGTGAAACCCGTGATATCCACAAACTGACCGGCCACGAAGTGTGACGCGTTCAGCACTGGTGATTGTAAAAAAAAGTGTCAGTCTTGTATGGGCAAACAGTCGTTGGATTTGGGAGGGAAATACACAATACGTACCCGTGCCGACCGGCAACATCGCGTCCTCGGAAACCCGGAACTCCGCGACTTCGCGTTTGATGTTCACGCCGCACGAATCGAAGTGGCCCCTCAACGCGTTGCTCACTTGCTTTGGCTTTTTACTGCCCGCGCCGAGTTGTAGGGAAAAAACCCCGCGCGACGCGCTGTCACGCTTTTGCTGCGTGACCTGATTGGTTTGTTTTTGGAGAGGCGTCGCGATGGTAGGGATAGTAGGGTATGTTAGTATGGGGTGATAGTAGTAGTATGTGGTTAGTATGGGATGCTTAGTATTAGTATGCGTGCATACGGTGATGGGTAGGGAGCAAGTACAGTAAGACTTGTTCGTCTCGTGATACGGTATGGGCAACCACCCTGATGGGCTACGCTCGAATGAAAAAAAACAACCACAACGTAAACGTACCTGGCAGTCATCCACCCAAAGCACCGTTAACGGTACCGCCACGCCGTGTTCGTTCCACTCTCGTGTCATGCCGCACTTTATGACGAGCAGCCCTGTTCGTTTCTTAACCTCCGCCTCACCCGGTTTCACCACACCGAGCTCGGCAAAGTGCTGCGTTTGTAACAGCGCGTTGGTTTTGATGCGCCCGGGTTTCGCGAGGGAAGTGTGGGATGTGTGAAACGAACGGGGCGCCGAAATCGATCCAGACGTAATCGCCCACTGATCGTGCTCCCCCACGTTTCGCCATCCCCGCGAACCGTTCGCGCCGTGCGAAACCGCCCGTGCCCAGGACGGTACGCCGCCAATCGGGGACCCGCTCACCGAAGCGGATGCGCCCCAAGCCGCGCGACCCGCGTGCCTCGCCAACGACCGAAGCATGGTGCTGCCGAGAGTGGCGACTGATACGGAAAGTCTGCCTGCGATTTTGGCGATGATTGGATTTCGTCAACAGTTTTATGTTTCTTCGCGATGTCACACCCGCGGCCTCCATCGCCGACGCTCGTCACTTCGCGGCTTCGCGTGGCCCGCGTTTGCGTCCCGCGGTCGTGGGACGACACGGACGCGCCTTTCCCGCGGCAGGTCGGTGCTTCCGTTTCCGGTGGTTCGTGAAACCGGCACTACGGTTCCCGAAACATGCCCCAACAGCCCACCCCCGACGATGAGAAAAATAAAATGCGCTTCGCCGTGTTGGACTGCGAAGACTCTGTGAAGTGGGACGGGCACGCCATCGCGTTGTCACGACTGCTCGGCGCTCACGGCGAAACGTGGGAACACCACCGGTGCTGGTCGGGTGAGCTTCCTGATTTACGAGAAATAGAGAGCTATCAAGGCCTGGTGATCACGGGGTCGCACTACTCGACAAGGGACGAACAAACGCTGCCGTGGATTGGCAACCTGAAACGATGGATGTGCGTGTGTTGGGGGTTTCCCAAATCCCAAGACTGTTTGATGTCCCTCTTTGACCGCACTACTCGTGATGGATGTAGCATTGCCAGTACTTGTGATGTATGTAGTACTGGCAACTACTACATACATCACAAGTGCACTGTTAGGCCCGTTTACTCTACCCAATCCCCCATACAGTACACCTGTAGACTCAAGACTCGCGACTGACCTTTTCCATTCCCAATCCCAGCGCGAAAGTGGTGGTGGTGGGGGACGTGAAGATCTACGGGGTTTGTTTCGGGGCGCAGATCTTAGCGGAAGCGCTGGGTGGGCAGGTTGGGAAGAACGTGTGCGCCATTCCTTTCGTGCTGCAGCGGGAAATCGTAACGGTCACGGAGGCGATGAAACGACGGCCCGATTACGTAGCCGCGGTACGATTGATTCCTCCAAACGCGTGCGGGCAACTGTCAAAAAATAAAGCATCCGAGCAAAAACTAGCGATGATTCAGTCGCACGGAGACTGCGTTACGCAGCTACCCTCGTCCGCGACCCTTCTCGGTACATCGCCAACCGCACCACACGAGATCTGGGCGCTGGGCGAGGACGTGCTCGCGGTGCAGGGCCACCCGGAGCTGGATCGCGACTCGGCGCTTACTAAAATCCTCCCGCACGTAAGAGCGCTGACCGAAGACGCAGCCGCGTTCGCCAAGTCGTCCCTGCGTCTGGAAGTGGACCACGTCACGTTGATTGGGATGGTCCGCGGTTTCTTGCGGGGGTGCGACGGGCTGATGGTTGGGGATACCGCGGAGGTTGTGGCACGACACGTCGAGGCGTGCCGATTGGTGTTGTCGGACACGGCGGCGCCGCGCGTGCACGCTGCGAGTCAAAACGTTTCGGTAGCGAGCAGCACAGTGGACTCGGGCGCGGCTGCTGCGGCGGGCGCGGGGGCCGCGTCCGTGGGTAGTGTCTGTGGCACTAACGGTACTGCAACCTCACCAAAATCCCAAAACAACAACGTGTCGCGTTTAGCCAAGAGCAGTACGGGTGAGGAAACCGAAACCGATCGAGAAAAATATCAGGACCCGAGGGAAACGAACCGCGCGTTGCGGGTCGCGGCGGAGGAGGTACGTGTTGGGCCTTTCCCAAATCCCGCCTCCCTGTGTCGCCGATTGTCCGCCAGTAATTACTCACTCACGTTACGAAAGATTGAACTGACACTTTCTTTTATTTATCGCAAGGCTTTTCTCGCCGCGGCGCTCGCGGCGAAGGCGGACATCGCGGTCGTGAGTCACGAGTTCTCCACGTTGGCCAGGCTGAACGAACTGGCTTCGGAGAAGTACGAAGAACTGGGGGAAACCGTGGCCGGGCTCGGCGTGTTCGCGGATTCGTTAAGGCGGAAAGACGAAAACGTATCGCCGTTGTTCGACGATTTGGACGCCGTCGAGCTAAACCTAACGGTGCTGGAGGGAACTGCGGATACACTGGAACAAGAGGCGGACCGGCTTGAGCTACGAGCCAAAGAGGTCAGGGCGCTTATTGCAGCAAAGAAAAAGTAGGGGGGGGGTGGGGGAGCGTACGTACGGGTGAGCGCGTGACGAGGTTGTAAAACAGAAACTTAGTTTTCATTTTTCAGTGCGAACCTCGTTTCGGTGCGTCGTCACTTGGCGTTTCCGATAACGAAAAAACAGCCACGACTGACTCTTGGCTTCTCCCAGACGAAGCGATGTCCCTTGCGGCACACAACGCGGCGCACCGGGGTGGTCGTGCGGGAACGATGAGTAAAAAGCGATGCCTTCACGGCAAGGGGAAACGCGACTGCGTGACGTGCACCCCTTGCCCTCACGGCAAGTTGGAACGCAACTGTGCGGAGTGCAACTCCTGCCCTCACGGCAAGCTGAGATGCGACTGCGCGGAGTGCAACCCCTGCCCCCACGGCAAGGTGAAAGGCAGCTGCGCGGACTGCAACCCCTGCCCCCACGGCAAGCTGAAAAAGAACTGCGCGGAGTGCAACCCCTGCCCTCATGGGAAGGTGAAAAACAGCTGCGCGGAGTGCAACCCCTGCCCTCACGGCAAGGTGAAAGGCAGCTGCGCGGACTGCAACCCCTGCCCCCACGGCAAGGTGAAAAACAACTGCTTGACGTGCAAAGGTTGCCCCCACGGCAAGCGAACGAGTAGGTGCGCGGCGTGCAAAGCGGCACGCGCGGCTTCGCCGAGTTCGAAGCGGATCAAACGCGCGCGGTCAAGTTCGCCCGAGAACAAGCCCGAGCCCGAGATCAAGCTCGATCCCGAGATCAAGCAAGCGCCGGAGATCAAACGAGACCCTGAGATCGTCGTCGCGAACCAGGATACTTTGGGCGACGAGTGGTATGACGACGACGTACAGGTGGTGATGCGCACGCCCGCTGACTTGAAGCGGGAGGAAGACGACATACGCGAGGATGAGTTACGATGGAACACGCTAGGCACGGCGGGGAAACACAGCCGCCCGAAGCCGGCTGAGATGATCGACCTCACAGACCACACGGACGAGGACGAGGACAAAGGCGAGGGCGTAATCCACGACTCCCAACCACAAAACCACGGCGCGGTCTGGTACACGCACAAGACATGCGGCTTTGAAAAGAACTTTTACCTGTGCACGAATTACGGCTACCTCCGCATACGCTGCGGCAGATGCCGCCGGTGTTTCTGCACGATGTACGGCGGAGACATGCGTAGCTCCACAACCTAAACCGGACACGCAGAGTGCGGGTTGGAGTGGTCCACGGGAAGGAAGCCGAGGGCAACACCCAGAACACATAAGAAACCGAAGAGGTACCTCAATGATCAATGACCAAGCTGAAGTTGAAGTATCTGAAGGAAGCCACTGACAGAAACAGGCTGAGTAGTGTGTTGAAGGAGTTCCATGTACGGCTGTGCGGAATTAGCAGTAGTTAGCTGGATCAACAAAAGACAAACCGTGTTGGGTGCGCGCTCTAGTAATAAGAAATTCCATTTTTCGACTGACGTTTCCGAGAACGAAAAAACAACGACAAAGACCCACGACACAACGCGACGCGCGTCGTGGCCGGGAAGGGTACTTCTCGGGAGGTACCTGATGGCGAACAAAAAGAAACACCGGGGGAAGGGGATTCTTAGGCGATCTTATGCGGCGGAGCGCGTGGCGATATTTTGGTTGTCTATTATTCAAACAAACACGCTTGTCTTTCTTCGTGTTTTTGTCTTTCGCCCATAACAGGTGGTTTACGTTCCGCCAATCTGCTGTACGAGCTTCTGCATCCCACTCTTCAGCTTCTTCAAAACATCCTTGGAATCCTCGGCTTCTTTTTGATTCTTTTTCACCAGTTCGCTCACTTCCTGCAAGCGGATCGCGATGTCCTTTTTGGTTGTCGCCAACCCTTCTTCCTTCAGCGCACTCACCGCCAACACAGCCGCCGAAGCTTCTTTGACCGCAGCCTGCACCGTCGCCAAAGCCTCTCTGAGTGTGGAGATTTCATCCGCCTGCACGCCAATTAACGCAGTGTGCGCTTCATACGATGACGGTTCGAGTGGCCCGTACAAATTGGCGAGCATCTCAAGGACCATCTGAGAGATGGCAGCGGTGCGTGCGTCATCGAAAGCGGCCTTCGCCGTAGCTGCTTCCCGAAATTTCGCCTCAAAATTCGCATCTGTTTCGCGCTGGCTCGCCACTGAGGCGTGCAACGCTTCCATCCACGACTGCGACTCTTCCTTGAGGCTCTCGATGCGAGCAGCCTGTTGAAGCTTCGCGCTTTCTCTATTGGACTCTGTCCCGTCCAAAAACTGCCCAATTGTGTTCATTGCGGCCAGAACCTCGGCGTTATCGGGTTGGGGCTCGGTCCCGTCAGCATCAGCATCAGCGGCCTCAGCCTTCGCCTTTTCCTCAGCCGCCTCAGCCTCAGCCTTCGCCTTCGCCTTATCCTCAGCCGCCTCAGCCTCAGCCTTCGCCTTCGCCTTCGCCTCGGCGTCGGCCTGGGTTTTCTCTTGGGCCTCAGCCTCAGCTTGTGCCTTCGACTCAGCCGCCTTCGCGTCGGCAGCTGCCTGAACAAGGACCGTCGCCGCTGCGTGAGCAGAAAATCCACTGCTCGTGGCTGGCACTTCTGACTCGAACGGGGCCTGTTGTGCGGCGTTCTTCTTGTTCCACTTGGCTGTACACGCCTTCTCAATCTCCTCGTCCGTGATGTCGGGCTTGACGGCGGTAAGCTTGGGGCGTTCATCGTCGAGGAACCGTATGAATTGTTCGCCGTCCCCTTTGAAGCGTTTGGGGTTCGGCGTTTGTTGGACGGTACGAAGAGCCGCTGCCTGGGGTCCGCCCCCCTCCTGCTCTTGCGGGACCGCCCCCCTCTTGCGGGTCCGCCCCCTCCTGCGCTTGACTGCCCACGCGTTACCTCATCATGACCGCCCATCGACATTTTCCGTGCCTTCCCTTTCCTCGACGGCGCGGCGCCCTTCGCGGTCTTTGGCGCGGCCTTTGGCTTTTTGGGGTTCTGCCCGCCCCCGCCGTTCCCGCCGTCGTTTCCTCCGCCTGCGTTACCGCGTTTACCACCCCCGCCTGACCTGTTAGGGCCTTCGCCGGCGGCACGCGTGGCGTTCACCAACTTCTCGAGCATCGCACGACACGTGCGTGCGCTTGCTTTGCCGGTTGTTGCTTTTGGATAACCAAAACAATTATTAATAGGAGTCGACGAAAAAACTCAACAAGTGAGTTTTTCAATTTCCCTCACCTCCGCCTCGGCAGAGGACGACGCGCGGCGGACGACGGGCGCGCGGTGCGCGTGCCTGTGTGCCGCACGCGGTCGTTGTTGTGCGCTGTGGCGAACCGCCTCTTTAGAGCTCTTTTAGTGACCGGCGTGTTTCGTTTCGTGGGACGTTCTTCGGGACGACCGTCCCCGTCATGTCTCGTGCCCGGGTTCCCGAATGTCGCGCGCCACTAGAAATGGAGCCCTTGCTCGACCGGCGCGGTTTCTCGGACAACGACTTGCTTTCCGAAACCTACTACGGCACGGACGCAGAGAGCGCGCACTCCACGAATCGCGCGTCCTCGCCCGTACCGCGACTCGCGATGCACGACCCTGACCCCGCAAACTGCGTTACGCACCGAGAAGCGGACGCTTCTCGGGTGCGACAAATCGCGCCGAGTGAAACTTTCGAGGGAGGGATGGATTCGAGTCGAAACGCGAGCGCGAGTTGTACCGGTGATGGCGAAACACAGTTATTAAGCCTACTAAAAGCCGAGTTGACCACCCCAACCAGTTCCGTACTGTGGTTCGCGTTAGGCACGCGGGTAGTGACGTTCGTCTTCGCGTTTTTCACAGACGTCTTCGCAGGCGAGGTTTTCGAGGACGACGCGGACGACTCGAGTTTCGACGAAGCCGTCTTCGGAGCGCGCGCCACGTTTTGGGACGTCGTGTTGTTAACACTGCTGCTCGTAGGCAACGCATTTTGGGTGGTTATGCGTACACGGGACACGGACCGCGGTTCGAGCCGTGTGGGGGGTTTATTTTTCAAATCGAAGGACGACAACAAGTTGGACGTTACCAAAATGCAAAGCACAACGGTCCCGTTCCTGGCAAACCTTACTGACCGTGTCGTGCGTTTGTCTCGGTTTCGTGGTGTTCGTCGTTTTGTGTGTTTCGGTGGGTGACGATGCGGGTGTTGCGGGTGGTGAAGGAACCGATGACACCGAAAACGCGCGAGAAACCGATCTCGACGCCGTGTCCTTCTTCGCGGCGCTGTCCTTCGCCGCGGCGCTCGTCGCGGCGACGGTTCCGTTTCCGCAAAGAGCGGTGTCATCTTTAATTACCAATGAAACTGTTAAGACGCTTGGTGACCTAAAAACAACAGTATTTAACGCAAAAAGAAACAACAGACACTGGTCGCACCTCGCGTTCGTGGACGCGGTTGTGGTGGACGCTAGTGCTCTGATGAGTTGTTCCAAAAACCAAAACGCAAAAGTTGCCGAAATCTACGTCGCATCCGGACACCCGTCCGTCGCGCCGCGGGATTTGCTGATTTGCGCGGCGCTGTTCTCCAGGTGGTGGGACGATGTTAGTGACAATGCAGACGGTAGTAACGCTAACGATGTTTCCAATCCTGCCGACCAGGCTGTGCATGCCGCGCTGGGTGGAACAAAGGCTTTGTCCGAGTCGTACGTGTTGGTCCGAAAATCGAGTTTTGGTGAAAACGAAAGCGAATCTTCTGAAAACGCCGAGTGTTTGCTGCGTCGGCTCGGTGACGACTCGGAGTTCCGCGTGCGCCGAGGTGACCCTTTATCCACGTTACGTGAGTGCAGCACTGACGAAGAAACCACCGAGGAGCTTCTCAACGCGAGCGACACGTGCAAACGCGCGGGTCTGTATTGTTTGGTTGTCGCCGCGCACCACGGAGCCGTCGACAAAACCGAAACCGAAACCGAAACCGAACGAACCGAATGTGACCGCGCTTCCGTCTCGGTGGCGTCATCACAAACCCCGGCCGCGGGCTGGACGGTGTTAGGGTTGATCGCGTTTGAATTAGGGCCGTTGAGACACGACACCACGTCTGTGATCAATCAATTAGAAAACCTCGGCGTGCGATTTATTTTGGCCACCGAAAGCGACGCGGCCGTCGCGGCGGCCACCGCGAGACGAGCAATTTTTTCATTCCGGAAGTGACGACGTCGCGAGGTACGACCGCGACGTGACGCGCGAGTTTCGCGAAATCAACGTCATGGATTCTCACGATGCTTCTTTTTTCGATGCACCTGGAGTTGCTGCGGGCGTCATCGCGAACGCCACCGGTGCGTCCATAGGGTCACTGGTTAAAGCTCTTCGCGAAACAAGAAGGGGAACCCAACGCAAAGTCGCGGTCGTGTACGGTTCGTCCCGAAAATCCCAAAACAACTTTGCAGGTACGTGTTGTATTTCCCAAATCCAGGCACACTGTTTGCCCATACAAGACTAACACTTTCTTTTATTCATCTCAGCGGCGGCTCAAGAAAGCGATGTTTCTTTCTTGGTGAGCCCGAACGGGCCCGGGTTGGACGGTGGAACTGATGGACGAATAGACCGTGATCCAGGGTTCAGCCTGCACCGTGTGGCTCGAAACCTCGGCTCGAAACCGGATGTGCAGACCGCGGTTCCTGGTATGGCCGGGTTAGTCGGCACAATGTGCGAAGCGCGCGCGTTCATAAAAAAGACGCAACTCTTGAAAAGTTTGCAACTCAAAACCTCACTTCAGCTGCTTTTATTTTACGGCGTAGCGTGCGCCGCGACCTCCCCAGATGATTTCAAAAAAGAATGGCCGCGCGTGTTCCGGGTGCCCACGAGCGCGGTGGTGGCCACGACGGTGGTGGTGTATTTAGTCACCACGACAAGCGCGTCGAAACTAACGTTGGCGCCCGGAAGGTACCCCGAAGGAAATTTACACAAAAAACACCATCTTTTGGTTTGTGTCACGAGCGCGCTCGTCTCCGCGATAGGCTCGCTTTTGTTTCTGGGGTTGAACTTGCGAATCGGCAGTAGCAGTAGTGGTGCTGCTGGGAGTGCAGGTCATGACACCATCGGCTCACAGCTATCTTGGTGGCTGAGTACCGGTTACCCTCCGTTAACCTACGGCCAGGTCATCGCGGCGACTTGGCTGGAAGGCGCAGTTTCGGTGGTTTTGGGGGTTTTTTCTTTGGTACTGACTGAAAAAAACGCCTCCGTGACTTCTGGATTTCTGTTCGTCATCGCAATCGCGTGTGTATTCGTCAATTTCATAGCCTTGTTTTGGCCGTACAACAATGGCAACACAACCTCAACGTTGGGGATGCACGGATTGACCTTGGGGCAGGTTTCCGTTGTATGGGCATTTAGTGTTACCTGGTTTTGCGTGGTTGGCGCGTGCGTGACAGTCGTGAGGAACGCGGCGCGGAAAACGGGGTTGGGAAATCCGGGAAACTTCATCCCTGGTGTGTCGACACTAATTGCGCATACGCCACCTCAGAGGAGCAGCGCCTCGAACAACAAGTACGTCTCAACAACCCTGACTACGGCGGAACTGAATCGCGTGCGTGCAGACGTTTTGGATGCTCGTTTCGGTGACGGCGAACGTACACCCGCGGAGGAGCGCGAATCGCGCGAGGGTAGGAAGTCTGAAAAGAAGTTGAACAAGGAGTCGCGCCAAGCCGTGGACGTTGAATCCGGCGACGGAGTGTTTACTGCGGAAGAAATGGATGGCACCAGCGCCGAGCAACGTGAGTTGACCGCTTTTCGCGTTGTTGGAATTCCACTCACGTCCACCACGTTGTCGTTGTTAGCGCGAGACTGCGGCGGCGAAAGCGCGGACTTGAGCACCCGAAACGACCAAACCGATTTCTTGAGGCGCTGGGTCGCCACGCAGGCGCACGCGGAACAACCCGGGTTTGCGTTTGGCCGGGAATACGAATCGGCGGACACCGCGGTGAGGTACGATTCGAACCGGCACGCTGGGTATTTTCCAAACCCGGGCGAATTCATCCATTCCGAGGAACCCGACCCGGTCGCGGCGGAGGCGGAGGCGTCGGTTCCAAAACAACACAAACTTCGCGTCCGCCAAAATTACCTCGAGGCGACGTACCCGTGTCGCGCCGATATCCAAAACGCAAACGACTGGGTGGATTCGTGTCAACGAATTTATGCGGGTTTAGTCGAAAACCCGCGCGACTCCTCTGGGAATCGAACCAACGCCGAACCACTGTGTGTCTCGATCCTGAACGTTCCGCATAAAAGAGTCGATAGGAGCTTCACGCTTACCGTGAGTGCGCGTGACTTGGACGACGGCGTCGAAACCGACGCAAGAAACGACGCGTCAGGTAATGACTCCCCAGGAAACGCAGGCGATTCAAGAAATGCCGACTCATCGGCGAAACTGGAAGCGTTTCTGCACGCGTGCGTCGGGGACGACTGCGTGCGGCTAGAAACGATGTTATCTCACCCTCGAATCCGGAGGTACCTACGGAGCGTGAGGTCCATCGACGGGACGGTGTACAACTTTCCAATGAAAACCGCGCACATCACGCTGTGACGTAGAGATATTAGAATGACGGAGACGTGAATAGCCAATCGCGCAGAAGCGACCGTCGTAGACGTGAATACACGACTGCGCGGAAGCGACTGACGTAGAAGTAGACGTGTTAAATGACAAGATCGCAAGGTAGAATACTAACTCGAGGACTAGCCCTCCAGCGCAACCGCGTCTCTCAAGATGTTTTCGTTCAAAACAGCCGGGTTCCCGTCGGTGTTCACGCCTTTCGTGGCCTTATCCGCCCAGGCAAAAGTGATCAGCGCGCTCGGGGCTAACCCCGCGCCGACCACGGTCCCTTCCGTCCCATACCCCAAACCCTTGAATCCGACGTTCGTTTTGTGTTTCCAGTTAGGGTTAGTAGTGTCCCGGACGTTGTGCGTTCGCAAACCGGTCAGGGAGTCCCTAGGTTTGTTGGAGGTATCCTTGGCGTTGCCCGGGTCGTCCTCGTCCCCAACAAGCGCAGAGCCGAGAAACGAAAGCCCGAACGACCGGAACGGCTCGCGCAGGTGCTCGCTGACAAAAGTGCGCACCGCGGCGATGGGTTCCCTCGGGCCGAACCTACCGAGCAGCTGCGTGCCGTCGGGCATGCGCACGCGAACCACGACGGGCTGGTGTTTTTTGTCTTCCGCGGATTCGTCGTCGTCACCCGTATTTTTAAAGTTCGCGTTCTTCCAAGCCTTCGTGGAAAGGAACGAGCTTTGTTCCCGCTTCGCCTGCGATTGTAAAAGAAAATTGTCAGTCTTTCGGGCCACGTGTATGAGCATGCAGTCACCCGTAATCGGGCCTAACAGTGTGACTGGATTTGTGAAACACAACACGTACCTTCGCGGTTTCGAAATCCGCGGCGACTTCCGAGGCGTCTCGTTTGAAAAAAGAGTCATCCAGGGTTGCGGTTTTCGCTTTAGTAAGCGCGGGCCGGAACGCCTTCGCGCCGCGTCCCCCAATAGGCGGCGCTTTCGGGTCGACGGTTCGTTTCTTGCGGAACCGCGGATCCGCGACCCTCGCGGTGCGCTCCGCCGAGGGAAGCGCGGCTGAACAAAGCGTCGCCAGTTTTTGCACCAAAAAGTTCACGTGCGTCACGTGTGCGGTGTGCGGAAGCGTGAGTCGCCGCGTGTCAATGTCAACTTCAACGGAACCGGATACGTCAGTGCTGTCGTCTTTTTCAACCACGAACCCGGCCGCGAGAAACGCGTCCAGGGCTCCGCGCGCCGTAAAGAGAGCCGCGATTTTTACGTTGCCCAGCTTCACGCTCCGCTTGTCCGCGCGCGTGACCGCCATGACCTTCTCCGTCTCGGTGGCGTTTTCGTACGCGTTTTCAGGGTTACTAAACACAAACGCGGAATCGCCAAACGCGTCATCAAGCGCGTTCGCGGCGATTTTGCAAAGCGTGGTTATTAAATTCGTTTTCGCGTCCGCGTCCGCGTCGGCGTCGGCGATTGCGTTTATCGTAGCAACCGCGGTTTCAATCGCGACCCGCGCTGGGTCGGTTTCCGGTAGCGTTGAGTTAACCGACCCGGAGTTAATGGACGACCCACCCGCGCCACCGGCGCCATCACCCGCCACCGCCCGTCGTTTTTCCCGTTCCCGCAGAATCTCAGCCCGCATCGCGGCCATGTCCGTTCCGCCACCCGGCTTTCCCCGGCCAGACTCGAGCGCCGCGAGCCGCTGTTTCTTTTTTTCCGCATCCTCCGCTTGACACGAGTAACCCCGAAAGTGTCAGTCTTGAGTCTTACTGTATGGGCAAACAGTCTACTTGTGATGTATTCTCTCGTGATGTGTATATCCGGGATTGGAAAGGGGTCCGGCCCTGCACTCCATACCGTGCAGTAATCGCAGAGGCGGTGTGTGGTGAGTTGGAAAGCCCCGCACCTTTCGTCCCGGATGTGTTGCTGCTGCCTTTGAACGAAGACCCGCCTCCCGAGTTCTGTTGGGAGAGGTACCGGTACCGTTGTTCGGGTTGGAAGGGGCAGGTAGCCGGTCAGTGTTAGGGTTGCTTGTTTAGTGTTCGGGTATGCTGTTCGGGGAACGCGAGTGCGTCTCGGACACGAAGCGGTCCGTGTTGTTCCAAAGCGTGTGTCTCAGATCCGGAGGCTGTGAGAAACACAACACGTGCGGAAATCTGGCGTTGAGCACGGGGACAAACGCGCGTGTCTTCCCTTGCGTCGCCCCGGAAGCCGTGATCCGCAGTGTAAGAAACGTACCTTGAATGGGTTATACTTCTTCGCAAGAGACTCCATGTCGTCCATCACCTTCTTGCTCATTTTGTGACCAACCGAGTGACGCGCGCGAGCGCGAGTGGAGTGATGACGGAAACGCGTTTTTTCGGAGCGAAAGTAGGTGCTGCGAAATTTTACCCTCTCATCGAAAAGGGCCGAAATCATGAACCATGCAACCAGACGGCTACGGCGCGCCGTCCGTCCGCGCGCGATGTCCGAGCGCGACGCGCGTTCCGGTGATGAGACCGCGCGGACTGGAGTTTCCCAGGAAACCCGGTTCCAGCTTGAGCTGGAGTTCGTGATGTCCCTTTCCAACCCGCGGTACGTGCACCACCTGGCTATGGGAAATTTTTTCGACGATCCCTCCTTCGTGGCGTATTTGGCGTACCTCACGTACTGGCAATCGCCATCGTACGCCAAGTTCCTGCACTACCCGCACGCGTTGTATTTCCTGGACCAGCTGCAACGACTGGAGTTCAGGAAAGCCATGCAGAACCCACGAGCGGTGGAGTTTGTGTTCACCCAGCAGTTCTTGTTCTGGCAAAAACACCGGAGCGACCAGGTGGAGATGACGAATACGAAGGTAGAAAAGGGAGACGACGGGGAAACGAACGAAGCTGGAGCGTCCGTGTAATTAATACAACTCCATCACAATAACTATGCCTACTCAGTACACCAAAAAGG
>Ga0115003_10001732_pt1 | contig 18746 bp, 15 predicted proteins | sample ArcticOcean_MG_C_7_FD_88736 | JGI IMG/M metagenome (GOLD analysis project Ga0115003, IMG submission 88736) | Marine microbial communities from western Arctic Ocean - ArcticOcean_MG_CB11_88 | ecosystem: Environmental > Aquatic > Marine > Oceanic | place: Arctic Ocean: Canada Basin | collected... | reverse complement strand
TGTCGACGATCGCAACCGCGGCGAGCACATTTTCGAGGTTGTGGACGCCGGCCAGCCGGAGCCCGTCGAGAGAAAGTCTCTGGGTCTCTGCGCCGTGGCGAACCACGATGGCGCCGCTGTCGAGAAACGCGCCGTCTTCGGTGGAACCGCGTCGGCTGGTGAAGATCACGCGTGCCGCACAACTCGCTGCGAGGTCCCGACACTCGGCGTCGTCGGCGTTGAGCACCGCAACGTCGTCGGGGCGCTGGTTCGCGAAAATCGCTGCCTTTGCATCCCGGTAGGCTTCGAAGCTTCCATGTCGGTCGAGGTGGTCTGGGCTGATGTTCAGTACCGCTGCCACCCGGGGTGCAAAGTCACGCGTGGCCTCGAGTTGGAAGGAAGAAACTTCAAGCACCGCAACGTCGAGGGGCGCACCTACAAGTGAGAGCGCCGGTGTGCCGAGGTTGCCTGCGGCCTTCGCGCGTAGGCCCGCATGCTGGAGCATGACTTCGACGAGGCTTACGGTCGTCGACTTTCCGTTGGTTCCGGTGACAGCGACGATCGGAATTTGCAGGAGTGCACCGGCAAGCTCGATGTCCCCAGCCACGTGCTTGGCGCGGCCCTCGTAGCGGGACGCCGCAATGCCAGGGCTTGGAACGACTAGATCAAAATCCGCGGGGTCGGGCCATTCGCACCCCACCGAAACCGTAATGCCGGAAGCGAGCGAGTCGAGCTCAGAAAGGTTGCTGGCAGGGGCTTCGTCTGCGGCCGTCACCTTCGCACCGCGCGCGGCGCAAAAATTTGCCGCACTGCGTCCCGACATTCCGAGACCCAAAACCAAAACACTTTTACCCGACACATCCATGTCGATGCGGTTCCCCTCAGCGCACAAATGAACCTCGCTTTCAAACCCCTTCAATCAAATTCGGTGACGCAACGCCGCTGCCAATGGCAGCCAATGCTCAACGAAGCTTGAGCGACGACAATGCGACGAGCGCGAGGATGATCGAAACGATCCAGAAGCGAATGACGATCTTTTGTTCAGCCCAACCAAGCTTTTCAAAGTGGTGATGGATGGGCGCCATTAAAAACACTCTCTTTCCAGTAAGCTTGAAAGAGGCAACTTGAATGATTACGGACACGGTCTCGACGACGAAAATGCCGCCGACTACGGCCAGCAAGATTTCTTGTCGAATCAAAACCGCGATGGTTCCAAGCGCGCCGCCGAGGGCGAGGCTGCCGACATCGCCCATGAAGAGCTCGGCAGGAGACGCGTTAAACCACAGAAACCCCAGGCTGCCGCCCACCATTGCGCCGCAGAAGATCGCGAGCTGCCCGGAGCCTGGGACGTACTTGATGTTCAAATACTCGGCGATGCCGGTGTGGCCGGCGGCATAGGAAAGCAACAGGAACGTCGCGGCGGTAATCATCACTGGACCAATCGCCAACCCATCGAGGCCGTCCGTGAGGTTTACGCCATTGCTCGCCGCGACAATGATGAATGCGGCGAGGGGCACGTAGAAGACGCCAATGTTCGGCGTGAAGTTTTTGAAGAACGGGACGGCAAGCTCTTTGTCAAAGGCGGGGTCGGTGTAGATCGCGATGGCGACGCCCGTAGCGAAGAGGATCTGCCATACAAGCTTTGTGCGCGCCGAGATGCCAGCGCTGCTGCCTTGAGTGACTTTCTGATAGTCGTCGATGAAGCCGAGCACGCCGTAGCCCGCCGTGAGCCCGACCAAGATCCAGACCATGCGATGGTCAAGCTCGCTCCACAGCAACACCGAAACCAGCAGCGAGAACAGGATCAACAGGCCGCCCATGGTCGGCGTGCCTTCTTTGGCTTGATGATCGGGGCCGATCTCACGAATCGGTTGGCCTATGCGCAACGCCGAAAGCTTGCGGATTAACCAAGGGCCCAAGACGAGACAGATGAACAGGGAAGTGAGTGTCGCGGCCGCGGTGCGAAAGGTGATGTACCGGACCACGTTAAAAACGCCGTACGCCTCGCTAAGCGGGTAAAGGAGGTGGTAAAGCATTAGTTGGACACCCCGTGGTTCTGTTCGTGCTTGTTGGCTTTTACCAGTTCTTCGACAACGCGTTCCATACGCGCGGCGCGTGAGCCTTTGACCAAGATCCAGTCGCCAGAAGCCAGAGCGGGCTGCACAGCCTTCGCCGCTTCTTCGTGGGTGTCGCATTGATGAATCTGCGCTGCAGCCATGCCAGCTTCACCTGCGCCCTGTGCGATGCCTTGCGCCGCGTCGCCCACGGTGACGAGGAGCGCAGCGCCGGCTTCAACGACTTGCTTGCCCGCGTCGCGATGCGCTTGCGGTGCGTTGGGTCCGAGTTCGCCCATGCCGCCAAGGATCGCGATGCCGCGCCCTTTGGCCGCGAGGAATGCCAAGCTTGAAATCGCGGCGCTCATCGACTGTGGGTTCGCGTTGTAGGTGTCATCAATGAGAGAAACGCCGCCAGCAAGGCTGTGCCGACCCATCCTGCCCGCGATGCCCACGTAGTTACCGAGGCCCGCGGCGATCGTTTCGAGGGATAGGTCGCAAACGACGCCGACTGCTGCCGCGGCAAGCGCATTGATCACGGTCGTGTCGCCCAGCGCTTTGATCCGTACTTGGGCTTCGCCCTTGGGCGTGAGCAGGGTGAAGTGATAAGACCCGTCTTCTTCAAAGCGGATGTTCTCGGCCCGCACATCAGCGTCCGGGTTGATGCCAAACGAGGTGACGTGACCCGCTGCGCGAGCCGACTGGGCGCGCACATGTGGGTCATCCCAGTTGGCCACCGCGGTGCCACCCGCACCCAAGGCTGCGAAGAGGTCGCCTTTCTCGGCTGCAATCTCTTCCTGGCTGCCGAGGTATTCGATGTGTGCGGTCCCGACGTTGGTGACGAGCCCGATGTCAGGCCGTCCAATGTTTGCGAGAACGGCGATTTCGCCGCGATGGTTCATCCCCATTTCGACCACCGCGCGAACATCCTCTGGCCTTCGCGACAACAACGTGAGCGGCACGCCGAAGTTGTTGTTGAGGTTGCCCTGGGTCTTGAGGCACGGGCCCGCGGTTTCGAGCACCGCGGAGATCATCTCTTTGGTCGTCGTTTTGCCGCAACTTCCGGTGAGTGCGATGACCGTTCCGGCGAAGCGCCCACGGTGGCCGGTGGCGAGGTCGCCGATACTTTTGGTCGTGTCGGCGACCGCGATTACCGCAATGTCGGCGAATGGGGTCAGGTCGACATCGCTGCCAGTCTGTATGAGCAACCCCGAAGCCCCCGCGTCTTTGGCTTGGGCGAGGAACTTGTGTGCGTCGTGGTTGGGGCCGACGATGGCGGCGAACAAACAACCGGGTGTGACTTCGCGTGTGTCGATCGCGAGCCCCAAAAGTTTTGTATCGGGCGAGCCCGACACGACTTCGCCGCCGCACCACTGCGCGACATCGGCGGCGGTGTAACGGACGCTCATTCGTCCCCCCGTTGTTGCAGCGCGCGGCGTGCTTCATCGCGATCGTCGAAGGGAAGTTTTGTCGTTCCAACGATCTGGTAGTCCTCGTGGCCTTTGCCAGCGAGGACCACGGCGTCGTCTTTGCGCGCGATCGCGATCGCGTGTGCGATGGCTTCACGTCGATCGACGACGACGGAGTAAGCCCGTGCGCTGGCATCAAGCGCATCGATGCCGACGCACTGCATGTCGTTCAAACCCGCCTCGACGTCGACAAGGATGGCTGCCGGATCTTCGGTTCGAGGGTTGTCGCTCGTCGCGAGAGCGAGGTCGCTTGATTGAGCGACAGCCTGGGCCATCAATGGCCGCTTCTTTCGGTCTCGGTCACCGCCGCAACCAAACACAGTAATGAGCCGGCCGGTCGAAAGACTGCGCACCGCGGCGAGAAGCTTTTCGACCGCGTCGGGCGTGTGGGCATAGTCGACAATGACGGTCGGCGCGTCGGGGGCATCGTCTGCCACGACTTCCATGCGTCCTGGAACTTGCGGACAAGCGCGCACGCCTTCAGCAATGGCTTCGGTTTCGAGGCCGAGGCCGACACAGATCCCGCAAGCGACCAGCAGATTCTCGAGGTTGAAGTCGCCGACAAGCGGTACGTCGAGATCGACGTTGCCTGTTGGCAGCTCGATGCAAACACGGCTTCCGGACAATGTGATGTCTGCACTCACAAGACGTACATCGGCGGGTGTGGTTGCATCCCGCGTAACCGTGATCACCCGGGCTCCGCGTGCTTTGGCGACGTCGACAAACTGGCTTGCACACGAATCGTCGAGGTTCACGACCGCGCAACCCGCAGCATCGAGATACTGGGAAAAGAGCAAGAGTTTTGAGGCCAGGTAGGCCTCCATGTTTCCATGAAAATCGAGGTGGTCCTGGGTGACGTTGGTCACAGCGGCAATGTTGAACGTGCAGCCCAACACGCGCCCCAACTCGAGGCCATGGGACGAGACTTCCATCACGACGTGGTCAACGTTCTGAGTTCGCATGTTGCGAAGGGTGCTCTGGAGTTCGAGGCTTTCTGGGGTGGTGTTCACCGATGGGGCTGCGTTTCCCGCATAGCGAACTTCGACCGTGCCGATGAGGCCCGTGCGTTTTCGCGCGTGACCGAGGATCGACTCCACCAAGTAGCTGGTGCTTGTCTTGCCATTGGTTCCAGTAATGCCGATCAGCGTGACTTCGTTCGCCGGCTCACCGTAAAAGCGGGTTGCGATCGCTGCGAGTGAACGGCGCGTGTCGGGCACTTGGGCGATTGCAACGCCGAGATTTTGCGTATTTTCGGAGTTCGTCTGAACCAACAGCGCGACGGCGCCAAGTGTGATGGCACGGTCCAGGTAGTCGTGTCCATCGCTTGCACTTCCCACGAGGGCGACAAAGAGATCGCCCGGAGCAACCTTGCGCGAGTCGTAGGAAATGCCGCGGATGACGGGGTCGCTTCCGAGATCGCGGTGCATCGATGCCGGGGGGGCGAGCTCTTTGGGGAGCGCGGCGAGCAAACTCGAAAACTGCATCAGCCTCCTTGCCCCCCGTCGGTGCTAAACGAAACGCGCACGCGCTTATTCACGCCAAATACGATCGTGCCCGGCGTCGGTGCTTGATGGATCGCAAGCCCTTCGCCACGAATTTCGAGTGAAATAGCTTCGCGCCTCGCCATGTCGCGAACGGACTGCACTGTCTCGCCTCGGAAGTCCGGTATCAAGACCGGCTCGTTGTTGTTTTCGACAATCGATAGGGCCGCAGAAGACCGAGTAGAAGAGGGCGCAGCGACATGGGCCGACTTCGTGACCGCGGTCTTCTTTGCACTCACGTAGGTCGCGGTGGGCTTGGCTTTTGTTCGCGGTTTTTTGAGCGCGGACGTGTTCTCAGCCAATTTATTTGTGACTGCGGCAAGTCTGATTGGCTTGGCCTTCTGTTCGCTCGGTTTCGCTTTGGCCAGCAATTCGGGTCGCTTCGATGCGGGGATCGGTTCGGCCTTGGTCAAGATGCCGAGATGCGCGAGTTGTCCGGCAGCGACTTTGGCGAAGAGGGGGGCGGCAACGTCGCCACCGCCGTGTGCCCAGCCTTTCGGTTCGTCGAGCATGGCGACAATGACGAGCTTCGGGTCTTCGGCGGGTGCGGCACCCATGAACCACGCGCCGTAGCGCGTATTGGAATAGCGGCGGCGTTTCACGTCGAGTTTTTGCGCCGTGCCGGTCTTGCCCGCAACCCGCAGCCCCTTGAGTGCGGCTTTGCGCCCGGTGCCGTCGGCACTTACGACGGTTTCGAGCATGCGCATCACGCTGGCCGCGACTTCTTGTTTTATGACTCGGCGTGGTTCATCGACGGCGGTGGGTTCCCACTCGCCACCCATCCGGCGCCGGGCGCTAACGAGGCGCGGCGTTCGGAGTTGACCGTCGCTCGCGAGAGCACACATGGCAGCGGCCAGCTGAACGGCTGTGACGCCAATGCCCTGGCCGTAAGAAACGGTCGCATGATCGATCGGTTTCCAGTTCTTCCAGCCGCGAAGCAGACCGTTGGATTCGGACGGGAAGCCGCTTCCGGAGTGACGCCCAAAACCGAAGCGCAACAGGGCGTTGTAATGGGCTTCGGGCCCGAGCCTTTGGGCGATCAAGACCGCGCCGATGTTGCTCGACACCTGCAGAATTCTCGACGGATCGATCACGCCGTATGGATGGTGGTCGCGAATTTTTTTGCCCGGCAGTTGCATCGTACCGTCGCCGGTGTCGAATCGCTGATTGCGCTTGATGGTCCCGGCATCGAGCGCGGCCGCGACTAGGAAAGCCTTCATGACCGAGCCGGGTTCCAGCGCGTCGTGAAACGCTCGTGATCCAGTCTTCTTGTAATCGAACGTTCGAAACTGATTGGGGTTAAAGCCCGGAGACTCGGCGAGAGCGAGAATTTCACCTGTGCGCGGGTCCATCGTGACCACGAAACCTCCGAGCGCTCCGCGCTTCTTGATGGCGTCGCGCAGGGCGGTTTCGGCTTCGGCCTGCATCGCCATGTCGATCGTCAGTGCGACATCGCCGCCGCTCGACGAAACGGGCGTAACGAGTTCACGTGCAAGCAAGCGTCCGCGTGCGTCTCGCTCGACCGGCGTGCGCACCGGCTTGCCGGTGAGCCATTCATTTTCTTGGGCTTCGATGCCCCGAACTCCGATGCCGTCGATGTTTGCGAAGCCCAATAGCGAACTCGCGAGTTCATCGGCGGGGTATGCGCGGCGGGGCTCCGAAATGATTCCGACCCCGGGCAAGTCGAGGGCTTCGATACGGGTCGCCACTTCGTCGCTCACCCATCGGCGCACGAAGGTAAAGCGTTTGCGCCCGCGCAGGCGTTCCCTGAGCGCCGTCGGATTAATGTTCAGCGCGTTCGCGAGGGCGTCGAGATTCTCGGCGTTGCTGTCGAAGTCGCTCGGGAGCATGTAGACCGACGACGCCTGGGTGGAGAGCGCCATTTCGACACCATTGCGGTCGACGATTAAGCCACGCGTCGCGGGCAAGATCATGACGCCCTCAAGTTGTCCCTTGCCGCGGAATGCCCCACGTTCGGAGACGACTGTGAGATGGGCGGCGCGGGCGGCGAGTAGCAAGAACAAACAAACGAACAGTGCTCGAAGCAACGCGATACGACGACCGGCGTCTGCGAGCGATTCTGACCTCATGGGCGCGAACCTGCGACGACGGGCACTGGTGCGCTCGCAACGTAAGGGGCGGGGTGGGCCGCAAGCGGAGACTTTGCTTCCGTCGGAGCATGAAAGTTGATTACGCGCTCGGGCGCGGCAAAGCCGAGAGCCGCAGCTTGTACCGAAAGAAGCTTGGGCTCACGCAGGCGCAACAGGTCAACTGTCATGTCGCGCTTTTCAGCTAGCAGTCCTTGCTCGACGGTAACGCCTTCGGCGACGGCGTAGCGCAAACGTACAATGTTCATGCGCAGGACGGCGAGCAGGAGTGATGCAAGGACGACAGCCGCAATTGCGGGAAGCCAGGTCTGACTGCCGATCTCGCGGCGGCTCGGCGCCATGTCGAGGCCGATCAAGTCGAGCGGGCCACCCGGCTCACGGTCGTCGTGATATGGGCCCGGAAGATTGCGCAACCAGCTGTTCAAAGGGTTCGGAATGTTCACGCTGCAGCCTCTGTCCGCTCAAATGCTCGCAACTTCCCTGAACGCGCTCTCGAGTTGGCTTTGACTTCTTCGTCCTCAGGTTGGATGGGCCGCCTGGTGATGACACGCATCGTGATCGTTCCACCGCAGATGCAGACCGGTGTAGCCGGCGGGCATTTGCAGCCCTTCGCTGCTGCGCGAAGGGTGTGCTTGACGATGCGGTCTTCGAGAGAGTGGTAAGCGATCACCACCAGGCGGCCCCCAGGTCGGAGGACCCGTATTGCTGCATCCAGGCCATCGCGCAGCGCACCCAACTCATCGTTGACTGCGATGCGTAGCGCCTGGAAGACCAGTGTTGCGGGGTTGTGCTTTCGTCCACGACCGATGCCTGCTTCTTGAATGACGCGGAGCAGGTCGGCAGTGGTGAGAAGCGGTGCTTCTTTGCGCGTGTCGACGATCGCTTTTGCAAGACGTTTGCTGCCGGGAAGCTCGCCGTAGTTCTGAAACCAGTCTTGAAGTTGTTGGGCGGACGCGGTCTTCAGTAGATCTGCGGCAGTAAGCTTTGCTTCGGGGTCCATACGCATGTCGAGTGGCGTTTCGTCTGCGTCGGTTCCCCCGAAGCGGAAGCCGCGACTCGACTCGTCGAGCTGGTAAGAAGACACACCGAGATCGAGCAACACACCGTCGACCGACTCGATGCCAAGCTCTTCGAGAACCTTGTCGAGGTGGCGAAAGGAAGAGGGCACCGTTTGAAGCCGATCGCCAAACCTTTTCAGGCGTTCGCGTGCGGCACGCCGTGCTTCGGGGTCGTGGTCGATCCCGACAACAACACCATCGGGAGACGTGCGCTTGAGGATCGCTTCGGCGTGTCCACCCCCGCCGAGGGTTCCGTCGATCACCAGCGCACCGGATTGAAGATTGAGGTGCTGCAGGCATTCGTTAAGGAGGACAGGGCAGTGATCGAAGTCTTTAGTCACGAGAGCCAGTCGTCTCCCACCTGAACAGTGAATGAGAGAGGTTGGGTTCCAGTGGAGAGGTGCTGGGGGCCCTGGATTGCCTATGTCCCGACGTGTACCCCCCAGTAACCACGTCGAACCATAATTGGCGTCCCAGGACACCCCAGCCTCTCTACAGGAAGAACGTTCTCCTCCTGTCCCCCACCGTTCTCTCTAGCTCGTTGGACTACTGTCCACCGAAAGCTGAATCTCCTCGAGCCGGCTCATTGTTTCGAGCTTGGTCGTCTCGAAAATTTTGGTGTCCCAAATTTCTATACAGTCGAGTACACCTGCGATCGTGACCTTGCTTTGAAGCTGCGCGTGCTCCCGAAGTGCGGGTGGCACGAGAATTCGTCCCTGGCTGTCGATCGGGCATTCGTCGGAACCGGAGATCACAAAGCGTGTATAGGCTTGGACGTCAGGTTGGAGCTTCGACTTGGCCATCAGGTTCTGCTCAATCACTTGCCAATCCTCGTAGGGATAGAGCGCCAGGTAGTTCTTGTAGTTCGTCAGGATCGGAGGGTGCTCGCTGCGTCTGAGAATCTCGTTTCGATATCCGGCGGGGATACTAAGCCTCCCCTTTTTGTCGATCGTATGATCGTGCCGGCCGCGAAACATCAGTTGAGATCCCTATGGGTCAGTCCGCCACCTCCGTGCTACTCGGTCCACCATATGCCACTTCAACCCACTTCGCACCCCACGCAACCACTTTCTTCCACATTTTTAATAAAATTTGCTAATTGCATGGGTCGGCGATCCCAGACACACCAACTAAGCAGACTTTTTGGTCAGTTCGTGCGCAAAAGGCGAGGGTTATACCCGATTAGTAGGGGCAGGCTTCTCGTGGCAAATCGGCTGGTCAGGACGACTCAACGGGACTTGATACAGGTGTAGTTCCGGCTGTGGACTGTACTGACGGCGTCCACGACTGCGGCGAGATTGCTCCCGGCGTCGATGGCGAGTGGGGAACCGAGTCGCGATTCGGGCTGTGGCTCAGACAGCGCAGCGAGCACTGAAGTCGTTCCCTCGATCAGCCCCTGGGCCGAGTAGCCTCCTTCGAGAACGTATGCGATACGACCTCCGCAGGCCGATCCTGCCACTTCCTGCATGATCTGAGTCATCGCATGGAAGCCGTTTGCGGTGAGGTTCATCGACCCAAGCGGATCTGCTTCGTGGGCGTCGAAGCCGCAGGAAACCAGGATGAAGTCCGGATCGAATTCGAGGGCGACCGGCGCGATCAGGTGCTGCATCACGCCTAGGTATTCGAAGTCACCGCAGCCCTGGGGCATGGGGACGTTAAAAGTGGCGCCAAGTCCCATGCCCAGCCCAGATTCACCGGCGGCACCGGTTCCTGGGTAGAAGGGAAACTGGTGGGTAGACATATAGAGGATGGAAGGGTCGGACTCGAAGGAGTGCTGGCTTCCGTTTCCGTGGTGGACGTCCCAGTCGAGGATCAAAACCTTTTCAATTCCAGCATGTTGTTGGAGTGCGCGGGCCGCGACGGCCACGCTGTTGAAGAGACAGAAGCCCATTGCGGCCCGGGACTCCGCGTGGTGGCCCGGGGGTCGAAGGGCGGCGAAGCCCGTGTCCAACTCGCCAGAGGCGATACGCATAGCCAAATCCACACAGCTTCCGGCCGCGAGACGTGCGACATCGTAGCTGGCGGGGGAGATGAACGTGTCCGCATCGAGATGTCCATGTCCGCGCGCAGCGGCGGCTTTCACGGTGCGGAGATGATCTTCCGTGTGGATGAGAAGGATGTCGTCGTCGCTGGCCTCGCTCGGGGTAAGCGCGGTGAGCGAACCCGGGCGGCCTTTGCGCCACGCTCCGAGTGCCTTGCCCACGGCGACAAGCCGGGCAGCGGCTTCGGGATGGTGGGTGGGTTCAATATGATCTTGGAACCGCGGATCTTCGATCACGCCAATTCGTCGGGTGACGTCCATACCGCGGAATGGTATCTGACAGACCTACGACGGGCGACCCAAGTCGTCCTACTAAGACGTTTCGATTTGGAGAACTTCCTTTGAACCCGCCGTGCTGCGTTGCCGTCACAGGCGTCGACACTTTTTTTGGTCGACGATTGGTCGAGCGCTGGTCCCAAACGGATTCGGCACCGCGCATTGTGCACTGCGACCTCAGCCAGACAGATCTTTCCGAGCGCTTTCGCGAAGAACATGTCGAGAGCGTGGTTCATTTGTCGTTGCAAGACGTACCGGGTGTCGAAAGTGAACGGGGTCTCGCAAGCGACTTAAGCAGCACACAAGCGCTCCTCGATGCCTGCGCGAAGGCCGGGATTAGGCGGCTTGTGATTCCGTCGTCGACGATGTGTTATGGACCGAGGCTCGAGAATCCGCAGCATATGAGCGAAGACGCCCGACTTTACGGACAACCAGACACCCGATGGGTTTCGACACGCGTGCAGATCGAGCAGAGGGTTGCGACGTTTCGCGATCAATTTCCGCTGTGCGACGTAACGGTTCTGCGATACTGCTGGGTGATGGGGCCGGCGTATCTCGACGCGATTGTTCGGTACTTCGAAGCGGACTGGGTTCCAAGCGTGCTTGGGCACGACCCGCTACTTCAGTTTGTGCACGAGGACGACGTTCTGGACACCCTCGAGGCGGCCGCGCTGCGGCCCCATCCCGGGACCTTCAACGTCGTCGGAGACGGCTTGCTGCCGCTATCCGGCTACCTCCGCCTGGCGGGCAAATGGAATGTCCCGACCCCCGAACGGCTGCTCAGCTTCGTCTCCGATGCTCCGCTTCCGTTTTCCGGCGCGCATCGCGGTCGGGGCTTTTGTGACTATCTGAAATACATTTGGCTCGCTTCTGGGGAGCGCGCAGGAAATGAATTCGGGCCCCGCACATATTCGAGCCAAGAGGCTTGGCTTTCGATGGTGGGAGCGCGACGGTTGCGTGACTACCAGGCGCGAAACTGAATTGAGGATGCACTTGAGATGAGCCGAGACCGTTCCGCAGACAATCAAGGAAAACCGAAGGCAGGGAAAACCGGGGCCGAGGCGCGGGGCTCGGTGCGCGGGTTTGGCCGGCTGGGGGAAGCGCTGTCGGGGCTGCGCGAAGAAATCCGCACGCAGCAGCGTCGCACGTTCACCGCACCCAAAGAAGACGAGCGTGGGGCCGACTGGAATTCGCTTTTTGACGAATTGCGCAAGCGGGTGCGGACGCTCGGCATGGTCGAACACGAACCCGTTGTCGACGAATTCGGGATGGAGGTGGCTTACCTCGAACAGCAGAAGCCATTTTTCGATTTTATGTTCGAGCGTTACTGGCGGGTCAACCTCCGTGGTGCGACGCGCCCCAAACCGAGCAAGCCGGTGGTCTTTGTCGCGAATTTTTCGGGCATCTTGCCTTGGGACGCCATGATGCTCGCACACGCGATCGGTCGCGGACGTCCGACCGAGGCCCGCCCCCGTTTTCTCGTACAAGACAGAGTGCTCGCACTGCCGTTTGCGCAAGCGCAACTTGCCAGGATTGGTGGCGTGAGATCGTGTCGAGAGAACCTCGACAAACTGCTTGCGAAACAACGGAGTGTCATCGCGTTTCCAGAGAGCAAAGAGCAGCCGGCTCGCTCCTACAGGGATCGTTATCAGGTTACGCCGTTCGTGGATACGAGTGCGGTGCTTGCGGCGGCCAAGGCGGGTTGCGCAGTGGTGCCGGTTGGCATCGTGGGGGCAGAAGACGCGACCCCTCGACTCGGTGACATGGCGATGCTCGCAAAGCTCGCTTCGCGAGACCTCGGCATCCCGAAACTGCCAAGCACGCCGGTGTTTCCGCTGTTGGGGCCGCTTGGGTTGCTTCCGCTACCGGCCAAATGGGTGATTTCGCTCGGCGAACCGGTGCCGGCTCGGACGGTCGTCGAGCATGCAGAAACCGAAACCGCGCTCGAGCTGAACGGCGTGCTCCGCGCGCGAATTCAAGCCCTGGTCGAGGGCGGACTTGAGTCGCGATCTTCGACTTGGGCGTAGGCCGTCGGGGTGCTGATCTCAGGACGAGAGTCTTGCGTTCAGCACTTAATCGTCGTGCGAGCCCGAATCTTGGATGGAGCGCTGCAGGTCTTCGATTGCGTTCGCAACGCGCTCAAGGTTCTGATTGAGTGCGTCGACGTCCTTGCGTCTCGGCAGGTCGAGTACTTTGAAGACGCGTTCGACGGCAGTTTGAATTGCCGAGTCGAAGTCTGGCGAGGCGTAGGCGATCCAGTCCCCGAGGCCACGGCGCCCGCCGCTTTTGTTCTTGTCTCTGTCTTCGTGGTTGTCTCTCTGGTCCGAGCCATATTGGTCGTCTGGCGAATTCGCTTCGGTCTCAGTGCCCTCTCGCCGCGCCGAATTCTTCGGTGCGCTACCCCGCGACCGCTTGCCATTCTCACCTTGGATGATGTTGCGGAAACGGTCTTGAATCTCGTCGATGTTGTCCGTCGCGTCGTCGACGCCTTTTTTCAGAACGTCGTAGAGAACGTCGCCGCCGCGTTCCATGATCTGTGTCAGCAAGCTCGTCGAGGGTTCGTGGTTCGACCGGCTTTCGTCCACGAGGATCTGCGAAAGGGCGACTTTCGTGATGTCCTCACCCGACTCGTTATCGATCACGCGCACTTCTTCGCCACGTTCGAGAAGTTCGGCGATCCCTTTCAGCGTGATGTAACGACTCGACTGGGTGTTGTAGAGCTTCCGGTTGGCGTAGCGCTTGATCAGAATCGGCATGGAGTTACTCGCTCACGTTTCGATTGGGCTAGGAGGGCGGGGTGAAGAATAGAGCGTAAAAAGACGAGAAGGCGGTCTATCGATTGAACCCGACGCCTTCGCGTGCAAGTTCGGGGACGCTATCGAAGAATCCATGTCGTCTTTGAGAAGTTGCAACTTAGCACGGGGGGTCGGGTGCAGCCGCTACCCTTCGATCTTGATGCGCTGGATTCGGCGAGCTCGGCCTGCAGTTGGTTTCGCCTGTGGTTTTGGCGCACGCGTAGGTGTAGTTGTAGTTGTACGTGTAGTTGTAGCTGTATTGATAGGTATAGGTGCAGGAGAAGCGGCGAGGTTTGACATTGCGCGCTTGAGGTCCTTTCTCGTCCAACCGGTCTGGCCCTTTGCCCCTTCTTGACCTTGCGCACCCGGCGCAGGAGCTTCGCGACGAATGCCGATCTCCCACAGCACTTCACGCAAGCTCATGAAAACCCGAAGCACCGAACGCGCGTCGTCGTCGCTTCTCGACTTGACTTCCCAGCGCGCAATTTCCGAGTCGATCGTTTCGAGGAGAGTGTGGGTCGCGGCCGCGCGTAGCGATGGCGAGTTTCCCGAAAGCGCTTCGGAAACCTGATCGAGTGCGCGTGCCAACTCTGCAAGGTTGGGTTGTGCTTCCGCAGGCAACTCACTTACGATGAGACTCGCCGCGTCGAGTAGCGCGCGCGCACTCGCAACCCCTTCGGACAATGCGACGGATGCATGACCAATCGCGCGTTCGAGGGCCTGGTGGGCGGTCTCGTCCCTGCGACTCCCGGAGGATCGCGCGCCAGATTTGCGCGGGTCGTTCGTTGCGCTCATCTCTTTATCTCCCGAACCTTCATTGCGCGATTCAATTTCGACGCGCTCCGAGATTGAACGTCGTCGCTCATCGGTTCGCAACCTCAGCGTCCACCGTGAGCGCATCCGCAATTGCGGACAGCGTCTGCAAGTCGTGAATGTCGTGAGAGGCTTCTTCGATTTCGCTGAAGAAGCAGCGACGTGCTTCCGCATGCTCGCGCAAAATACGGGTATGCACGAAGTCGCGATGGGCTTGATTGGCAATTTCGGAGGCGGCGCTTACTGCCGTGCGAGCCGCGGCAGGGTCGTCGAGTGCGTGTGACAGTGCATCGATGTCTGCCTGGGGAACGGTGCAGTTCAGGAGTTCGGGGGAGGGCGGCGATTCGCCGGGCCAAAGGTGCATGCGGTTGACCACGATGCCGCGAAGCCGGGCTCGGGCCTCGCTCAAGTGGTCGAGAAACATGCGGGCGTTGCGGCTGGGTTCTTGCCCGGGGCCGGCGATCAGAATAAACGCAGTATCGGGTCCCGCCAATGTTTCGCGGATTCGATCGGCGCGTTGCTTGAAGCCGTCGGACATGTCGTCGATGGCCATCAAGAACGCCGAAAGATCTTCGAGAAAGCCGACGCCGGTCACGCGCTCGATCAATTGAAGAACGATCTGCACCGGACGCTGAAAAAGCTTGGCGCCGAATCGACCGGCCGCCACCGCGGGTTGGACCAACAACTTGACGAGGCGACTGTCCAAAAATTCGACCAGTCGCCGCGGCGAGTCGAGGAATTCGAGCACATGTTGCGCCGGGGGCGTGTCGACAACGACGAGATCAAAGTCGTCGGACTCCGCCATTTCGAGAACTTTTTCCATCGCCGCGTACTCACCACTTCCCGAAAGCGCTCCAGAGACATGTTGGTAGATCGGGTTTTCGAGGATCTGGCGACGCACCTCTTCGCTTGGTGCAAATCGTTCAATTAGACCGTCGAAGGTGCGCTTTGGATCGAGCATCATTGCGTGGAGTGCGAGCGATTCGCTTTGCGGGCCCGGGAGCGACACGCGTTGTGGCTCGTTGCCGAGCGCATCGATGCCGAGGGCGTCGGCGAGCCTTCGTGCCGGATCAATCGTCAACACTAGGGTGCGACGACCCGCTCGTGCAGCGGCCAGCGCCATTGCGGCCGACACCGTCGTTTTGCCGACACCGCCGGTTCCAACACAGATTACGACACGGTGTTGTTCGAGCACGGCTTTGGGGGTCAGCAACGTCATTGCGACGAAGCCTCATCTTGCAGATTGCCGTTGCGGGCGTGCGCCTTCGGTTGGCTGAACAATTGCTCAGCCAACAGCAACAGATCACTCCTTCTTTCGATGCCACCGGGCACCTCGCCAATGCGGACGAGCGGCAAGTCCACGCGGTTCGCGAGTTCGCGAACGTAGTGATCGTTGAGTTCGAAGCGCGCGCGCTGGCGCGCGCTGCAGGTCGCCAGAACTTGGGGCGAGGGTAGACAGCCGAGCTCGGTGTTCCTCGGAAGTGTTTCGAGCCGGCTTTCAAAGTTGTCGGAACCGTCCGAGTTGCGGGGCAAGTCGCGTGGGAAGGGGCAGGGCAGAACTCGGTTGACGACCACTCGATCAAGCGGTGTGCCGATGTCATTGCGGACTCGTCCGATAAGTTCCGCGGTCTCTCGCACCGGTAGCTCTTCGGCCAGACTCACGGGCAACAGGCGCGTACGTTCGGGATCTTGAATCAACGTCTCGACGTCGCGCGCACGACGTTGGAGCGGGCCGGTTTTGATTGCCGATTGAACCACACGGGGTACGTCCAAGAACGTGAGGCCGTGACCACTCGCGGGCGCGTCGACCACGATCAGGTCGTAGGTCAGCCGTCCCTCGTCGCGTCCAAAGTTTTCGATATGCCCGATTTTTCCGAGGGTGATGAGTTCTCGCCAACCCGGAGCCGCCGCCAGCAATTGCTTGAAGGCGGGTTGGTTCAGACTCTTTTTAACCAAGCTCTGCATGCCGATCTGCAAGCCGAGGTATTCCGCGAGTGCGGCGAACGGGTCGATGTGAAAAACCCGGAGTGATGGTGAAAGCTCGCGGCCCTCATAGCCGACCGGAGCGGAGCCCGGCTTAATCAGGCCATGCAGGTGTTCGTCGCGACCCATTTCGACCAAGGCGACGCGAAGCCCACGTTCGGCAGCACCCAAGGCCACGGCAGCGGCGACGGTGGTTTTTCCGCAGCCGCCTTTGCCCGTCACAATGACGAGTCGACAGTCGAGTAGGCATTTGGCGGGGGATTCGGACATTTTCTCTTTCGCGACCGGGAGGGGTTCGCGGATTTCCGTTCGGCCGCTTCGTGATAAGCAGGCGGTGATGGGCCCCAACAGAGACCCCGAATTTAGGACGTTCGCCGAGTTGATTCGGCAATTCTCTTCTTAATCTCCCTACACGACTGGAAATCGCCGGGGGAAATGGCGATTCGGCCGATTCTCTTTGTATTCAGCCGGCCCTGCTTAGCCCAAACCAAGGGCCGCCCCAGCTCAAGCGATGTGCGAGTCGATCCGAAACAGCTTGGTAGAGCAGCGGTTTCGCCTCGGAGCCCTGGGTTTCAGTTGATTCATACGCGTTGCGGTGCACGGTGGGACTGCGTCGGTCCGAAGATTCAAAATAGCACACAGGTGCATGTGAGCCGCTTGGTTTTTCCCGAGCCTGGAGATGGTCTTGGTCGTTGAATGCGGAAAGTGCGGTACCCGATTTCAATTTGATGCGTCGCGCATTCCGGACGACGGCATTCGCGTGCGTTGTTCGCGATGCAAACACGCATTCTTTCTTCAACACCCGTCGCAGAGTCAGGCGGGTGCGGTCAACGCGTTGGCTCAGCAGGCGGTTGAAAACGAATCGCTCGCATCGCCCTCGACAACCCACGACCTGGCCGGGGCAACGGACCCAGGGCAGAGTGTTGCGCTGGAAGCCCCAAATATCGCTCTCGACGACGAGGACGATTGGGAATTCAACGAAGACCCGCTCCCGGATGACGACTATGGCGACATCAATCCCGACAGCGAATCCGACGACCTCAATCCAGACGATTTAGACGAAGACGTCTACGATGCGAACAACATCGAACTGGCGGACATCGATGCCGAGATGGTGATGAACGAGTCGTCAGGAATGAATCTCGACGGACGTGAGCTGGGTGCCGACGATCTTGCACCTTCGAAAATGAGTGTCGAAGACGAGGGCATTGACGACGCGCTGTCGGAAGAGAACAAAGCCGCGGCACAAGAATACGGGCAAGAGTCGGCGGTCGACGAGACGCCTGACGAAAACGCCGATGCGCCCGGGCCAGGGTTCGGCGGTGAACGCGAAGAAGATGCCTTTGGTTCGATGGACGAATACTCGGGAGATGAGCCGACTGGCGACGTGACCGCGTCTGCAGTCACTGCGCCTTCCGCTGAACAAGAGAACATTGAAGATCCCGAAAGCTGGGACTTCTTCGGTGATGACGCAGGCCCTGCTCCTGCGCATCCCACGATGGATTCGGTGGTGCAGCGCCAAGATGTCAGCGCTCAGGCACGTGAAATCAACCCAGAAGTGGTTGCGTTCGATGCCGAGAGTGAGTGGCGCGCCTATAACCGTCGGGAGCCGATTGGGGCGTTGGTACGGATTGCCACGGCTCTTTTGTCTGTCGGCGTATTCGTGGCATTGGGCGCCGGAATCTATCTCGGCGTGATCGGATCTCTCGATTCGGGCGTCCACACACCCGCCTTCGTCGATATCGGCGCATTGCGAGCAGCCAATATTCGCGGCCAATGGGTCGAGACCGAAAACGTCGGCACGGTATACGTTGTGAGCGGCGACCTGCTGAATCCGGGAATCGTGCCTGCTTTCCCAGAACGCGGAGTACGCGTGACCTTGTTGGGGCAAGACGGGAACGCGCTCGACGCGGGTTCGGCGTACGCGGGCACTGGCTTGGATTTCGATGCCCTACGAATGATTGCACCCGGCGACATTTCGCTGAAACAAGTGAGCGCCGCGCAAGCGTTGGGGATACAAGAGATCTCACCGGGGGACTCGATCCCGATCACGGCGACCTTTACAGGGATACCCGATGAGGCGACCCACTTTGCATTGAACGCAGTCGACTCCGCCGAACTCGACGCTTGGGCGGCCGACGCCAGCCCCGCAGTCGCGATGGGCGAAACGTCGCCCCACCTGTCTGTAAGCCCCAAGTAATGAAGTCCGGAGACGCGATCGAGGTCCTGTCCGGACTTCGCTACCGCACGCTCCAACAACTCCTTGGCTTGTTCGCCATCGTGCATGTTCGCCGGGCGAAGCTTCGACCGCTTAGAGCAAGCTGGGCTTAGGGCGAACGCTTGTCCTGCATCGTGTCCCCCGAATGATTTAGGAAACAAACGAAATGTGGTTCTGGGGCGACTCTGAAATTCAGACTTTTCGGCCGCTCTTCTAGGACTTGGGCTCGCCCTCGTCGACCTTGTCGGGGTCGGGCGTGACGTCGATTTCGTCTTGACTCGAAATTCCGGACTTGAAGTTTTTGATTGCCTTGCCCATGCCGGAGCCAATCTCGGGCAGTCGTTTTGCGCCAAAAAGCACAACGACAATCGCGAGGATGATTCCCAGTTCCATCGGTCCTAAGCCAAACAT
>Ga0115003_10001730_pt1 | contig 18762 bp, 18 predicted proteins | sample ArcticOcean_MG_C_7_FD_88736 | JGI IMG/M metagenome (GOLD analysis project Ga0115003, IMG submission 88736) | Marine microbial communities from western Arctic Ocean - ArcticOcean_MG_CB11_88 | ecosystem: Environmental > Aquatic > Marine > Oceanic | place: Arctic Ocean: Canada Basin | collected... | reverse complement strand
GAGGCAAAAAAACTAGGAATAGGAATGGGCGTTCCTTGGTTTAAGGTAAAAGATCTGTTTCTTGCTCAAGGCGGACAGGTATTTTCATCTAATTTTACTTTCTACGGAGATATGTCATCTAGGGTTATGAATATTCTGGAAGGGCTTGTTCCTAAAATAGAAATCTACAGCATTGATGAGGCCTTCCTAGAATTAACAAGCCTAGAGCAACACTATGATCTATATGACTTTGGTTGCCATATAAGAGGATTAGTAAAACAATGGACTGGGGTTCCGGTTCGTATTGGTATCGCATCAACAAAAACTCTAACTAAAATAGCTCTGAATGAAGTTAAAAGATTAAATATTCCTACTAAGGTGCATCAGCTATCTACACAAAAAGAAATTAGAAATGCCTTAGCTAATACACCTGTTAATGAGGTCTGGGGGGTTGGAAGAAAGCTAAATGAACATCTCACCAAAGCAAAGATTACAAATGCTTTGCATTTAGCCGACACAGACCCTCAATACATTAAACGTAGATTTAGTATTGTTTTAGAGAGAACGGTACGAGAGCTTAGAGGTCAGAGATGTCTTAATATAGATGATGACATAACAGCAAAAAAACAAATTGTTGTTAGTCGTAGTTTTGGAACAAGGGTTACTAATTTAGAAACCTTAAAACCTATCGTAAGTAATTTTGCCGTAAGAGCTACTGAGAAATTAAGAAATGAAAAACAGAAATGCTCACAGGTTTCAGTCTTTGTAAGAACCAGTCCTTTTAGTCATAACAAACCTCAGCATACCGGCCATAAAACTATAGAGCTCTTTACCCCAACAAACGATACAAGAGATATTTTAATTGCTGCTAAGCGAGCTCTGCTACCAATATTTAAACCTGGGTACGATTATGCAAAAGCAGGTATTTTATTGAGTAGATTTTCAAATCAGGAATCTAAACAGTATTCCTTGTTTAAAGACCCTAATGATCCAAAAGAAAATACACAGTTTATGGAATACATAGATCGAATGAATGCCTACAAAACACAGATATATTTTGCCTCACAAAACACCAGTCAATGGTCGCCCATGAAACAAAATATGACATCACCCAAATATACAACTGATTGGTATGAACTGCCGATCGCAAATTAAGGAGAAAGAATGAAGGATATAAATAAAATTAACTTTAATGAAATTAATACAATGATAATAAATAAAATAAAAATAGAATTAGAAAAAGATCTTAGCCCAAACGAGCTAAATTCAATTGCCAGGCTTGCTCTAGCATTTCAAAAAGAAATAAAAGATGAGGTAGTAGATGAGCAAGTAGACAAAAGAAGTAGAGAAGGTTTTGAGAAAGCTATGTCTTTGCTAGATCAAATAGAACATTTTAGACTTGCTAATCCTGGATTTGAATTTAAATAAATATTATTTTTAAAATCTTTTGCTATAAAAGCTGAATGAGAATGATAATCATTAAATAAATACCTTATATCAGTAGTTTAAATAATTAATAAAATGGGTTATATTCGTAATATAATAGAAGTATATTTACTGAAATAAGGAAATAATTACATGGAAATGCAAGAAATAGATTCAACTAAAGTTTGTCAGATACTTAATGAAATTATGGAATATGAGCTAGCCGGTGTTGTTAGATACACTCACTCCTCCATGATGGTAAGTGGTCCTTATAGATTACCTATTGTTACTTTCTTAAAAGAACAAGCTACTGAATCTTTGTTACATGCTCAGCAAGCTGGGGAATTAATAGCCGGTTTAGATGGACACCCTAGTCAGAGAATTGCAAAAATTGAGGAAACTCATAGACATTCAATAGAGGATATTTTGCAGGAAAGTTTAGGTCATGAATTGCATGCTTTGGCACTCTATAAAAAATTACTTGGAAGTGTTGCAGATTGCTCAATCTATCTAGAGGAATATGCCAGAGGAATGATTCAAGAAGAGGAACAACATTCTTTAGAACTAAAAGCTATGTTAAAAGATTTCGGTTAGCAGTTAGCTAGACATTATTTTTATGAGTAAAGGTAAAGTTCTTTTTAATGAAAAGTGTTCCATCTGTAATTTTGAAATTAAGCATTATAAAAAAAGATCTGACCTATATTTTGAAGACTGTAGTGACATGGAAGATAAATATCTAAAAAAACTACATGTTACTTTTGATGACGGAAAAGAGTTATCAGGAGTTGATGCTTTTATTTATGTCTGGGGAGAAACGCAAGGGTATAAATGGTTAAGCTATTTTACCAATCTTCCGGTTATCAAACAGTTAGCTAAATGCATTTATGCTTTTTTAGCTTATGTGTTGTTCTGGCGATTTAAGGCCTTCTCAAAAAACTAAGTTAGGTTTTTAAAGTATCTCTCATAATGCGCCTTCGAAAGCTCTAGCATTTGATTATTTAATTCATCTTTAATAACTTTAAAATCAAAACTTTGAAGTGCGGTAATGCCAAATTGCGCTAAGTCTAGATCTTGAGACCCTGAAGCCCTCAATAAATCAAATATCCAAGTTAATGGATCAAGGGAATTATTATAATTAATAGCATTTTCTTTAAGTTTTAAAGAAAAAAGCTCCTTATCCTCTATTTTGAACCTTCCTTGTAAAAGAGTAACTTTAAATTCCTCTAAACGATCATTAATAATCGCCCTTTCATCCATAGAGTACTTAGGCCAATTAATAATCTCGTGTACAAATCTTTTACACCCTTTACATACATCATCACCGTATGTAGTGGAGCAAATACCAAGACAAGGAGTTGATGATCTGTGTTTAAGCATAGTTAAACCAAATAATAACTCATTTTAAAATAAAATCCCTGTTTTTAGTGGAAGCTCTATGAGCATAAGAGTAAAATGTTTGCAGGAGACATACCAATGCTAAACGAATACAAAATACACGAACAAGAAAGAGCTCAACAGAACATCCCTGCCCTTCCTTTAGACCCAGATCAAACATCCCAATTAGTCGATTTATTAAAATCTGACCATGAAGAGTCTGAACTTCTTCTGCATCTTTTAAGAGAAAGAGTTCCTGCGGGAGTTGATCAATCAGCATATGTAAAAGCAGCTTTTCTTGCTGATATAACAACAGGAAAAGCAACAAGTCCTTTCATAACAAAACTTGAAGCAGTTAAATTATTAGGAACTATGCTTGGCGGATATAACATTCAACCTCTTATTAAGTGCCTGAAAACAGATGACCTTGGCGATGAGGCTGCAAATGCTTTAAGCGAGACACTTCTTATTTTTGATGCTTTTAATGAAATTTTTGAATTATCTAAAATTAATGCGAATGCTAAAAAAGTTGTTGATGCATGGGCTGAAGGTAAATGGTTTACTGAGAAGGCAGAAGTACCTGATCAAATAAAACTAACTGTATATAAAGTTCCTGGAGAAATTAATACTGACGACCTATCTCCTGCAACTGATGCATGGTCTAGACCTGACATCCCTCTTCATGCATTAGCTATGTTCAAAATGCCAAGAGAAGGACTTGAAAGACCTCTTGAAACTTTAGAAGAATTAAAAAAGAAAGGCAACCCGCTTGTATTTGTTGGCGATGTTGTTGGTACAGGATCTTCAAGAAAGTCAGCTACCAACTCAGTGCTATGGCATATGGGAGATGATATTCCTTATATACCGAACAAAAAAGAAGGTGGTTTTTGCTTTGGCAGCAAGATTGCTCCCATTTTCTTTAATACCCTTGAAGATTCAGGCGCCTTTCCTATTGAGTTAGATGTATCAACTATGAAGATGGGACAAGAGATTATTCTTGAACCTCATAACGGCAAAGTTCTTGACGCTAATACTAATGAAGTTTTATCTACCTTTGAATTAAAGACAGATGTGTTACTTGATGAAGTGAGGGCAAATGGAAGGATTCCATTAATTATTGGTAGGCAGCTTACAGACAAAACAAGGGAAGCTTTAGATTTAGAAGCTACTAATGTTTTTAGAAGACCGGATGCAGAAGAAGCATCTGATAAAGGGTATACGCTTGCACAAAAAATGGTTGGTAAAGCATGTGGAGTAGCAGGAATAAGACCTGGAACTTATTGTGAACCAAGAATGACAACGGTTGGTTCCCAGGACACAACCGGACCTATGACAAGAGATGAGCTAAAAGAGCTAGCATGTCTTGGCTTCTCAGCTGATCTAGTTATGCAGTCTTTCTGTCATACAGCAGCCTACCCAAAGCCAGTTGATATAGACACTCAGCACAACCTACCGGATTTCATTATGAATCGTGGTGGAGTTTCATTAAGACCAGGAGATGGAATTATTCACTCTTGGTTAAACAGAATGCTATTACCTGATGGAGTTGGTACTGGTGGTGATAGTCATACAAGATTCCCTATTGGAATAAGCTTCCCAGCCGGATCTGGTTTAGTAGCTTTTGCTGCAGCTCTAGGAGTAATGCCTTTAGATATGCCTGAATCTGTATTAGTAAGATTTAAAGGTGAGATGCAACCAGGAATAACACTTAGAGATTTAGTTAATGCCATCCCTTACGCAGCAATTCAAAAAGGTTTATTAACTGTTGCTAAAGAGGGTAAGAAAAATATCTTCTCCGGTAAATGTTTAGAGATTGAAGGTTTGCCTGATATGAAAGTTGAGCAAGCTTTTGAATTATCAGATGCCTCTGCTGAAAGATCGGCATCTGGATGTACGGTAAGGTTGAATAAAGAGCCAATCATTGAATACCTTAAATCAAATATTGTAATGTTGAGATGGATGATAGCTAGCGGATATGGTGATGCCAAGACTCTTGAAAGAAGAGCTGTAGCCATGGAAGAATGGATTGCAAACCCAGAACTTCTTGAGCCAGATGCAAATGCTGAATATGCAGAGATTATCGAAATTGATTTAAATGAGATAACAGAGCCTTTATTAGCATGTCCTAATGATCCTGATGATATTAAACCTCTTTCTGAAGTAGCTAACACTGAAATTCAAGAAGTCTTTATTGGCTCTTGTATGACAAATATTGGACACTTTAGAGCAGCTGGTACGTTACTTGAAAAGCATAAAGGAACTAAAGCAAGATTATGGGTTGTGCCTCCAACTAAGATGGATGAAAAGCAACTTATGGAAGAAGGTATTTATAATATCTTTGGTACCTCTGGTGCTAGAACTGAAATTCCAGGATGTTCATTATGCATGGGTAACCAGGCAAGGGTTTTAGCTAACTCTACTGTTGTATCAACTTCAACGAGAAACTTCCCAAATAGATTGGGCGATGGTGCTAATGTATTTTTAGCCTCAGCTGAGCTTTCAGCTATTGCATCTATACTTGGAAAATTACCAACAGTTGAGGAATATCATAAATATATGGAAGATATCAATCCTCTTTCTGATGAAATTTATAAGTATTTAAACTTCAATGAAATTGATACTTATGTTCAAAGTGCTAATAGCGCTGAGATTCCAGCGATTAATATAGTAAATCCTATTTAAGCGGTATTACTTAACGTTTTAGTATCGTTTCTACGAGAATTCTGTAACTCCTCGAGGTAGTTTTCACTAAGAGGGGTTATGTATTTACCTGTAAAAATTGAAGTTTCAAACTCTTTTATGTCTGGATTTCCAACACTAACAGTATCTATAAGATCTTCTAAAGTCTGGTAAACAAGCCAATCAGCACCAATTTCTGCCGCGACCTCTTCCGTTGTTTTGTTTGATGCAACAAGTTCATTAGTTGCTGGCATATCAATTCCATATAGGTTTTGGTATTTAATTGCAGGGGCTGCAGAAGCAAAATAAACTTTTTTTGCACCAGCCTCTTTTGCCATTTCTATAATCTTTTTACTGGTAGTTCCTCTGACAATAGAGTCATCAACCAATAGAACATTCTTGCCATTAAACTCAAGGTCTAAAATATTTAGTTTTCTTCTAACTGATTTTTTTCTTTCTTCTTGATTGGGCATTATGAATGTTCTGCCTATATATCTATTTTTAACAAAGCCTTCTCTATAAGGAACTTCTAAATCTACAGCAAGTTGGAGAGCAGCTGTTGTTGAGCTGTCTGGTATCGGAATAACAACATCAATATCATGATTAGGTTTTTGTAATTTAATTGATTGAGCTAACTTGGATCCCATTCTCATTCTAGATTTATATACTGAGATTTCATCTATATTAGAATCAGGTCTTGAAAAATATACGTATTCAAAAATACATGGTCTTTTAAGAGGCGTGTCAGAACATTGTTGAGAGAAAAGCTCTCCATTCTTATTTATAAAAACAGCTTCACCTGGTTCAACATCTCTAAGCTTTTCAAATCCCTGTGAGGAAAATAAAGCGTCCTCAGATGCCATTATGTATTCTTTTCTAGTTTTTCCCTCTCTGATGCCTATGCATAAAGGCCTAATGCCATTATTGTCTCTAAATCCTAAAATGCCATGGCCAGTTATTAGGGCAATAACTGCATAAGCACCTTCACATCTTATATGTGTCTTTGTGACAGCTTTAAATATGTGCTCAGCTTTAGGGTAAATTTCACGCTGCTTCGATAGCTCGTGTGCAAATATATTTAAGAGGACCTCTGAATCTGAATCAGTATTAATATGCCTCATCTCTGCATGAAATAATTCATTAGCTAATGCTTTGTGATTAGTTAAATTGCCATTGTGTGCAAGGCTGATTCCGTATGGTGAGTTAACGTACATAGGCTGAGCAAATTCTTTTCCTGCTCCACCTGCCGTTGGATACCTGACATGGCCTATTCCATAGGAGCCTACAAGTTTATTCATATGGCCTTGATGAAATACATCTCTAACGTATCCCATGGATTTTCTACTATTTAATTTGCCTTCAGAATCGCAGACAACCATACCCGCAGCATCTTGGCCTCTATGCTGAAGCATTAAGAGAGAGTCATAAATCTCAGCGGCTACATTTGTCTCTGCTGATATTCCAACTATTCCACACATTAGGTTTCCCCTTCAATTGGATTTAATTCTTCGACTATGGGGATTAAACTCTCTTTTATAGGTTCAATGACTTCCATGGCCTCCTCTACAAGATCGGTATTATCTATTAAATTTCTTAAATAAGCTTCAATTTGGGGAGCGTATTTTTCAATGACTGGTGTGATTTTAGAATTATCAATAAGATCTGTTGATTTAATGCTTGAAGGTAGGAGTAAGAAAATAACAAAAAGAACTATTAGGCCACGTGCAAGACCAAATAAAACTCCAAGGAAGCGATCAAAACCTGATGCTCCAGACCATTTAATTAATTTACTAATAAATTTTATTACCATCCCCCCAAGGATGATAGTGGTCATGAAAACAACTATGTATGAAAGAATTTTAGCAACTTCTGCATTGCCTATAAATTCAGTTATTTTTGGAGTTGCAATAAACTCAAGACTGACAGCAGCGACAAAAGCAACAACCCATAGGAATAATGATAGAAATTCTTTGGTAAAGCCTCTTGAAAGAGATATAAGACCCGAGGCACTTAGAACAATTAAAATAAACCAATCAGCAATATTAAGACCTAGAGCTTCCATCTGGATATCTCCCCTTTAGTTGATTCTGAAACTTCTTCAATGAGTTTTATATTGCTAGTAATGTCTTCTTCGGATAAGAATGGTCCAACAAAAACAGCATGGAGATTTTCATTAGTTCCAAAAACCTCTGAAAAGGCTGGAAATCCTCCGTTGTTTATTTGACCTACCATTTTTAAAGCATTCTCTTTTGAAGATAACACGTGAACCCTAATAACAAATAAATCAAAGTCAGATTCATCTATTAAAGATATGTTTGTTTTCTTGGTAGCTGGGCTTATTGTGACTTGCTCTTCTTGAATTGATGGTTGGAGTTTTATTACAGGGTCTTGTATTTCAATTGCTGCTGCTTGGACTTTGAATTCTTGTTGGTAATCTATTTGGGGACTTAAAAAAACAAATAAAACTAATAATAATAAAATGATGCTAAAAAATGTCCCTATCAATCTTTCTTTATTCATTAACTTTTATACATTTTTTTTAATAGCCTGTGTACCTTTGTTCTAATATTTTTTCTATGCACAATCATATCTATTGCACCATTTTTTAAAAGGAACTCAGCTTTTTGAAAATCATCCGGGAGATCTACTCTTACTGTTTGCTCTATCACCCTTCTGCCTGCAAAACCAACAAAGGCATTGGGCTCTGCGATATTGATATCACCCAACATAGCTAAACTTGCTGAAACACCGCCATATACCGGATCAACCATTACAGATATATAAGGTAATTTTTTACTTTTAAGTTTTTGAATTGCTGCTGAAGTTTTTGCCATCTGCATTAAAGAAACCATTGATTCCTGCATTCTGGCTCCTCCACTAGTTGAAAAGCAAATAAATGGGCAGTGGTTATCAATAGCTTGATTTACTCCTTGAACAAATTTCTCACCGACAACTCCCCCCATAGAGCCTCCCATAAACCTAAATTCAAATGCTGCAGCTACAACAGGCATAGAATCTAGAGATCCGCTGCCTACAATAATAGCTTCATTTTCACCTGTTGCCGCAATAGAGTCTTTAATTCTAGAAGAATAATATTTTGTGTCTTTAAATTTTAAAATATCTTTAGTTTTAATATCTTTTGCAATCTCGCTAAAAGAGCCTCTATCAAGAAATATTTCTAATCTTTTTCTAGCTCCAATTCTAAGGTGATGATCGCACTTAGAACATACAAATAAAGATTTTTCTAATTCAGGGGCATATAAAACAGATTCACAAGACGGGCATGAACTCCATAAACCATCAGGAACAGTACTCTTTGACCTTGAGGTTCCTATTGAAGGTATGAGTCTTGTTAGCCAGTTCATGATATTGCCTGTTTAATCTCCTTAAGATATTCACCTATTCTAGCAAATTCTTTTGAATTAGCGCTTTCATTTATCATTTGCACTATAGAGCTTCCTATAATCACTCCGTCAGAGCACTCAGCTAACATTTTAGCGTCGCTGGCAGATTTGATTCCAAACCCAGCAAGTGTGGGCAGATCTGAGTGTTTTTTAATTTTTTTAATATTATTTTTTATTTCATTTATATCAAGATTTGATGAGCCTGTGACTCCCCTTAAATTAACGTAATAAATAAAACCTGTACTATTTTTTGCAATCAACTCAATTCTATTGTCTGTAGTAGTCGGTGAGATAAGAGAAATAGTATTAATATCAGGGTTTGTTATGCCGTAGTCTTTTAGACTTAATTCACCAGGTATATCAACAACCAAAATAGAATCAATTATTTTAGTTGATTGAACTAAATCAATATGTGAAATAAATGTATTTAAATATCCCATTAAAATAATAGGCGTATGATCATTATTTTTTCTAAATTCTTGGACTAGATCAAATATCATTTTTAATGAAATATTATTTTTAAGTGCTCTATCATGAGCTCTTTGTATTGTTGGTCCTTCTGCTATAGGGTCTGTAAAGGGAACACCAATTTCTATAATATCTACGCCTGAGTTTACAAAAAGATGCATTAACTCCAAAGTCGTATCTAAGTCAGGGTCACCGGCCACAAGATAAGAGACTAAAGCTTTTTGATTATTGTCTTTGAGGTTTTTTAGGGTTGTTGTAAGCCTGTTCAAAACTCAATCCCATCTATTTTAGCAACAGTATTAATATCTTTATCGCCCCTTCCTGAAACGTTGACTACAACATTTGCTGTATCAGGCAATTCTTTCATCAAAGGTCCCAGATAAGCAAAGGCATGTGCAGTCTCAAGCGCCGGCATGATTCCCTCTAATTCTGTAACTTCATGAAATGCTTTTAGAGCCTCATCATCATTTACAGCAACATACTCAGCTCTACCTATATCTTTTAACCATGAATGCTCTGGACCAACTCCTGGGTAGTCTAAACCCGCTGAAACTGACTTAGTGTCCATGATTTGACCAGCTTCGTCTTGCATTAAATAACTTCTAGCTCCATGCAATACCCCTGGCGTTCCATCATTTAAAGGAGCGGCATGCTCCCCTGTTGAAATTCCGTTACCGCCAGCCTCGACTCCTATTAACCTTGTTTCAGGTATATCTATAAATGGATAAAATATCCCCATTGCATTAGAGCCGCCGCCAACACATGCAACAATAGCATCGGGCATTGAATTAAAAGAGTCTTTTGATTGTTTGATGAGCTCTTGTCCAACAACTGAATTGAAGTCTCTAACAATCATAGGATATGGATGGGGGCCGGTAACACTGCCAATAATATAATAAGTATCATCAACATTAGTAACCCAATCTCTTAGAGCTTCGTTAAGTGCATCTTTAAGGGTTGCTGTTCCAGAATCAACAGCATGAACTTCAGCACCTAGTAACTTAATTCTATAAACATTTAATGATTGCCTTTTGACATCCTCTGCACCCATATATATATGACATTCAAGGCCCAGTCTTGCTGCAACGGTTGCTGTGGCTACGCCATGTTGTCCTGCTCCAGTTTCTGCAATAATTCTTTTTTTGCCCATATGCTTTGCAAGTAAAATTTGACCAACTGTATTATTAATTTTATGAGCACCTGTGTGATTTAAATCTTCTCGTTTTAACCAAATAGAACCAGATCCGTAGTGCTTTGTTAAGCGTTCAGCAAAATATAAAGGCGAAGGTCTTCCAACAAAATTAGATAAGTCGCTATAGAATTCATGTTGAAAATCTTTATTATCTTTTAATTCGTTATAGGTATTTTCTAGCTCTTCTAATGCATACATTAGTGTTTCAGGGACGAACTTGCCTCCAAATTCTCCAAAAAATCCATTGCTATCAGGTAAGTTAAATTTATTTGATTTCATCGTGTTTTATTTTAGTTAATATACTGTTTATTAATTTTATATCTTTTACGCCTTTCTCGGATTCAACTCCAGAATTAATATCTATACACCAAGAGTTTGTTGCTATTGCATTATGTACATTTTCTAAATTAATTCCACCAGAAAGGACAATATTATTATCAAGTTCTGGCATAGAATCTAGAATATCCCAATTAAAAGTCTCTCCGGTTCCCCCATAGATTCCAGGCTTGTGATTTTCTAAAAGTATTGCTGAGGCTGTTGGGTAGTCTTGCATTAAATCTAAATCATTTTTATCCTTAACGCGAATAACTTTCCAAAAATCTAAGCCAAATGACTCACAAAAATCTAGCGATTCATCTCCATGAAATTGCAGAATGGGATTAGTAAAATATGAGGAGACTTTATAAACATCCTCCTCTTTAGGATTTACAAAAACGCATACGGGTCTAGTTAATTTAAAGTTTATAGTTTTTACGATTTCAAGAAAATTATCATCCACATGTCTTGGACTTTTGTTAAAGAAAATAAACCCAATGTAATCGACCTCTAGATCTATTAAGTTTTTTAAAATAATAAGATCTGATATTCCGCAAATTTTTATTTTTTGTTTATTCATATTTTTAATCTATCAAATAGATTTGAGACAGGGCTTAAGATTCCTTCTTTTGAATCATACCTAGGTCCTAGAAAAAATAAACCCTTAGCAGAAGCTGTCTTGCCTGCAAAGTTTCTATCTTTCTTTAAAAGAATTTCTTCAATAGAATGGTCATTTTCGCCCTTTGCAATATCAATTAGCGTGCCGATCATTATTCTAACCATATTGTGCAGAAAAGCATTTGCTGTAACAGTCACAATAATAAATTTTTTATATGTTGAAACATCCATAGAAGAAATATGCTTTACAGGATTATTAGAGTTGCAATTAGAACTTTTAAAGGAACTAAAATCATTCTCACCAAGAAACATCTTTGCTTGGTTTTTTAAAATATCTATATCAATGGCATTTGTATCTGAATGAGAATAGCCTCCAAAAAATAAAGGCTTACTTCTTGAGTTATATATAACATAGGAATAGCTTCTATCTATTGCAGCAAACCTTGAATGGAAATTATCAGACACTCTTGCAATGCTTTTGACAGCTATGGAGTCTGGTAAGTTGGCATTTATTCCATGAATCCAATTGATATCATCTCTTTCTATATCTGTTTCAAAATCAAATACCTGGCATAGAGCATGAACTCCCGCATCAGTTCTTCCGGCATAGTTGATTGAAATATCGGTTTGAGTGATTTCTTTTAGTGCTTTTTCAATTGCCTGCTGAATTGATGGTGCATTTTTTTGACTTTGAAATCCAGAGAAGTCCGTTCCTTCATACTCGACTGTAAATGCTAGTTTCACTGACTTTGAATTTTATCAAAAAGACTTTTTGCTGTACTTTTTAAACTCTCGTCTTCTGTATTTTTAATTAAAGCAATAAGGATGTTTTTACAATTTTCTAAGTCATCCATTTCAAAATAAGTCATAGCTAAATCAAGTTGCTGCTCATCGGCATTATTTTTAATACTTAAACCTTTTGGCAGGCCTTGGATGCTTGAGTTAGAATCCCTAGCTTCATCAAAATCATATTCTATTTTTTTAGTTTTTCTAGAATTTAGTTGAATGTATATTAATGCTATCAATATTCCAGATAAAATAGAGATTAAAGCTACAAATAGCAGATCTCTAAGACCAAAGCCGCTTGATTTATTGGCATTATTATCAATAGAATTAACTTCTTTAATGAGCTCTTCAGCAACCCTGTTATCTAATGTAACCCCTAACTGTCTTGTGTTAGCTTCTATAAAAGTTCGCGGGCTATTGATTTGATCGTTGTTTAAATTTAGTGATTTAGCTTTATTTTTCTCTTCTGACTCTGAGGTTAATTTATTTACACTAGGTTCTATTTTAATTTTTGGTGCTGTTAGTATTAATAATGATCTTGCTGCTGGTGTAAAGTTAAGAGCATATGACTTATTCATAGCTAGAATTGATCCTTTAGCATCTTTATTAGATATATTGGCCATAATTGACTGAATAGGAACTACCAAGTCCTTATCTTTTCTTATTAAATTAATATTTCCATCTATAAAGGCATCCTTGTTGCCCAAATAAATAGACCACATAACTTGATAAATTGATAAATCAGAAGATTTTTTTTGGATATTGGAAGCAATACTCCACATAGTTGTTATTTCATCAGCTCTTATAATCGCATTCAATTCCTCGACTTTGTTTATTGAAATCTTATCTGCTCTAAGCTCTTCACTCTCTATAACTCTTGGTAGAATTTTTGGTTCATATTTTCTTATTGGCTCCTTATAATCTATATCTGAGCCTCTCATGCTTGATGGTAAAAAGATAAATATATCCTTAGCAAGCTCATCTTTAATAATTAATTTAAAACTAAAGTAATTGCCTTCATAAGTATTTTTGATAACTATCGAGAATATTTGATATGTAGAAAAATCTTCAAGTAATGTGAAAGCAATATAATCTTTGCTAAGAAGTTCATCTGATTTATATTGGTTTAAAATAATATCTTCATCATTAATGTTACTGGCTTGAATCTTAAATTCAATAACCCTTTCACCATTGATATTGAGGCTAAGCTTGGCAGAAGATACGGATATATCAGCAAAAATCTGAGATGAAAAGAAAAAACCTATTAAGAGGAAAAATCTCAACATAGCTTGTTATGTAAAATTAAGTTTTGTAATATTTGAACTGCATTTAAAGCAGCTCCTTTACCATATACGTTATCAGCTACAATCCATAATGAAACCCATGTATCACCTTGAATTTTCTGAGATCTAATCCTACCTACATAGACATCCTCTGAGTCATTGGCGTGCTCATACGGTGTTGGATATTCTAGTTTTTCTGGGTTATCCATAACAATGACCCCTGATGTTCCCTCAATTGAATTAATAATGTCTTCTCTAGATGCATTGTTTGATATTTTCATAAAAACAGCTTCTGAGTGCCCATTAAATACAGGGACTCTGGCACAGGTAGCTTGAACTTCTATATTTTTATCTAGAATTTTTTGAGTTTCCCAAACAAGCTTCATTTCTTCCTTTGTAAAAGCATTGTCTAGAAATACATCGCATTGAGGTATTACATTAAAAGCAATAGGTTTTGGATAGACCTTTGGCTCTGATGGGTCTTTATCAAAAGTTTGCGTTCTTAATTCTTCAACAGCATCTTTTCCAGTTCCTGAAACAGCTTGATAGGTAGCTATGTTTATAAACTCTATTGTGTACTTGTCATGAATGGGCTTTAAAGCCATTAATAACTGAGAGGTTGAACAATTAGGATTTGCTATTAGTGTTGGTTTTTCTAAATTAGCTAAAATATCACCATTAATTTCAGGAATTATTAAAGGAACATCATCCTCATACCTAAACTCAGAAGATAGATCAATAACATAGCTTCCAGATTCAACAAAATTCCTTGCATGCTTTTTTGCAGTAGAAGATCCTGCAGCAAATATCGTTATTTTGGCCCTTGAAGGGTCAAAGGATTCCAAGTCCTCAATAATATAATCTTTGTTTTGGAAATGTATTGCTTGGCCAACTGAAGAGCTGCCGAGAGGATATAACTCATCTATGTATATTTCTTTCTTTTGAAGTAGTTGAAGAATTTTTTGACCTACAACTCCAGATGCTCCAACCAGGGCAACGCTTAATATTTTATCCATTTTTTATTATTCCAATAATAGTTGATGCTACATCAGTGGTGCCCATAAACTTATCTGAGGTAGAGATATCTTTAGTCCTGTGACCCTTAGCAATAAAAACCTTAATAGCATTTTCAATCTTATCAGCCAGCCCTACTTCATCAAGAGAGAATCTTAATGCCATTGCCAAAGAAGCAATCATGGCTATGGGGTTAGCTATATTTTGCCCTGCTATATCAGGGGCACTTCCATGACAAGGCTCATACATACCCTTGGATGAGCTATTTAAAGAAGCAGAAGGTAGCATGCCAATAGAGCCTGTAAGTGTTGCAGCAATATCAGACAATATGTCTCCAAAAAGATTACCAGAAACTATTACATCATATTGATTGGGGTTAAGCACCAGCTGCATAGCGGTGTTATCTGCTAATTGATGAGTAAGCTCGACATCTGGATAGTCTTTTGCCATGTCTGAAACTATAGATCTCCAAAATTTCGAGACCTCTAAAACATTAGCTTTTTCAACTGAACATAATCTTCCATTTCTTTTCTGTGCAGATTCAAAAGCTACTTTTGCAATTCTTCTAATCTCGTCTTCATTATAAATCATTGTATTAAAAGCATACGGAACAGGATCATCTGAAACTATTGCCCTTGGTTCGCCGAAATAGATGCCACCTGTGAGTTCTCTAACAATTAAAATATCTAAGTTCTCAATAATATGATTTTTAATTGGTGATGCCGATGCCAATTCATTAAATAGAAAAGCAGGTCTTAGATTTGCAAATAGCCCCAACTCTTTTCTAAGCCCTAAAAGTGCCTGCTCTGGTCTATTATCCCAGTCTAGATCATCCCATTGAGGACCTCCGACAGCGCCAAATAAAATAGCATCAGATTTCTTGGCTTCTTCTAAGACATCTTCTGGAAGAGGAGAGCCATATTTTTCATATGCGGTTCCGCCAACATCCATATTGGTAATATCAAAATTAAGCTGGTATTCGCTAATAAGAAAATCTAGAACCTCTTTTGCTGAAGATGTTACTTCTTGACCTATACCGTCACCAGGAAGGATTAATATCTTTTTAGTCATTTGCATATATCCATGGCTTTTCTAGCATTCTCTTTTTTTCAAAATCTATAATTATTTGCTTATCTTTAAGGGTTATATCTACATCGTCCAGTCCATAAATAATTCTTTCAAGGAGATTGCTTTCAACTTCAAATTTAAATTCAACAGTATCTGAAAGAATAATTTTTTTAGCATCTAGGCTAATTGATAATTCTACGATTTCCTGTTGGCTAATATTAAAAATACTATCTATATCTTCTTTGCTTAAAATAATAGGTAAAACATTATTCTTAAAACAGTTGTTATAAAAAATATCACCGAAAGATGATGCTATAACTGCCTTGATACCAAAATCTCTTAAAGCCCATACAGCATGTTCTCTAGAAGATCCGCAACCAAAATTATCTCTAGTTAGTAAGATGCTTGCATTATCAAAAGGGCTTTTGTTTAAAATAAAATCACTATTAATTTTTCTGTCATTTTTTGATATTCCTAATTTTCCATCATCAAGATATCTCCAACCATCGAATAAATAATCTTCAAAACCAAATTTCTTAATAGATTTTAAGTACTCTGTAGGAATGATTTGATCTGTATCAATATTATCTCTATCAATATGAGCAACTATGCCTTTTATTTGTAATTCATTGCCTTGAATTTTCATGATGGATCGCTCACTGTTCCATGTATTGCTGTTAATGCAGCCATTACCGGGCTCATTAAATGAGTGCGTCCAAGATTGCCCTGCCTGCCTTCAAAATTTCTATTTGATGTTGATGCGCACCTTTCGTAGGGCTTTAATTGATCAGGGTTCATGCCTAAGCACATTGAGCATCCTGGATCTCTCCATTCGAATCCAGCATTTTTAAAGATTTTGTCTAGTCCCTCAGACTCTGCTTGTTGCTTAACAAGACCAGATCCAGGGACGACTATCGCTTCAATTATATTTTGAGATATCTTATGTCCATCGACAGCAATTGCGGCTTCTCTTAAATCTTCTATCCTTGAGTTGGTGCATGACCCTATAAAAACTCTATCAAATTTTAGGTCAGTTAATTTTTGATCTACTTCAATACCCATATAATTTTTAGCAAGTTCAATGTTTTTTCTTTTATCTTCTGGCGAGGAGTTAGCATTTGGGATAATGGCATCAAAATCAATAACCATTTCAGGTGATGTTCCCCATGTAACTTGAGGTTTTATTTTTGAAACATCAATTTCTATTTTTTTATCAAAACTTACATCAAGGTCAGATTTTAAAGAGATCCAATGCTGCTCAGCTAAATCTAAAATTTCAGAACTTATTTCACTATGCTTTCTTACGTAATCAATGGTTGTGGCATCTGGAGCAACTAAACCAACCTTTGCTCCTCCCTCAATAGCCATGTTACATATAGTCATTCTTGCTTCCATAGAAATATCTTCAATATATGAGCCAGAAAATTCTATTGCATGGCCATTTCCACCTGCCGTTCCAATCTGACCAATAAGGTATAAAACAATATCCTTAGAAGTAACTCCTTTTCTTGGTGTCCCATTAAATACAACATGCATATTTTTTAACTTAGAGACTTTTAAGCTCTGAGTTGCGAGTACATGCTCCACCTCTGATGTTCCAATACCCATAGCCAAACATCCAAAAGCTCCATGGGTTGATGTGTGAGAATCACCGCAGACAATCGTCATACCTGGTAATGTATATCCCAGTTCTGGGCCAATAACATGAACAATACCTTGATTTATAGAGGTTATATCAAATTGCTTAATTCCAAATTTATTACAATTTTTATCAAGCTCCACTACCTGTATTTTTGAAATCTCATCCTCAATAGACTCCATATTAAAAGAGCTGCCTCTTTCTGTTCGGACATTATGATCTGGGGTAGCAATGTTAGCGTTAAGCCTCCAAGGAGTAAGTCCTTTTTTAGATAACCCTTCAAATGCTTGAGGTGATGTAACTTCATGCAAATACTGTCTATCAATATAAAGTAATGATTCACCGGAATCATAGGTTGTTATGTGATGCTCATCCCAAAGCTTGTCGTATAGAGTCTTTGACATTTTATTTTGAAGTGAAGGGTAGCTCTTGGTCAACATCTCCACATTGAGCACGATTTCTTAATAGGTGGTCCATAATGACTAAATTAACCATTGCTTCTGCAATAGGTGCAGCTCGGATACCGACACAAGGGTCATGCCTTCCAACCACTTCTATATCGACTTCATTACCTGCCTTGTCAACTGTTTTACCTTTAGTTTTAATACTAGAAGTTGGCTTGATTAAGAAATCTAAGTTTATGTTATCTCCGTTGGAGATTCCTCCAAGGATCCCTCCAGCATTATTAGATGAAAAGCCATCTGATCTAATTTCATCTCTCGCCTCAGAGCCTTTTAGGTTTAATATATTTTCTGCATTGCCTATTGATACTGATTTAACTGCGTTAATGCTCATTATTGCTTTAGCTAAGTCAGCATCTAGTTTGTCAAATACCGGTTCTCCAAGACCAACTGGGCAGTTTTCTACACAAACACCAAGTTTAGCTCCTACAGAATTACCTTCAGCAATAAGTTCAGCAAACATGACATCTAATTCATCCATTTTAGACATGTCTGAAAAGAAGTACTTATTATCATTAGCAGAAGAGGGATTTATTGAATCAGCTGCAACATGGCCTATTTGTGAAACATATGCAGTAGTCTTCACACCATATTTTTCTAAATACTTCTTAGCAATTGCTCCGGCTGCAACTCTCATGGCAGTTTCTCTAGCACTTGATCTACCTCCGCCCCTATAGTCTCTATGACCATATTTAGCTTGGTAGGTAATATCTGCGTGATTGGGTCTAAAGGTATCTTTAATATTCGAATAATCTTTTGATTCTTGATCTTGATTGTAAATAATTAAACTAATGGGAGTTCCAGTAGTTTTTCCTTCAAATACACCAGAAAGTATTTCTACAGCATCATCTTCTTTTCTTTGGGTAGTAACATCAGACTGGCCTGGTTTTCTTCTATTTAATTCAAACTGAATATCAGACTCACTTATTTCCAGTTGAGGAGGACAGCCATCGATAATACAGCCAAGGGCACGCCCGTGACTTTCACCAAAGGTTGTGACCTTAAAAATATTTCCAAACGTATTGCCTGACATGGCGCTGATTATAATCCAAAAATG
>Ga0115003_10001725_pt1 | contig 18791 bp, 20 predicted proteins | sample ArcticOcean_MG_C_7_FD_88736 | JGI IMG/M metagenome (GOLD analysis project Ga0115003, IMG submission 88736) | Marine microbial communities from western Arctic Ocean - ArcticOcean_MG_CB11_88 | ecosystem: Environmental > Aquatic > Marine > Oceanic | place: Arctic Ocean: Canada Basin | collected... | reverse complement strand
TTTCATGATATGTATGGCCACTCTCAGTTTGAACCGCAGCAGCGATAGGTTTGCAAGAGTAAGTTTTTCCATTAGCAAAAAGATTTAAGGGTAGTAGAAAAATTAAAATAATTTTAAAAATAATTTTCATTATTAATAAATAGATAATCTTTAAGTCAAAAAAGTAAAAAATTTGTGTTCAAAAAAAGAATTCTTAAAATAATTTACAACCTAAAATTAAAATTAAATTTCTTAAAAAAAACAATATTAGAACTAAATTATAACAAGACTTAATTTTAAAAAGTATTTAATGTTCAAACGTTTCTTAATATTTTTTGCCGTACATCTATTAATCATTACGCTAGTTATAAACACTTACGCTGAAGCCACCGAAAGTCCGTGGAATGTAAGATCAATGAGTAACGGGCAAACTATTTTAGTTTTGAAGACTGGAAATGTTACTTACGGTGACACATTGATGCTTGTCCTTAAAAACAACAATGGTAAATGTGACCACATACAAGAGTCATTTACATTTTATACAACTGCTAAAAATATTCAGGTTAAAGCAATAGAAGGTAAAAATATTCCCATTACATTTAATGAACATGAGCTATATGCAAAAGCCTCATTTGTTTTTCCTTTTTTATTAGGTCATAGAGTGATGTTTTCAATGGGTTCTTACAAGGTTAATGAATATTTAGATTATATGTTAAAATATGAGACTTATGCCGTCACAATCGTAGACGAGAATCTTTCAACAAGAGTAATGCAACCCCATTTGATTAAAAATTTTAAAGCGTCAGATTATTTTGATGTTCCTAATAATAGTTGGGATTTAAATGGAGTAGAAGAAGCAATCGGCAAAGCACAAAGATTATGTTTGGAGTATAAAGAAAGCAAAATCTCATGAAAAAATTTAGTTCCTTACAATCAATATCCTGTTATCAACAGCATTAAACCAAAGCCTAATAAATAATTTAAACCACAATAAGTTCATTGATAAAAATAATAAAAAAACTTATCCTATAAATTATGGGACAATATTGGTTATTAAAATCTGAGCCCGATGTATGGTCAATCGATCAGCAAAAAAGGGCTGGGGCCAAAGGCGCAACTTGGGACGGGGTAAGAAATTATCAGGCAGCTAATAATCTTAAAAAAATGAAAAAAGGAGATCTTTGTTTTTTTTACCATAGTAATATTGGTAAAGAGATAGTTGGAGTTGTTAAAGTGATCAAAACGGCTTTTTTGGATAAAACAGATGCGCGAAATAGATTTGTGGCCGTTCAAGTTAGGTTTGTAGAAAAGCTTAAAACTCCAGTTTCTTTAGAAAAAATTAAAAAAAATGTTGGTATGTCTCATCTTCCACTAATAAGACAAAGTAGATTATCTGTCATGCGTATAGACTATAAAAGCTGGAAAATAATTTATAAGATGGGTAAAGTCATTAAAATATAAAATTTGAGGATTCAGTGGGTAGAAGAAGTAAAAAGAAAAGAAAAAGCAAAATTAATAAGACTAGAAAAATTAAAAAATCTAGTAATAAAACTAGAAAAATAAAAAAATCTAGTAATAAAACTAGAAAAATTAAAAAAACTAGAAAAATAAAAAAAACTAGAAAAATAAAAAAATCTAGAAAAGTAAAAAAAGCTCAAATCCTTAAAAATCAAAAATTTTCAAGAGATGATGATGGTAATTTAGTAATTAAAGTTTCTGATCGATGGTCTAAGCAAGCATTAGTAAATAAATCAAAGTATCAAAAAAAGTATAACTTATCTGTCAAAGAAAATGATAAGTTTTGGAAAAAAGAAGGTAAAAGAATATCTTGGATAAAGCCTTATACAAAAATTAAAGATGTAAAATATAGTAAAGAAGATGTAAAAATTAAGTGGTACTATGACGGTACTTTAAATGCTTCTGCCAACTGTATAGATAGACACTTAAAAAAAAATGGAAATAAAACAGCAATAATATGGGTTGGTGACGACCCTTCAAATTCTAAAAAAATTTCTTACAAGGAGTTACATAAAAATGTTTCAAAGGCCGCTAACGGCCTAAAAAGTATTGGGGTTCAAAAAGGTGACAGAGTAACAATATATTTAACTATGATACCTGAGTTGGCATATACAATGCTGGCATGTGCTCGTATTGGGGCCGTACACTCAATAATTTTTGGTGGTTTTTCGCCTGATTCTATTGCAACAAGAATAAATGATTGTGAATCTGAGTTTTTAATTACAGCTGACGAAGGAGTTAGGGGTGGAAAAATTATACCGCTGAAAAAAATAGCTGACGAGGCTCTACTACAATGCCCTGACGTCAAAAAATGTGTAATGATAAAAAGAACTGGGAATCAAGTAAATTGGAATCAAGAAAGAGATATTTCATATGAAGAAATGATATCAAAAGTTTCGGCTAAATGTGAGCCGGAAGAAATGAATGCTGAGGACCCCCTTTTTATACTTTATACCTCTGGATCTACTGGAAAACCTAAAGGAGTTTTACATACAACAGGAGGCTATATTGTTTATGCTTCGATGACTCACCAATATATTTTTGATTATAAAAGTAAAGATATTTACTGGTGTACGGCAGATATAGGTTGGGTGACTGGCCACAGCTATATTATCTATGGCCCGCTCGCTAATGGTGCAACAACTATAATGTTTGAAGGGGTTCCCAACTATCCTGATAATTCAAGATGGTGGCAAATCGTTGATAAATATAAAGTAAATATTTTTTATACTGCTCCAACAGCAATACGTTCTTTGATGAAAGAAGGTGATGATCCAGTAAAGAAAACAAGTAGAAAATCTTTAAAGCTTTTAGGAACAGTCGGAGAGCCAATTAATCCTGAAGCGTGGATGTGGTATTACAAAACAGTTGGGGAATCAAGATGTCCAATAGTAGATACGTGGTGGCAGACGGAAACAGGTGGGATTCTTATTTCTCCTCAACCAGGAGCTATAGATCTTAAACCTGGATCTGCAACTAAACCTTTCTATGGAATTAAACCTGTTTTAGTGGATGAGGCAGGTAAAGTTATTAAAGGTTCTGGTATAGGCCGTTTGTGCATGGCGACTTCTTGGCCTGGTCAAATGAGAACTGTTTATGGAGATCATAAAAGATTTGTAGAAACTTATTTTTCTCAATTTGATGGAAAATATTTCACTGGTGATGGCTGTAGAAGAGATAAAGATGGATATTACTGGATCACTGGAAGAGTTGATGATGTAATTATTGTATCTGGTCATAATTTAGGAACTGCTGAAATTGAGAGTGCTTTTGTTTCACATAGCAGAGTCGCGGAAGCAGCAGTAGTTGGTTTTCCACACGATATTAAAGGACATGGATTGTATTGCTTCGTAACTCTAAAAGCTGGTGAACATCCTAACGGAGATTTAGAAAGAGAATTGAAACTTTGGGTTAGAAAACAAATAGGCCCTATAGCAACTCCTGATGTAATTCAGTTTGCTCCTAGTTTACCAAAAACTAGGTCTGGAAAAATTATGAGAAGAATTCTAAGAAAAATAGCTGCAAATGATACCAATGAATTAGGTGACACATCAACGTTGTCGGATCCTGGTGTTGTTGAAAATTTAATTGAAAATAGAAAAAGTTATTAAAGATTTATTCTTTTAAGAAATTCTTTTTTTACAACGTCCCATTTTAATATCACAGAGTTTAACACTATTTTTCTATCTAAGACCTTAAGCTCTTCTGCAATTGGGGCCCATGTGTATAAAGCTAAAGCGCTATCATTGAATGGCTGAGAATTATTATGTGTGTCCCAGTTTATTTTTTCTAACTTGTCATTAAAAGATTTTATTCCTCTATCAATTATGTCTTTAGGCATTTTATTTGAAATTTCATTATTTAAAATTTTTTTATAAATTACTTCTGCATTTTTAAAATCTTTATAATTGAAAGATAAGTTAAGTTGCGAAAAAATATAGAAAGTAAGGTCTTGTAGTGCAATACTATAAATATTCCATTTGGCTTCATTTATAGAGGAAAGAAATACTTCATTATCAAAATGTAGAACATATCTTGTCCCCATTCTTGTTTTTAAATAACTATATAGAGTTACCTGAGATACCCAGGCAGACTTATTTTGTATAAAGGTCTCCAATTCATCAAGATTGGAAATTTTTTTTAGGGGAAGAAAAACTTTAAATAAATTAAATAAATAAACTTTAAAATCTTCAAAATTAATTTTTTTTAGGTCTTTTAAGCTGGACTTATATTTTAAAACCATAAATCCACTAAAAGTTGTGTTGTTTCATAAAAAACCCACGTATTAACGATTATTAATGGTTTAATTCTATTTTAAAATGGTTAAAGTTCAAGCATTAATAAAAGAAAAAGGGGGAAATATGTCAAATAAGGATCAACACTGGGCAAAAACAAAAAGTTTGCTGATGATTACATTAGCAATCTGGTTTGTTTTCTCAATTGGTATCTTTTTTTTCGGTGCAGAAATGGAAGCCTCAAGCTTTAGACCTTTAGGATATCCATTGTCATACTACATGACTTGTCAGGGATCTCTTGGAATCTTCGTAATCTTAATTTTTTGGTTTGCGGGAAGACAAGAAAAAATTGATGAGGAGTTTGGCTACTCAGAAAGAGAGGAAAACTAATGATAAAAGGTAAATTTATAGACAACTTGCCAAAAGTTTATGGGATATACACTGGAGGTTTCATTGTATTCATATTGATGATGGCAATTGGCGAAAAAATGGGGATGACCTCAAAAGCAATAGGTATATGCTTTGTGGCATTCACAATCGCGATATACGCAATCATCGGATACTTGTCTCGTACTATGCAAGCGGACGCTTACTATGTAGCTGGACGACAAGTACCAACTGTATTCAATGGAATGGCTACAGCAGCTGACTGGATGTCAGGTGCGTCATTCGTTGCAATGGCAGGAGGTATCTACTTTAAAGGCTATGGTTACATGGCTCTTTTAGTTGGTTGGACTGGCGGATATGTATTAGTTGCATCTTTGTTAGCACCTTACTTAAGAAAATTTGGATGTTATACAGTTCCAGATTTCGTAGGTACAAGATACGGTGGTAATTTAGCTAGGTTTTGTGCAGTACTCGTTTTAACGGTTGCTTCATTTACTTACGTAACAGCACAAATCAATGCAACAGGAACGATAGCTTCTGTAGCATTAGATATTGATTTCAAATATGCTGTTTATGTTGGGCTTATAAGTATTCTACTTTGTTCGTTACTTGGTGGAATGAGGGCCGTTACATGGACGCAAGTTGCTCAATATATTGTGCTAATTATAGCTTACTTACTTCCAGTATTCTGGATCAGTAACAAATTGGGAGCAGGATTCTTCCCGCACGTTATGTTAGCTGATGAAGTTGCTCGTATTGGTGAGTTAGAACAACAGTTTGGCTTTATTAAAAACTCAGCAGCCGACTTGGCTACAGTGCCAAAAGGCTTAGCTGGAATAACTAAAGCTCACTCTGCTGTAAACGCAACACCTTGGGCATTTATCTCGTTAGCTGTGTGTATGATGGCTGGAACAGCTTCATTACCGCACGTTATGATGAGATACTTCACAACACCAAGTGTTAAATCAGCAAGAAGATCAGTAGGATGGTCATTGTTCTTTATTTTCCTACTTTATTCTTCAGCGCCAATGTTAGCTACATTATCTAAACTATCTTTGATTGATCCAACACTTTCGACAGGAATTATTGGTAAATCGATAGCTGAAGTGCAAGCAATAGACTGGTATCAAAACTGGAACGCAGCGAACCTAATGTTTATAAGCGACTTTAACGGAAATGGAACTCTTGAGTTAAATGAGTTTTTCATGGGTGGTAAAGCCGTTGTATTAGCTACGCCGGAAATAGCAGGATTGCCTTACGTAATCTCTGGTCTGGTTGCTGCTGGGGGTATGGCTGCTGCCATGTCAACTGCAGACGGTTTAATTCTAGCAATTGCAAACGCTCTGTCTCATGATTTGTACTACAAGATCATTGATCCAAAAGCGGAAACTGCAAAAAGATTAGTTGTTGCAAGGGTATTACTTGTAATAATTGGTTTTGCTGGAGCAACTATTGCAGCTCTTGAAATTCAAGGTATCTTAGGTTCAGTTATCTGGGCTTTTGACTTTGCGATGTCAGGATTGTTCTTCCCACTTGTGTTAGGTGTATGGTGGAAAAGAGCTAATGGACCGGGTGCTGTTGCAGGAATGCTACTAGGATTAATCAGTGGTACCGCTTACTTGATTTGGGTAAGAAACGGTGGATCTGGATTCTTGGGCATAACTCAACTTACCTTTGGAATTGTTGGTGCATCAGTTAGTTTAGTATCAATGGTTGTTGTTAGTTTACTAACAAAAGAACCAGATGCTGCTACTCAAAAAATGGTAGATGACACTAGAGTTCCTGCTGGTAGATCAGTATTAACTCAAAAATAATTAAACTGTTAAAAATTAAAAGGGGCGAATTTATCGCCCCTTTTTTTATGCAATTCATGATAACTTAAAATATGATACCAATTTGGGCTATAATTTTAGATTATATTCTTGGAATGATAATGTGGACTCTTATTGGTAGAGCAGCAATGAATATTTTTCAAAAAGAAGACTCTGATTTTTTCTTTATGAAAGTATTTGTAAAGTACACAAATCCAATTATAAAATTATTTACATTTATTACTCCAAGCTTTTTGACCGGTCTATTCATACCTCTTTATGTGGCATGGTTCTTCTATATGTTTAGATTTTACCTTATGCCTTATCTACTAGGATACTCTGTTATGGGCATGCTCTCTTTTCCTCTAGAAAGTGAAATTGCTCAACAACTTTATAAGTTTTTTAATTAGAATTTATTCTTTTTGACAAAATTGAAGATTAAAATATATATATACCTATGAGCTCATCAGTAAAAATATCCCCCTCTATACTGTCGGCAGACTTTAGTAAACTGGGTGAGGCGGTAGTGTCTCTAGAAAAAGCTGGAGCAGATTACATTCATATAGATGTCATGGATGGTCATTTTGTGCCCAATATAACTATTGGACCGGATGTTATTAAAAAACTTCGTCCACTGACAAAGAAAATTTTTGACGTTCATCTGATGATTAAACCCGTTGATAAGTTTATTAGAGATTTCGCTAAAGCAGGAGCAGATATAATTACTTTTCATCCCGAAGCCACTGAAGATACCGAGGAAACTATAAAATTAATAAAAGCCGAGGGTAAAAAAGTGGGGGTATCACTAAAACCGAATTCTAAAATTGAACTTATAGAGAGCTGCTTAGAAAATATTGATTTAGTTTTGATTATGAGCGTAGAGCCGGGTTTTGGCGGTCAAAAATTTATGCCAGAAGTTTTAGAAAAATTAAAGAAAATTAAAGAAATAATAACTGAAAAAAATTTAAAAATAGATATTGAAATAGATGGTGGAATAAATTTTGAAAATTGTAAGCAAGCTATTAATGCCGGAGCAAACGTGCTGGTTTCGGGTTCCACTATTTTTAAAGAAAACCAAGGTGATTTAAAAAAAAATATAGGACTTCTTCGTTCAAATTCATAAATGCTAAATTTAAAAAGTGCCTACTATTACTTTTTAGCAATAAAAATAGCTTTTATAAAATTTATCAAAAAAATTTATTTTACTACTAAATATTATCAGAAATCTTTAGAAACAAAAATTCCAAGTAAATTTCATTTTTTTCCAAATTCTTTCTTACTTTCTTCTCTTACTAATTATAAAGATTTTTCTTTTAAAATATCAGACATTGATCCTGACATATTCTGGAACAAACAACCTTCATCGGTTAATGAAAGGAATTTAAATAATTTTTTATGGTTAAATCTAATTGATCGAAAAAATGATGCTTCAATAATTCAAAGGATAATCACTGTCTGGATTTATAAAAACAAAGCCTATAAAAAAAATATATGGGATAATAGTGTGCTTAGCGAAAGAGTAATTAGCTGGATTTTAAATGCTAATATAATTTTAGATAAAACAGATAATGTCTTTAAAAAAGATTTTTTAAATTCAATCATAGTTCAAACAAATCACCTGAAAAAAAATATTAGATTTGAAAATAATTATTCTAAAAAAATTGAAGTGTTAACAGCTATAATTTTATCTGGTTTAATATTTAAAGAATATTCTGAAAATTTTATTTTATTTATAAAAGATCTAGAAAAAACAGTAAAAAATTCTTTTGATAAAAATGGATTTCCATTAGATAGGAATCCTAATAATCTAATTAAATGCTCTAAATATTTAGTATTAATTAAAGAGTGTATAAAAGATTCTCAACAATTAGTTCCTGATTTTCTAGATGATATTGTTGAAAGAAATATAAATTGTATGTTTTCAATACAAGGACCAGATAATCAGGTTCCTTTATTTAATGGTGCCACAGAATCAAATTTATATAATTACCTTACTTATTTGAAAAGTTTGAACTATAAGCTTAAAAAAAAGAATAGTGTTGTTGGTGATATTAAAATTTTGAAAGATAAAAAAATTACAGTTTTTTTTGAAACAGGCAAACCACCAGAAATAAATTTTTCAAGTGACTACCAATCAGGTCCCTTATCGTTTGAATTCTTTATGGATGAGGAAAAAATTATTACTAATTGTGGATTTGGTTCTCAAATTTCAAAAAAAGCAATGTTATTGAGCCGCCTTACATCAGCACAGTCTTGTTTATGTATTAACGATAAATCAGTTGTAAATTTTGAAAGGAAAAAAATTATTAATAACGCCTTTGGTAATTCAATAAAAAATACTTTTAAAACTTTTGATATTCACCAAGCTAATGATGAATCTCAAATTATGGCTGTTGCGTCACATGATGCATATTTGAAACCGTATGGATATATTCACAAAAGAGAAATAAAAATTATTAAAAATAACGATTGTTTGTTTGGTGAAGATAGCTTGATAAAAAAATATGACACCCAAAATAACTTGGATTATAATATCAGATTTCATCTTTATCCTGGTGTTTCGGCTATTCCCACGATGAGTGGAAAAAATATTTTAATACATGTAAAAAAAAATAAATCCTTACTTTTTTCAACAAATGAAGAAAATTTATCAGTGGAAAAAAGTATATTTTTAGCAAGAAATCAAATAATAAACAATTTTTGCATTGTAATATCTGGTAATACAAATAATGAAAATAAATCTGTTAATTGGAAATTACAGAAAAATAATTAAGCATGTTAAAAAAAATTAACAACGCACTAATATCTGTTTCTGACAAAGATCAATTACTTGGTGTATTGAAAACTTTAGCAAAATATAAAATAAACATAATAAGCTCTGGAGGGACATATAGGGCAATAAAAAATCTTGGGTATAACTGTAAAGAAGTCTCTAAGTATACTGGTTTTAAAGAAATGCTAGATGGTCGTGTTAAAACTCTACACCCAAAAATTCATGCTGGCATTCTTCATGACCGATCAAACAAAAAACATAAGCGAGAAATGGACAAACAGAAATTTCCTTCTTTGGATTTAATTGTTGTCAACTTTTATCCATTTCAAAAAGTTGTACAAACCTCAAAAAATCGCAGAGAAATTATTGAAAATATTGATATTGGGGGGCCCACCATGGTTCGGGCGGCAGCAAAAAATTTTCAAAACGTGTCAATAATTACAAATAAAAATGATTATGCAGATTTAATAAATCAATTAGATAAGTATAAAGGAAAAACAAGTACTCAATTTAGGGAATATATGTCTAGTAAGGCTTTTGGTCTTACGGCTTACTATGACGCAATGATAGCTCAGTGGTTTAACAAAAGTTTAAAAATTAAGTTTCCAGAGAGAAAAACTTTTTTTGGTAGAAAATTGGAGAAACTAAGATATGGAGAAAACCCACACCAAAAAAGTTCAATTTATGTCAGTGATTTTAATAACAAAGATCTAGGTTTAAAAAAAATTAATGGAAAATCTTTAAGCTATAATAATTATAATGATATTTTTTCTGCTTTAGATATTCTACATTCGACAAAAAAAACACCGACTACTGTAGTTATCAAACATGCAAATCCTTGTGGGGTATGTTCAAACATTTCGGCCATAATTTCATTCAAAAATGCGTTTGCTAGTGACCCAATTAGTGCATTTGGTGGAGTGGTAGCGTGTAACTTTAAGATAAACAAAACTTTGGCTCAGATAATAAGTAAAAAATTTCTAGAAGTAATATTGGCAAAAGGTTTTGACTCAAAAGCTCTCAAAATATTAAAATCTAAAAAAAATTTAAGAATTATTGATATTTCTAAATATAGAGAAAAAAATCTTACCAAAACAAAATTTTTTGACGGGTCTTTTTTACTTCAAGATAAAGATGAAACTATATTTAACAAAAAAGAATTAAAGTTTGTTACAAAAAAGAAGCCAACACCAAAAGACCTTCGAGAAATTGAGTTCGCCTTTAATATTTGTAAGTTTGTAAAGTCTAATGCAATTATTCTAACCAATAATAAGTCAACCATTGGCATAGGGGCTGGTCAACCAAGCCGGCTTGATAGCTGTAAAATTGCCGCCGAAAAAGCAAAAAAATTTAATCCTAAAAAATTAAGAAACTCAATTGCAGCATCAGATGCTTTTTTTCCTTTTGCAGATGGTATTAAAACTTTAATAAAGGCTGGCGTTAAAATAATTGTTCAGCCAGGAGGGTCTATGAGAGACCAAGAGGTTATTGATGCTGCTAATAAGGCAAAACTAAAAATGGTCTTTACCGGAACTAGACATTTTAACCATTAATTTTATATTTTATCTATTTTAGCGGCTAATATAAAATCACTTTCTGCCAATCCTTTAATTGCATGTGTAAATATTTTTATTATTGCATACCCCCAGCCAAATTTTATATCAGGATGGTGTTTTTCTTGTTCTGAAATATCCCCCACTCGGTTAATAAAATTTTGACTTTCTATAAAATTTTTAAATTTGAAACTTTTTTCTAAATAATAACTTTTGCTTTGATCTGCTTTTACATCCCACCCATCAACTTTTTTTAAATATTTATGAATCTCGGCTATATCAAAAGGTGGTGTGTTGCCCTCGCAGGCGATGCAGTTTTTTTCAGCAAGATCAGACATTTTAACCTCCTAATTTAGCTATTTTTTGGAGCGGGCAAAGGGATTCGAACCCTCGACCTTCTCGTTGGCAACGAGACGCTCTACCACTGAGCTATGCCCGCACATTTTTTGATTATAGTACATTAATTTTAACAAGGTCAACATTAATAAAATGCCGCTATGGTTAAATTCAATTATCTATTATAATTAATTTATGAAACCAGAGTTTCCAAAATTAATACCTATTTTTCCACTTAGCGGTGTCATATATTTTCCTAAAACAAATCTACCTTTGAATATTTTTGAGAAAAGATATTTAAGTTTAATCAACGATGCAATGAAAACGAATAAGTTAATGGGTATGGTTCAATCTATTAGAGGTGGAGAAGAAGTATATAAAGTAGGGTGTCTTGGTAAAATAAGTGATTTTAGAAAAAGTGAAGATGGAAGAATAATTGTAAATTTAACTGGCTTAACAAGATTTGAAATAAAGCAAGAGATTTCCAGTCCAAAACTTTACCGTGAATTTGATGTACAATATGAAAAATTTGGTAGTGACATAGAAATTAATACTAACGATCTAAAAAAATCAGATTTAGATTTATTGTTTGAAAAATCAAAAGACTTTTTTAAAAGAAGCGGTCTTATGCTTAACTGGAAAGAACTTGAAAAACTAGACCAGGATCAACAAATTAATACTCTTGCAATGATATCTCCGATTTCTAATGAGGAAAAACAAAAGCTTTTAGAAACTGTAACGCTAAATGAAAAAATTCAAACTCTCTCTAGCATAATTGAATTCTACTTATATGAAAGAATTACTGATAAAACTACAATTCAGTAATTTAAAAATAAATTCCTTTATCAGAAACGTATCTTGTTATTCTTTTTAATGATTGAAAGGAACCCACATTCTTAAGTAAGTTATTTTTCATATTTCTCATATATTTATTTTTCTTAAAAAATTCATTTGTTAAATCAACGCCAATTCCTATTAAAGTATTCTCAGGATTTCTCTCATCATAAAATTCCTTTAAAATAAAAGAATTTTTCAGTGCCAAACCTAGTTGAAGATTCTTGGATATGAGCTCTTCGATCTTTTTTATATCTCTAACAACAAGATTAAATCCTTGCCCGGCTATTGGGTGAATAGAATGTAGTCCTTCTCCAAGAATTAAAATATTTTTTTTATAATATTTTGTTTTTAGCTTAAGAAAAATTGGAAATGACTGAATGTTTAATATTTTAATCTTACTTTTATTACCAAGAATTTTAATCAGTTTTTTATTTATTAAAGTTTTCATTTCCTTCTCTTGATCAGCAAAGAAAGATTTGTTTACGCTCCAAACGAATGAAAACATCTTTTTTTTAAATGGTAAAATCGCCAAAGGTCCTTCGTTTAAAAAGTATTGACTTGGGTTATTGATTCTTATCTTATGTTGTACTGAGCCTGTGATAGCAATCTCTTTATAATCTTTTACTATAGACCTATTATTTTTCACAATACTATATAGGTCTGCCTGGCTCCCAAGACATAATATAATTAAATCATAATAAATTTTTTTATTAGTTAAAATGAATGAATCTTTCTGATCAACAACTTTAATTTCTTTATTAATAAGATTAACATTTTTTTGCTTTTTTAGAGTAGCCAATAAACTGTTTTTAAAATTTTTATTTTCTACTATATGCATTAAATGATTTTTTTTTTCTTCGTAGTTTAAAAAGTTAGAGTATTTATTTTGATCTTCATAAAATAAATTTATCTTTTTGCAGGACCAAAAACTTGATCTATTTTTAGGGGAGAGGTATTTGATTAAATATTTGTAGTTACTTTCTGAAATAGCAGTTGTTCTTTTATCTGCAAATTTTTTGTTTTTTTTTTTGTAATATATGTCGATATCAAGATTTAAATTTTTGAGTGCTAATGCAGTTGTTAATCCTGATAATCCATCACCAATAATGCAAATTTTTTGTTTTTTCATATTTTAGAAATTTTATCAATTAAATAAAAATGATACAAAGTAAACTTAATGATTCGATAAATGAATACTACAATTTATACCAATATAGTAAGTTTTATAAAAAAAAGAACTTTCGAGCTCTGCGGCTTGATACTTGTTTTATTGGGTCTAAGTTTATTTATTTCATTTTTCACCTATTCACCAAATGATCCGTCTTTTGTTTACGGAGATGCTAATAAAGTAATTCATAATTTTTTTGGAATTTATGGAAGTATTATTTCAGATTTCTTGTTACAAAGTTTTGGAATAATATCATTCTTATTTTTAATCACTATTATTTCATGGGGTGTTATTTTAATAACAAAAAAACACCTAGAAAATATTACTTTAAAAATACTTTTTGTAGTTCTATATTTAATATCCGGAAGTATATTTATTTATATAAATTTCAATAACTCATTTTGGTTAATAGATCATGGAAATTCTGGATTTGTTGGTCAATCATTCTATAATTTAGTATATAAAATTTTTCCAGTTGTAGATAATATTTATATAAATTTTTTGTTATTTGTTATTACTTTAATATTCTTTATTTTTGCTAGTGGAATTTCTCTAAAAAAAAATATTTTAAAAATATTTAAATTCAATAAAACCACTAAACCTTTTTATTCTGATGACATTAATGAAATCAATAAAGAGTTTTTGCCAAGTGAAAATACCATCAAGGAAAAGCCACAGAGGTCTTTTATTTTTGAAAGACAAAAAAAACCTACAATAGAATCTAAAATATCTTTTAAATTGCCGAATATAAATTTACTTGAAGTCAATAAAACTAAAATTAATCCAGTAGAAATAAATAAAAGCAGACCCAATTCTGATTTTATGGAAAAAATTTTATTAGACTTTGGAATTGAAGGAAAAATTAAAAAAATTAATAACGGTCCTGTAGTTAGCCTGTATGAATTTGAACCGGCGCCGGGTGTTAAAGTTTCAAAGGTGATCAACCTTTCAGATGATTTAGCAAGAAATACTAGCTCAACATCTACTAGGGTTTCGGTGATACCTGGCAAAAATACTGTTGGAATAGAAATCCCTAACGAAATTAGAGAAGACGTTGCTTTAAGAGAAATTATTACTAATGAAAAGTTCTTAAAAAAAGAAGTTAAGTTGCCTATAGCTTTGGGGAAGAGCATATCAGGAGTTCCCATCATCGGGGACCTTACTGCCATGCCTCATCTACTAATTGCAGGAACCACGGGTTCAGGGAAATCTGTATGCATTAATACAATCATAGTCTCATTATTATACAAATTAGAACCTGATATTTGTAAGTTTATTTTAATTGATCCTAAAATGCTCGAACTGTCGTCTTACGAAGGTATTCCTCATTTACTTACTCCGGTAATCACTGATGCAAAAAAGGCAACTGCAGCACTAGGATGGACTGTTAAAGAGATGAACAACAGATATAGGTTAATGAGTAAAGTCGGTGTTAGGAATATTGATGGCTACAATTCAAAACATAAATTAAAAATGCCTTATATCGTTGTTGTAGTAGATGAAATGTCAGATTTGATGTTGGTTGCTGGTAAGGAAATCGAAAACTATATTCAAAAATTATCTCAAATGGCTAGAGCTGCAGGAATACATATTATTATGGCCACTCAAAGACCGAGCGTTGATGTAATTACTGGAACTATTAAAGCAAACTTTCCGACAAGAATTTCTTTCCAAGTTAGCTCAAAAATTGATAGCCGGACTATTCTTGGTGAGCAGGGTGCAGAACAATTGTTAGGAAAAGGGGATATGCTATTTATGTCTTCTGCTAACCGAATTATTCGTATTCATGGGCCGTATGTTTCAGAAAAAGAAATCGAACAAATAACAAGCGTTCTGAGAGCTCAAGGTGAACCTGATTATATCGAGGAGATTACGAAAAACGACGAAATTAATGCTAAAGAAACGGGCTCAGACAATGATACAGATGAATTATATAGTCAGGCGCTAGAAATTATTAAATCAGAGGGCAAAGCATCAACGAGCTTTCTACAGAGAAAACTTCAAATTGGTTATAATCGAGCTGCAAGGATTATAGACATGATGGAAGAAAGAAAAATTGTAAGTAAAGCCAATCATGTTGGTAAAAGAGAGGTCCTTTAAATTTTGTTTTATAAAAACCTTTGTTTTATTTTGATAGCCTTTGTTGTGAGCCCCCAAAACTTATTTGCGTCAGTAAAAAATGAAATTATTATAAAGTTGAGAAATATTAATAATATAGAATTTGATTTTACTCAATCGACTAATAAGGCAGTAGAAGTAGGCTCATGTTATCTCGCTTTTCCAAAAAAACTCAAGTGCATATACAGAGACAATAAAAATAAAGAACTAATTATAAATAATAATAGTTTGGCAATAACCCAAAAAAGATACGATAAAACTTATTATTATCCGATATCTAAATCTCCATTTTTAAATTTACTTCGTAAGAATGAGCTTATTAAGATAATTGAAGAAGCTAATTTAGAAGAGTTAGATAATCTTATTTATCTGACTTATATAGGGACAGATGACCAGGTTTTTACAATAATTTTTGATAATATTAATTTTGAGTTACAGGGTTGGAAAATGTTAGATGTATTTAATAATAATATTGTTTTTAGAATAAAAATTAAATCTTTAAATTCTAATTTGGACAAAGAATTATTTAAAATACCTAAATTAAACTAAGCAACAAAATCGATCTCTTCTTCCTTGAATATTTTAAAACCTTTCGCTTTATAGTTTTTTAGAGCAAACTCATGATCCAGACTACAAGTATGAACCCACATTCTTTTAGGTTTTTTTTGAGAAGCTCTGTTTATTGCATGAATTAATAAATTTGAACCAATTTTTCTACCCCTGAATTCTTTTAAGACACCCATATTTATTAGCTCCACTTCTTGATTTTTTGGGTGAAACTCTTGCTCATAATATCCTATAAGCTCTTCATCTTTTTTAATAAACCATGTTTCAAAATTTGGGTTTTGCACATACTCTTTCCATTCCTTGTCCGGCCAAATTAATCTGTCTCTCCAATAATGATCTATACCAATTTGTTTGTAAAAAAATTTGTTAAGTTGAAAATCTTTTTTTTCGTTTAAAATTATTTTATAACTTTTATGTAAATTTAATTCAATTAGTTTAGTAAAATCTTTTATTTCCAAAAAATATCTTTGAATCTTAGAAATCATTAGCTGACCATCTTACCAATTTTTTCTCCGGCAAAGATGTGAAAGTGTAGATGAGGAACTTCTTGACCTCCATCACTTCCAGTATTTGTTAACGCTCGGTATCCTTTTTCTTTTACTCCTAATAAGTTTGAAACGTGCGTAATAGCTTTGTTTAGTTCAACAATCTCTATGTTTGAAGCTTTGTTATTAAAATCATCTAGGTCTACGTATTCACCTTTTGGAATTATGAGTACATGTACTTTTTTTTGAGGATTAACATCATGAAATGCTAATACACGATCATTCTCGTAAACTTTTTTACAAGGAATTTCTCCTCTGAGTATCTTTGCAAATATATTATTTTTATCATAGTTCATTTTTGCCTTTTTTTTAATTCACTCATTACATCTTCGATCTTTACGTTGTTGGCCTCTAAATAGACCATTAAGTGATAAATAACATCTGCTGCTTCATGAATTGTATTTGAATTTTGTTCAACTGACTCTATCAACTCTCCAATCTCTTCTCTGACCTTATCAACGCTTAAGTTTTTATCGTTTAGAAGTTTGTTGGTATATGACTTATCGGAAGAAGAATTCTTTTTTTCTCTAATTATTTTAATTAACTGTTCTAAATTTTCTAGCATATTATAATCTTACCGGAACATTCTTTGATTTTAAATATTCTTTTGTCTCTTTGATGGTAAATTCACCATAATGAAAGATAGAGGCTGCCAAAACTGCGCTGGCGCCTCCGTTTTTTATCGCCTCGTACAAATGTTCCAATTTGCCAGCTCCCCCGGAAGCTATTACTGGGATATTTACAGAGCTTGTAACTTTATTAAGTAGCTCCAAGTCATATCCAGCTTTGGTTCCATCTTTATCCATTGAGGTTAACAGAATTTCTCCGGCTCCATTTTCTTCAGCTTGCTTTGAGAAATCAATTGCACTAATTCCGGTATTTTCTCTTCCTCCGTGGGTAAATATTTCCCATTTTCCTTGTGAGGTTTTCTTAGCATCAACGGCTACCACCATGCATTGCGTGCCAAATTTCTTTGACGCTTCTTTAACAAAATTCATGTCTTTTACAGCGGCTGTATTAATGGAAACCTTGTCAGCTCCTGCTAACAATAATTCTCTTATATTATCTATTGTTCTAATTCCCCCTCCCACTGTTAGAGGAACGAAGCATTTCTCCGCTGTTTTGCTAACTACATCCATAATTGTGTTTCTATTTTCATTACTTGCAGTGATATCCAAAAAACATATTTCGTCTGCCCCACCTTTATCATAAATACTTGCTTGCTCGACGGGATCACCAGCGTCTTTTAAATCAACAAAATTTATACCCTTAACAACTCTGCCATTTTTTACATCTAAGCATGGTATTATTCTGTTTTTAAGCATTCAATTCTTTCACAAGTTCTTCTAGTTTTATATCACCATCATATATTGCTTTACCAACTATTATACCTTCAATATTTTTATTACTTAGTATTTTTGCTTTTTTAATATCATCGATCGAAGAAACGCCTCCAGAAATAATTACAGGGCAGCTAGATGCATCGGCAACTTTAACTGTCTCTTTGAGGTTCGGGCCCTCTTTAGTTCCGTCTCTACCGATGTCTGTGTAAATTAGTCTACTTACACCATAATCTTTTACATCTTTTAAAAAATCTAAAGTTTTAATATTTAAGTTCTCTTTCCAGCCAGATACAGCGAGATTCCCTTTTTTTGCATCTAAACCTAAGGCGATTTTATTTTTAAATTTAGCACATGCTTCTTTCAGAAATTCCTTATTCTTAATTGCAGCACTTCCTAAAATTACTTTTTCTACACCGACATCTAAATACTTTTTTACGCTATCAATAGTTCGGACACCTCCTCCTATTTCAATTTTTAAATCACACTTACCTACAATTTCTTGGATAATATCCAGATTAACTGTCTTGCCTGTTAAAGCGCCGTCCAAATCAACAATATGTAAGTTTTTAAAACCATTATCTTTATATTTTCTAGCTTGATCAATTGGTGAAATTGCATATTCAGTTTTGTTATCAAAGTCTCCTTTAATTAGCCGTACACATTTTTTGTCCTTAATATCTATTGCTGGGAATATTTTCATTAAATTTATAGATTCAAGAAGTTAGTTAGAATTTTTATCCCAGTATTTTGACTTTTTTCTGGGTGAAATTGAGTGCCATAAATATTATTAAACGAAACAGCAGCTATAATATCTTTGCCATAATTAGTTGTTATAGACACATTTTTTTTATCTTTAGGGATAAATTCATAGCTATGGATAAAATAGGCATGATTTTTATTAATTACATCTTTGAAGACACTAGAAACATTTTCTACTTTTAGTTCGTTCCAACCCATGTGGGGAATCTTAAGTTGTGAGGAGCCTAAATCTAATTTAATTACTTCGCCTGCTATCCAATTTAATCCTTTTGTTTTTTCTTCTTCGTAACCAGTGGTGGCAAACAATTGCATCCCAGCGCAAATTCCAAAAATTGGTTTTTTTTTGATCAAAACACTTTCAT
>Ga0115003_10001723_pt1 | contig 18823 bp, 15 predicted proteins | sample ArcticOcean_MG_C_7_FD_88736 | JGI IMG/M metagenome (GOLD analysis project Ga0115003, IMG submission 88736) | Marine microbial communities from western Arctic Ocean - ArcticOcean_MG_CB11_88 | ecosystem: Environmental > Aquatic > Marine > Oceanic | place: Arctic Ocean: Canada Basin | collected... | reverse complement strand
CGGCCATAAACCGCACCGCATTGTCGACTCGCTCAGAAATCCGCATCGTCGGGAACGGTATCGCGGGACTCGCCACCGGTCGGCAGCGGCGATTGCCATTACAACTAACAAGCCCGCAACGAAGGAACCCTGCTGCCATCTGAGACCGAAACTCCACAATTCGGCGAGTCTTCAGGCCTTCGTACCCTCAGATGACATCGGGGAGGGCAGTAATGCTGATCGCTCCGTCGAGCAGGCGGGCTACAACGAGCTCTCTACTATCTGCATCGGCATCTGCATCGGCATCTGCATCTGCAGCGCCCGGGGGAACTCCTCGGCCAGGCCCGCTTCAGCACGACGCATCTGATTCCGACCAAACGGATCGAGTCGGGTACCGCTCAGCCGTTTTGCGGACCACAGCGCCACAAAAATCAGTCGCGATCGCGACGACGCCGGAGCAAAACTTCCTGAGCGATCGTTGCAACATGTGTGCCATCGAGGTTCAAAACGTCACCAGTGACGAGGCCACGACCACCACTCAGGCCGTGTGAACGAGTGTCGAACCAGTGCCACTGATCGGCTCGGCACGGTCGATGGAACCAGACCGAGTGATCGAGGCTCGCGCCTTGGAACTTGAAGCGATCGCTCGCGTCATTGGCGAAGTCTGGGTGCGGCGATCGTGCCGCACGTGACGGCGCAGCATCAGAGAGGAACGCCATTGCGAGCGTGTGCTTGACCGGATCATCGCCGAGCAGCGCGCCGTCTTCGTCCAGGATTCGCAACCAGTAGCCGAGCCGCCGGGGCTCGCCATCCTGGCCCGGCAGATCAACGGCACGGCGATCGATCAGGTTGCCCCAGGAGTAGTTCTCGAGGGTCGGATCGTCAGGGAGCGCGAGCCCATCGGGCAACCGAGCAATCTGAGCATCAGCTTCGTCTTCATCGACCTGGAACGACACCGACACGTTGAGGATTGCCCCGCCGGATTGACGCGCAACGACCTGGCGGGTGCAGAACGATCGGCCGTCACGAAGCCGTTCCACCTCGAAACGAATCGGTTCGGTCGTCGACCCCGGGCGGATGAAGTACGAGTGCAGCGAGTGCGGGCGGCAATCGGGTTCGACCGTTGCGATTGCTGCGGCGAGGGCCTGCGCGACGACTTGGCCGCCGAAGAGTCGGTTGCCCCACGGGTAGCGCGCCACGATCCCGACGTATGTGTCCGGGCCGTGTGGCTCCAAGTACAGCAGGTCGCCAAAGTCGACGTCTTTAATTTTCGGCGCACCATTCGACGGGTCACTCATGGCCCCATCATCGCTCAGACCACCCGAAATGGAGACAATCTCGCATCGCTAATGCAGCATTTCAGTCCACATTTCGGGCGAATGCACTGACGGATGGGTTCGGTCAGCGGGCCCTGAGTGGACCAGAGTGGAGGCGTGGCAACGATCGACACCGTGGACCTGGCAGACCAAGACGCACCCGAAGCGCTCGATCGGGCGCTCCGTAAAGACGGCTTCGTCCAGCTGGTCGGGCATGGTCTACCGACCGACGTCGCCAACTCGCTGTGGGCTGCGACGGAGGAGTTCTTCGCTCTCCCATTCGCAACCAAGGCGAAGTACGTGGTCGACGATGCCGCTGCGAATCGCGGATACCGCCAACGCGGCAGCGAGGCCCTTTCGTACTCACTCGGGGCGGCCAGCCCGCCCGACCTGTTCGAGTCGTTCAACTCGGGTCACGACGACCGGGCAGGTCGACATCGGTTGATCCAAGCAACACCCTGGCCGACTGAGGCACCGACGTTCGCCCAAGCAACCCGGAGATACCTCGATGCAATGGCCGACCTCGCCCGACGGCTCGATCAGATGATCGGCGACATCATCGGCATCGACGACCTGGCCGGTCGATCAACGGCCGGGCCCGACACGATGGCCTGCATCCGGTATGAACGGCTCGACGACGAGGCAGCACCAGCCCCTGGCCAAAAACGGATGGGCGCACACAGCGACTACACCACCTTCACGATCCTTCGGGCCGACCCGGTGCCCGGCCTCGAGATCCTCGGATCCGACGGCTGGAAGCCAATCGTCCCCGACGCCGATGCGTTACTGCTGAACGTCGGCGATTTGCTCGCAATGTGGACTGACGACGCCTGGCCATCCACGGTGCATCGAGTGCCCCTCCATGGCGACGGCACCGATCCGGTGCTCCGCCGATCAGTCGCGTACTTCCACTACCCCGACCTCGATGTTGCCATCGAACCTCTCCCGGTGTTCCGCCGACCTGACAGTACGTACCGATCCGTGACGGTTGCCGATCACCTCGGCGCCCGGCTGATTGGCCCGAAACGTCACGCACCATCGGCCGGCACGAGCACGCTGAGCGACAGAACGATCTGACTCACCCGTCTCACCCGTCTCACCCGTCTCACCCTCCCGTCTCGCTATGCCGAGCGCGCGATTCATACGGTGACGGGATGGACGACCTGAACGACTTCCGCCAAAGGTGCATCGACTTCATGGAGTCGCAGCCAGCGCCAGCGGGCGCACCGACGTTCGAAGAGTCGTGCGCGTTCCACGCGGCAGCATCGGCGGCGGGCGTGGGCGCAGGAGTGCCGTACCCCGCAGAGTTCGGCGGGGCGGGATTGACCAATGCCCACGACAAGATCTGGCGCGAGGTCAAAGAGAATTACCCGATGATGGAAAGTGAGTTCGTCATCAGCCACGGCATGTGCCTGCCAATGATGAACGACCATGGCACCGACGAGCAGAAGCGCCAGTTCATGCCTGACTTGATCTCCGGCAAAACGCTGTGGTGCCAGATGTTCTCTGAGCCCGGCGCTGGCTCGGACGTCGCATCACTGCAGACCAAAGCCGAACTCGACGGCGACGAATGGATCATCAACGGCCAGAAGGTTTGGACCACCTTGGCGCACAAGTCGCAGTTTGGATTGTGTGTGGCACGAAACGACGCAGATCAAGTCAAGCATGCGGGCCTGTCGATGTTCATTCTCGACATGCAAGCACCCGGCGTCGAAATCCGTCCAATCAACCAGATCAACGGCGAGTCACATTTCAACGAGGTGTTCTTCACCGATCTGGCCATTCCTAAAAACTGGCTCCTTGGCGAACTGAACACCGGGTGGAAGCTTGCCACCGCGATGCTGATGTACGAACGTGTGGCGATCGGTGCGGGTGGCGGCGGCGGTATCAACCGACCGATGTACGACCAACTCCACAACTACGCGACGGCATCAGGAGCGATCAACAACCCAGTCGTCCGCGATCAGATGATGCAGGTGTATTCGATGGAGACCACCAAAGCACTCATCGCCATGCGCACCCGCGCCGAGATGAAGGCGGGCAACACGCCAGGCCCGGGCGGCTCGCTCGGAAAATTATACGGTTCGGTGATTGCCTGGCGGATGCGTGAGATAGCACTGCAAATTGCCGGCATGTCGTCGGTCGCGTGGGTCGACGATGATCCACACGGTGGTAGCGCGCAGAGCCTGACCCTGCGCAGTTTCGCTTCGGGCATCGCTGGCGGGACCGACGAGATTCAACGCAATATCATCGGCGATCGCGTCCTGGGCCTGCCACGTGAACCTGCTGTCGACAAAGGCGTGGCGTTTCGGGACCTCAAGGTCGGAACCCAAACCTGACGGTTCAGCCGCGCAGTTCGCGCTTGAGGATCTTGCCTGTGGCGTTACGCGGTAGTTCGTCGATGAAGCGAACGGACTGTGGCACCTTGAACCGAGCGAGGCGCTCACGGCAGAAGTTCAAAATCGCAGTCTCGTCCAAGACCGAACCGGCGGCATCTGGCGACTTCACGATGACGGCTTGACCAACCTCACCCCACTTTTCGTCAGGCAGCCCAATCACCGCGACGTCGGCGATGCCTGCAAGATCGAACAGCGCCGACTCGACCTCCGACGGATAGACGTTCTCACCACCGGAGATGTACATGTCCTTCCATCGGTCAACGATGTACATGTAGCCGTCTTCATCCATCTGCGCCGCGTCACCGGTGTGGAGCCAGCCATTGGTAATCGCGTCGGCAGTTGCCTCGGGATTATTCCAGTAACCCGGTGTGATGTTCGGTCCCTTGCACCAGAGCTCACCAATCTCGCCCGGGGCCACATCGTTACCGTCCTCGCCGACGATACGAATCGCCGTGTTCATTCCCGGCAGGCCTGCGGAGCCGGCCTTCCTGACCGCCATCTCTTTAGAGATTGAGGTGACCATCGGACTCGTTTCGGTCATCCCAAACGCCTGGATGAGTGGGCAGCCAACTTTCTCCCACATCTGGAGCAGCGGGAGCGCCGAGGGTGCACCGCCGATAGCCGTGGTGACTACGCCGGAGAAGTCAGTGGTGGCGAACTTCTCGTGCTGGCCCATGAATAGGTAGTTCGCGGGCACGCCGAGAAAGTGGGTGATGCCGCGTTCCGGATCGTTGATCAGGTCGAGCGCCTCGCCCGGGTCAAAAGTGCGCATGATCAGCGTTGATCCACCGAAGTAGGCAGCAGGGTTGGTGTAGCAGTTGAGTCCGCCCGTGTGAAACAGCGGGAGGAAGCAGAAGTTGACCATCGAGCGGCCAAGATCGCTCAGCTCGGCAAGGTTGATCGAGTTCCAGAACGACATGCCATGCGTGATGATCGCGCCCTTCGGACGACCGGTGGTGCCCGAGGTGTACATGATCGTCAACGGATCGTCGTGGGTGAGTTCGGGCATCACCGGCAAAAGCGCGGGGTCGGCATCGATACGGTTTGCTGCCGCGGCCAGCGCGTCGTCGTAGTCGACGCTCCCCTCGGGATGCGATCCTGCCCCGCTGAACACGACGAGGTGTGGCACATTGGTCCGCTGGGTGAGTTCGGCAGCGGTGTCACCGAACTCGGGGTCAGCACAGAGCACTGTGGCCGCGGCATCGCTGACGATGTAGTCGAGTTCGTGAACGGTGAGTCGCCAGTTAACGGGCACGAAGACCGCGCCGAGCCGAGCACAGGCGAACTGCACTTCGATGAACTCGACACGGTTCATCGAAAACATCACCACGCGGTCACCCCGACCGACACCGAAGTCGTCACGCAACATCGCGGCTGACCGGCCAACTCGTTCGTCGGCCTCTCGCCAGTTGCACGCCAACCCAGCCCCGTCACCAGTGGAGTCAATGTCGGCCCAGGCCGATCGGTCAGGGCTCACCATCGCGTGGTGAGCAACCCAGTCATACGCAGGAGCAATCGGCATGGGGACATGCTGCCAGAACGGAATCGGCCCGCTCAACACGTAGGCCTGTGACAGCGATCTTGGACTCACCCGTTGGCCACACAGGCAGCCCAAACAGGCAGCCGAAACAGGTCGGTGAAATAGGTCGGTGATCCAGAGTGATGTCGGTGTGAGAACTACACCAGTTCGGACTGAATTATCGACGGGGAAACGCTTCAAGTACGTGAGTGACGAGTATCGGGTACCGAAGTCATCGACGGACAGGTGCAGGCCAAGGCTGCGTAGTTCGCGAAGCGCTGAGTTGGCAGCGACAGCGTCTTGCATCAGAGTCGTCTCGGAGATCTCGAGCCAAAGTGAGTCGGCAGCGATCCCCGTCGAACCAAGCGCGTCCCGCACGGTCACGACGAAATCTGGATCAATGAGTTGCCGCGTCGCAACCTTGACCGAGAGGCCACAGTTCGCGAAACGCATAGCTCCTGCCCGCCGGTGCGCGAGTTGCGTGAGCGAATCACGCAGAATCGACACGCCAAGATCGACGATCGGTTCCATCGCTGAACACCACAAATTCGTCACCGCCGAAACGGGCCAACCGAGCAGTCCGCGCAGCACGCCGCGAAAATGCTTGGCAATCTCGCGCAGCATCTGATCGCTGATGCCGTGTCCGAGACTGTCGTTGACGACCTTGAAATTATCGAGGTCGGTCAGGTCGTCATGGGTTGCAGCATGCGTCAGCAAGGCCTTCGAATGCCGTTCTTGCGTGATGTGTTCGGTGATCGACACACGGGTACGTCCCCACACGCAACCGCCGTCCTTGTGCCTGTACCGCTGTTCAAGTGCGTAGGTATCGGAGATACCCAGCGCGTGGATCAGGGGTGTCCGTTTTGAGCCCACCACTCATCGAGGCGGGCGCGGACAGCGTCCTCGCCGATCAGACCCTCTTCAAGTCGAACTTCCATCAGAAAAACCATAGCTTGACCGACTTCGCGACCCGGCTTGATACCGAGATACTCAATCACCGAGTTGCCATCCATCTCAGGACGGAGCGCAGCAAGCTCTTCGGCTTCGGCCAGCTCGTCGATGCGTTCTTCGAGTTCGTCCATCCGGCGTGAGAGGCGCGCTGCCTTCTTGGCGTTGCGCGTCGTGCAATCGCAGCGCGTCAGGACATTCAGTTCCTGCAGCAACGGGCCAGCGTCGCGAACGTAGCGGCGAACAGCAGAGTCCGACCATCCCATCGAATACGTGTGGAAGCGAAGGTGAAGGGCCACAAGTTCGGTGATCGCCTTGACGTCATCATTGGAATACCGCAGCGCGCTCAGACGCTTCTTCGTCATCCGGGCGCCAACAGCATCGTGATGGTGAAACGTTGTCCCCTTACCCTCGAGATAGCCGCGTGTCTTGGGCTTGCCGATGTCGTGGAACAACGCTGCGAGGCGCGTGAGGCGAAAGTCGAACTGGGGTCGATCACCGGATTCGATTGCTGGGTGCTCGTGCAGCGGTCGGACATTCTCGACAACCGCCAACGAATGCGTCAACACGTCTTTGTGCCGATGAATCGGATCGTGTTCAAGCTGCATCGCCGGCAATTCGGGCAGAAACTCATCGGCCAGACCGTTCTCGATCAGAAACCACAGGCCAGCAGTCGGATGGTCAACGACCATCAACTTGTCGAGCTCGTCGCGAATCCGCTCAGCCGACACGATCTCCAAGCGATTTGACATCTCCTTGACCGCAGCCACGAGTTCATCTGTCGGCTGCAGCTGATATCTCGCAATGAACCGGGCAGCACGCAGCATCCGCAACGGGTCGTCGCTGAAACTCACCTCAGGGCCGAGGGGCGTACGTAAGGTTTTCGTAGCGAGGTCTCGCGCACCATGGAAGGGATCAACCAAGGTCGGCATGGCCGCTCCAGCACCAGAGTTGTCGCCGGTCAGTTCCAACGCCATTGCATTGACGGTGAAGTCGCGCCGCGCCAAGTCGGCTTCAATCTCGTCGGCGAACACGACCTGCGGTTTGCGAGAATCGTCGGTGTAGGCCTCGGCCCGGAACGTGGTGATCTCGTACGGCCGTGTTGCACCGGTTTCCGGATTGACCTTGTGTGCGCCAATCGTGCCGAACTTCTCGCCCTGCGTCCAGATTGCATCGGCCCAGCCCTCAAGGCAGGCCTTGATCTCGGGCGGCCGTGCATCGGTCGTCAGATCGAGGTCGAAATCGGTCTTTCCGCTGTCAACGAGGAGGTCGCGCACGGTGCCCCCGACCAGGTAGAGACGGTGACCGGCTGCATGAAAACGCTCGGCAAGCGGTGACAGCTCGCGCAAGACGGGTTCGAATCGTTCTGGCACCACGACTGATCACGATATTGGATGACCGCTCACTTCTATCATCTGCCGCCAATCTTGCCGGGCGGTTCTCTTTCAGACTGCTGGTCGAGAAGCACCAGCCGAGCAGGCATCGGGCAAGTAACGTTGGCCTCGTGACGACGGCGACGGCGCGAGACACGGTGCGCGGGCGCCTCGACACCTGGCCCTACGAACCCGACGTCGCCCACCTGGTACTTCTCGACCACCACATGGTGCCTACCCGCACCGACGTCGGGGCCTGGGTCGCCGAGGCGCGTCAAGCACCCGAACCGACGCGCGCGATGCGAACGGGCGCGATGTTCCCCGAGGCTGCCGGCGTATTCGCTGACGTTGGCTTCACGACAATCGACACGCTGGCCCTTCTCGACATCCGTCTTTTGACGCGCAGTGATCGCGGTCGTCCAGGCCAACGGCGGAACGTCCGTACAACAACACGGCGGAACGTCCGTACAACAACACGGCGGATGCGCTCGAGTGACCTCCCGGCGGTCGCCGAACTTGACCGGACAGCATTTGGCGATCCGTGGGGCAACGACGTCCGTTCGCTCGGCGACATCACCACGGCCACCCCACGGCATCAGGCGCGCGTTGTCGAGGGTCCCGACGGCCTCGAAGCCTTCGCTATCAGCGGCCAATCCGGCCGTTACGGATACCTGCAGCGCCTCGCGGTCCATCCGGGTGCGCGTCGACGCGGCCATGCACGACACCTCGTCGAGGGTGCTCTGCACTGGATGGAACGGCGCGGCGCCTCAACCGCGCTCGTCAACACTGGCGTCAACAACGACGCTGCGCTCGACCTCTACCGCTCACTCGGATTTACCCGGCGCGCCGAAACACTGCAGATTCTCGAACACATTTTCACGTGATGGGCCTCCGACACACACCAACTGGCTTCCTCGTCGCAGCCTCCTTACTCTTCGCGAGCACCGCATTCACTGCGAGAGTTGCAAGCGGTGCTCCCACGCCCCCCGAACAGGCCGCCCGGCAGCGCAGCGGCCTGCAGGTTGAGCTCGTCGAGCAAGATTTCACGTTCCGCCCTGGCGCCTCAATTCGCCTCGTCTACCGAATCACCGGCGACCTCGATGCAGGCGGCATCACACCCCCAACAACAACAACGACAACAACAACGACAACAACAACGACAACAACAACGACAACAACGACAACGAGTCCGGCGACCACGGTCCCGATCGGCCCAGCAGCACCAGCAGTCGACGCAGCGGCGCCACCCGAAACCACCAGACCAGGCACCACTGCATCGACGACGACGACGACCACGGTTGCGGCCATCCCTTTACTCACGGTCGACATCGCCAACTTCGAGGCCATCACGAGCGTTGACAGCTCCGTTTTCGATCAGATTTTCGGCCAAGGTGCCCAGCCGGGTGCGTTCCGCAACAACATCGATGGCGTCCGGTTCGCCGACGTTCGCAATCAGATCGAGATCCTCACGCCCACTGAGGCAACCCTCACCCTCGATATACCGACCGACACCGGCGGCGACGAGGTACCGAGTGGACCGGACAGCCTCGAGTTCCCCGACCCTGGATTCACGCCGATACGGATGCAACTCCTCATCGACGACAACCTGGTCGCCACTCACGGCACGATCATCGAACGCGTGCCCGGCAGCGATGAGACCCAGCGTCCGACCGAACCCGTCACACTGGGCTTGGTCGCTGAAGTCAGTCGCTCCAATGGGTCACTGACTGACGCACAGGCCACGCAGGACGAGATCGTCACCCTCGTCGGCGTGGCTGGCAAGCTCACTCCCCCCATCCTCGCTGCAGTCCCACCAGCAGCGGTCTCCGCGCTCGCCGATCCGCAAGCAGCTGCGGTGGCGTTTGACAACGATGAAATCACCACCCACACCGACATCGAGTTGGATGTGTCATCAGCTGTCGCAGCAGGCGTCACCGACGTCTTCACTCGGGCCCTCAACGCTGGCGAAGACATCGTCACCGACGTCTTACGTCAGACACCAACCCGCGTTGTGTGGATTGCTTCGGCGCCGCTCAGCAGTGGCGGGGCACAGCTGCTTCGTGACCTCGGCGTCCGGTACGTAGTGATGACGCCTGAGCTCTACGCGACGACTATCTCCGAGAACGTGCCCGACACAGACCGGCTCGTCGAGCTCCCGCTCCCCGACGGCGGCAACATGCCAGTCCTGCTGATCGATCGACTCGGTGCGTCGTTGACCACGAAGGTCGCTGACGACGTGCTCGCTGAACAGACAACCGTCGAATGGGCCGTGCGGATGGCCACCGAGTTGGTTCTCGACCATCGAGAGAACGGCCGAAATGTCCGTCGGACACGACTCCTTTCAGGGCCCGACCTCACCGCGCCCGACCCGCGACTCATCAATGCGCTCGCTGACATCGCCGAACTGACACCTGACCTCCGTTTTGCTGCACCATCGACGCTGATTGGCTCGACGGACGTGCAACGACTCGGATCAAGTGGAATCACGTTCCCAGATTTCGCAGGACCTGATCTCACTGCGCGACTCCAACGAATCAACGACGCCAAGTTGTCGCTACAGAGTGTTGGATCGATGCTGACGGCCGACGCCGGACGGACTGCTGACTGGTTCAATGCTCTCGATCAGCTCGTCTCGACGTCAGTCGGCGAAAGCGCGGCCAACGCCGAGATCGACGATGTTCTTGACGAAGCCAGTCGTGTCCGCACAGCTGTTGTTCTGCCTGATCCGTTCACCTTCACATTGACGGGCAACGCCGACGAAATCACCATTCGGCTCAGAAACACCAGCAGCGATCCACTCACCGTCATCTTGCAGATGTCGTCATCGAAACTCACCTTTCCGAACAACGACCAGTTGATCACGCTGCGCCCGAACGACAGCACCGACATTCGGGTGCCGGTCCGAGCTCGCTCAAACGGAACCTCGGCTGTCAACGTCGCGTTACTCACACCACTCGGCGACCCGCTCGCTGGACCAGTGGTATTGACGTCACGCGTGAATGCACTAACTGGCCTTGGCCAGGTACTCACGGGAGCATTCATCATCCTGCTGGGAACCTGGTGGTTCGCAAACTGGCGCAAACGACGCTCTGCCGATTCAGATGACCTTCAAGATGCTGATTGAGATAATGGCGACGCCAGCGTCGAGACCACTAACCTTTCATCTTCGTGAGCGCGCCAACAAACATCGTTCGAATCGTCACCGACAGCTCGTGTGACCTGCCCCAAGAGATCGCCGATGAACTCGGCATCGCGATCGTGCCGCTCAGCATCCGCTTCGGCGACGAAGAGTTGATTGATCGCGAAGAGCTCACGGTCGCTGAGTTCTGGAGCCGGTGCGCCGGATCAGACACGCTGCCCGAAACCGCAGCGCCCGCACCCGGCCAATTCGAGACCGTGTACAGACGGCTCAAAGACGAAGGTGCAGCGGGTGTGGTTGTCGTCTCATTGTCGGGCGCCCTCTCGGCCACCATGCAGAGTGCCGAACTCGCAGCACGTTCCATCACCAACGATGATTCGATCGACTTCGATGTTCGCGTCGTCGACAGCCGCACCGTCACCCTCGGCCTTGGCACCATTGCTCTCGCCTGCGCTCGCGCTGGACGCGACGGTGGATCAATTGATGACGTCGAAGCACTCGCCACCGACCTCGCCCAGCGGACCAGGGTGTTCAGTGCACTCGACACGCTCGAGAACTTGAAAAAAGGTGGCCGCGTCGGCAACGCGAAAGCACTTCTCGCCACCGTCTTGTCGATCAAGCCGATCATCGAAGTCGCTGATGGCATCGTCGAAGAAGCCGGCAAGCAGCGCACCCGCTCAAAGGCCCTTCAGTATCTTGTGGACAAAGTGAAAAGCTTTGACGGCAAGATCGAAAACCTCGCGGTGCTCCACGCCGACTGCAGTGACGTCGACTTGTTCGTCGACATGCTCACCCCGCACTACGACGGCGACATCGTCGTCGGCGAAATCGGTCCAGTCATCGGCACCCACGGGGGCCGGGGAACGATCGGCGTGGCGTTCCACCAACTCTAGGGTTTGCTGGGTCCTGCTCTCGGCTGCTTGTGTGAGCGTTCGCCGCGTCGTTGGCAATTTTTCCTCACACAGAACTGGTCCCCCTTTTGGTGTGAGCGATACGGGCGTCGGTTCCCGCAATCGGTCACACAAAAACCTGATTCCGCCCGACCAATGCACCGACTGCAACCCACCCGGCAGCAACCGTTGCATTGCCCCATGATCAAACCGTCAGCCAAGTAACGTCTGAACTGATCATGTCCGACCCGACTTCAACGCTGATCGCCGAGCGTTACCAACTGAAACGCCGCCTGGCTCAGGGTGGTATGGCCGAGGTCTGGCTCGCCGTCGACCTCACGCTGGACCGGAAGGTCGCAGTCAAGTGGCTCAAGCCTGCATTGGCTTCTGACGAAGTCGTTGCGGAACGCTTCCGGCGCGAGGCAATCGCTGCAGCGAGCCTCAACCACCCGAATATCGTCGCCGTTCATGACGTGTTCGAGCATGAGGGTCGCCAGGCCGTGGTGATGCAGCTCGTCGATGGCAAGAGCCTGCGCCAGCTGCTCGACACACAAAAGCGCCTCTCTCCAGAACTCACGGCGCACATCGGCGCCTGCACGGCTGCGGCGCTGCAACACGCACACGAGAACAACTTCGTCCACCGTGACGTGAAGCCTGGAAACATCATGATTACGCCAGACGGACGGGTGCTCCTCACCGACTTCGGGATCGCCAAGGCCCTTCAGGGCGGCGACGACCTGACGAGTGAAAACATCATGATGGGCACGGCGAAATACCTGTCACCCGAACAAGTCCGCGGCAAGAAACTCGACGGTCGCGCTGATCTGTACTCACTGGGCTTGGTCTTGTATGAGTGCCTAGCCGGTCGGGTTCCGTTCCTCGGCGAAAGCGATGCCGACACTGCGCTCGCGCGCCTTCAGCGCGACCCGACCGACCTCTCCCGACTCCGTGCAACGCTGCCCACGAGCTTGGTGACAATTATCCACCAGCTTCTTGCACGCAACCCGGTGCACCGTCCAGCGACCGGCGCCGACCTGGTTGCCGCGCTGGAACACGCTGCTGCCGAAGGTCCGCCCAACATCGACGAAACCCCCCACGAGCGCTCAACAGTCGCGCCCTTTTCTGCAGGTCGTCTGCGTCGTGCACCGTCAGATCTCGATGGTCGCGCCGATGACCGCCGGCGCGCCACCCGCGGCGATTCATCACCGGGCGGAACCCCGCGTCAACGTCGCGATCAGACACCCAGTGAGCCGCAACGGCGTGACCGTCCCATCAATGAACGCAAGGCGCACAGCGATCCGTTCGCTCCCCATCCTCGCCTTGCTCCCCATCCTCCTCATCCTCCCCTCGCTCCCCTCGCTCCCCTCGCTCCCCTCGCTCCCCTCGCTCCCCTCGCTCCCCTCGCGGGGCATCGTGGCATACCCGGTGAGCCAGAGCGGATCACCGCCACAGTGCCGATTCAACAACCCCCACGGGAACCTCGCCGGCGCGAAAACACACCGCACGCTGGTGCACAGCTCCGTGGCGAACCAGTCAAGGGCATGTCGCAGGGGTGGAAGCCCTCGCTCACCGTGATTGGCGGTCTCTTGCTGCTCGCCGCCATCATTGCCATCGCCCTCGTAATGAGCGCTCGATTCGGTAGTGACGATGACAGGTCGGATCCTGCGCCAGGCGTTGTCCCTGATGCTGCCATCGTCGCTGAAGTCGACACCGCAACAACTCAAAACAGCGACCTCGTAGCGAGCGGTGCGGATCCTGCGTCCGGAGATGCTCCCGCTCAGGCTGCGCCCACCGGGCCTGCCTCAATCGCTGGCATCACCACGTTCGACCCTGACGGTGATCGCGAAGAGAACGACGACGAGTCCATGCTCGCCGTCAGTGATGGCATCGCAAACACCAACTGGCGCACGGTGTGCTACAGCGGCCAGTACATGGGCGGCAAAGTTGGCGTCGGCCTCGTTGTTACCCTCGATCAACCCACGCAGCAGGCCCTGACTGTCGACGTAATCAACGGCCCGTTCATCGTTGACTTTTATACCTCGTCAGCCGAACGGGCCCCAAGCGAACTGAGCGGCTGGGATGGTCAGCTGGGTGCTCAACGGTTCGCCACCGAAGGCGAAGTGCTGCAAACCGACGTTCCAACCACTCCCGTACGCCACCTGCTCGTCCTTCTGAAGCAGCTTGGGGCCGACACATCGTGCAGTGACAACAACCCGTTCCGGGGTCGGCTCGGCGAAATTTCCCTGGTCGGATAGCCCAATGAGTGAGATGTCGCGCTGATGGATCCGCTCTCCGATGACGAGCTGGTCGCCGCAGCCCAGGGTGGCGATCGAAGCGCGATGGACCAGCTCCTGCGCCGCCACTACGACCGCATCTACGCAGTCTGTCGCCGGGTCACCGGCGGGACCAAGGATGCCGACGACGCTTGCCAAGAAGCACTCATCAAGATCACTCGGAGCCTGCCGCGCTTTGATGAGCGAGCAGCGTTCAGCACCTGGGCCTATCGCATTGCCACCAACGCTTCGCTTGACGAGCTTCGCAAGCGCAAACGTCTGCCCAGGCTGCATTCGATGAACCCTCACAGCGACGGTTCCAACAGCACCGGACCCGAGCGAGTCGACCCAATGGCCGCCAAACGCATCGATGCGATCGACGATCGCCTCGCCATCGACGAAGCACTGAGTGAACTGAGTGACGACTTCAAAGCCGCCGTCGTGCTCCGTGACGTCGCTGACCTCAACTACGACGAGATCGCGGACGTCCTGCAGATTCCAATTGGCACGGTCAAATCGCGAATCGCTCGCGGACGTGCGGCGCTTGCTGAATCACTCCGTCTGGAGGACCTGCTGGACAATTCGCTCACTCGGCCCGCCAGCAAGCATCAGGACGGGGTGGACGTCACCGGCCCCGTCACCGAAGAAATTCGCGTCATCGGGAACCACGCCGCCGATCCGGAACGTCCAACAGGTTCGACATGAACAACGACCTGACTCTTCTTGCGAGCGCGTATCTCGACGGCGACACCACACCAGCCGAACGCGCCCAGGTCGATAGTGATCCCACAGCGCTCATGGAAGTGGAACGTCTCCGTCAAGTCCGGGCCGTCCTGAGCCTGACCGACAGTGCATCAATTTCGACCCGCGAGCGGCACCTTGCTACAGCCTTCGAGGTGTGGGACCGAATGCCGACGAGCGAGTTCAGCCGTGACGCCACACCCGCTGGCGCTGAATCGGCAGCTGCAGCCGGACAGGCTTCAATCACGTCACCGACGTCACCAACGGTCTGGCGTCAACGCAGCAGCAGCAATCGCCTTCTCGTGCTTGCTGCAGGCCTCGTTGTCGTCCTTGGCGGTGGCGTGGCGGCCCGAGGGTTCATCCCTTGGAACAACAGTAACGACAGCATTTCCAGCAAGGCTGTCTCCGACGTTGAGCAGAGCCTCAGCCCTCGCGCCGAACTCGAGGTCGAAGCAGCCGACGAAACGTTCAGTGACGCAGGTGATGCAGCTGCGAGCGAGTTGAGTTCCGCCGATGCACCTGCTGCACCGGACGCCGACACGCTCGTTGGTGGCGAGAGCGAGGGTTCGCCCGATGAGGGTCTCGAAGTGCTGAGCAGTGCTGAAGATCTCGCTGTCTTCGCCAACGATCTGAATCGCACGACTCTTCTCGCCGGCAACAACGGTGTCGACGAAGCCGCACCTGAGTCGGCTGCACAGAGCGATGCAGCCTTTGACGTCAGCGTCCAAGCAGCTCCGGGCAACGCCAGCGTTGCACCGTTCCCACTCTGTGACCTCGTCACTCGGATTGTAGGGCCGGCACTGTGGGACGCCCCTGGCCTTGTCGATGTGCCCGTGATCGTCGGCATCGACGATAACAACGGTGAAGCCGTGGCCTATGAGCCAGGCGATTGCACAGTCACCGCTCGAACGCCATTGCTGCGCTAAATCGCCGCGATGGCGTCTCACCGAACATGCTTGTGAGGCGCGTACGGACCACGGCGGTTATCCTGATGTTCTTATGCCAGGTAATCCGCTGACTGATCCAAGCTGGGCCGACGAGACAACCGACACGCTTGTCCGATTCGTCGGCAACGTGCGCGACAAGACAACAACGCCGATCGTCTACGCCGCCCGAGGTCTGGTCTTCGGGCTGATTGCACTCTTCCTGGGAGTGTTTGCCGTCGTCATCTTGCTTATCGGTCTCACACGTGGCATGCAGGCTGCACTTGACTGGCAGTTCACTCACGCTCGCTCGGTGTACGTCAGTTACCTAGTGATCGGGGGAATCTTCTCCCTCATCGGGCTGTTGTTATTTAAGAAGCGCAACGCCAACGCTTCGTGATCGTGCGGCATCGTTGCCAAAGCACTCTGGGCACTACAGGCGCCATGTGCACCGACTTACCCCTCACCACACCCGGAGAAGCTCATGTCCGAATCCACCGCAAGTACTCTTGACGTCCGCGACGTCATCATCATTGGTTCCGGCCCCGCCGGCTTAACCGCTGCGATCTACACGGCGCGGGCCTCACTCGCGCCGCTGCTGATTGAAGGCGAACCGTCGAGCACCAGTGACCAGCCCGGCGGGCAGCTCATGCTGACCACCGAAGTCGAAAACTTCCCCGGGTTCCGCGACGGCATCATGGGCCCGGAGTTGATGGCTGAGATGCGGGCCCAAGCTGAGCGCTTCGGCACCACAGTGATCACCGAGAAGGTGACCGACGTCGACTTCACCGTCCAGCCCTTCAAAGTCACCGTTCGTGACCAGGAGTTTTTTGCCAAATCGATCATTGTCAGCACGGGTGCCCAATCACTCATGCTCGGCATCGCCGAAGAACAGCGCCTGATCGGTCACGGCCTCTCTACATGCGCTACCTGCGACGGATTCTTCTTCCGGGGCCACGACATTGCTGTGATCGGCGGTGGTGACTCTGCGCTCGAGGAAGCCACCTTCCTCACCAAGTTTGCCGACAAGGTCACCATCGTTGTACGCCGTGACGAACTCCGTGCTTCGAAAATTATGCAAGATCGCGCCCGTGCCAATCCAAAAATCGAATTTCTGTGGAACTCCCAGGTCACTAAAATCCATGGTGAGGAAAAGGTCAGCGGCGCCGAGATCACCAGCACTGTCGACGGGTCGACCTCGGAACTCGCAATCACCGGCGTGTTCATCGCCATCGGCCACAAGCCGAACACAGATCTCTTCCGTGGCAAACTCGATATGGACGAGACAACCGGCTACCTTCAGACTGTCCCCGACTCGACATACACCAATGTCGCTGGCGTTTTCGCCTGTGGCGACGTGCAGGACTCCGTCTATCGTCAAGCAATCACTGCCGCTGGCTCCGGGTGTATGGCAGCAATCGACGCAGAACGCTGGCTCGAAGATGCACATGACATCGAGGCGAACGTTCCCAACTACTGACATCTGCCCTGGTCAGAGCGGGTCCTACCCAAGAGGGGAATGATCTCGCCGACACCACGGTTGTATTGATTCGAACGACAAGACAGTGGGTCTTGCGTCACACAGGGCAATGACCCGCATGTGAAAGGCTGCCTCCTCATGGCGAACGGAATCACCAATCTCTCAACTGCAACTTTCGACGAGGTCCTCGGAGCTGCAACTACCCCGGTGATCGTTGACTTCTGGGCTGAGTGGTGCGGTCCGTGCAAGCAGATCGCCCCCATCCTCGAAGAGATCAGTGCCGAGCACGGTGAAAACATCGCAGTCACCAAGTTAAATGTTGATGACAACCCCGACCTCGCCATGAAATACAATGTCATGAGCATCCCGACACTGCTCGTGTTCAAGAATGGTGAACTGGAAAAACGTCTCGTCGGCGCCAAGAGCAAGGGCGCACTACTGCAGGAGCTCGAGGAATTCCTTCCAACCAGCTGACCGCGTTCCCCCTCGCAGAGGGGCAACGCGGCGAACCAATTCGAGATTTACAGCGCCGCCTCGGTGCCGCCGGGTACGCCCCGGTAGGCGCCGAGGCGGGCTTCTTTTGCGTGTCCACGATCGATGCCGTCTCGCGCTTCCAGCAAGCGCGCGGGCTCAATGTCAACGGCATCTGTGACGAGCAGACCTGGCTCGCAGTGATCGAGGCAGGGCACCAACTCGGTGACCGCACACTGTTACTCAAGGCGCCCCAGCTACGCGGAGACGACATTGAGGAACTCCAGCGCTCACTCAACCACGTCGGCTTCGATTGTGGCCGCCCTGACGGCATCCTGGGGCCTGCCACGATCCGCGCGCTCACGGACTTCCAGAAGAATTGCGGGCTCCCAGCCGATGGTATCTGCGGTCGCAAAACGGTCAAGATGCTCGACGTGCTTCGCCGACAGAGTGGATCGGGACCGGGTGTAGCGTCTGTCCGCGAACAGGAATCGGTGCGCACGCCTACCTCGCTCGCGTCATTGCGCATCGTCGTTGGTCAGTTCGGCGGGCTCAGCTCCGTGGGTCGCTCCGTCGCTCGGTCACTTCGCCAGAACGGTGCGACTGTCATGTCCACCGACGAATACGAGGCCGGAGCTCAGGCCGCGGCCGCAAACCGCTTCGGCGCGACCATGTACATCGGCTTTGAAGCGCACCCGATCTTCTGTTGCGACATTTCCTACTTTGCCGTACCGGCGTTCGTTTCCATCGGCGGCCGTTCACTCGCCGCACACGTTGTTCAACAGTTCGAAAAGACACTCCCCATGTCGCCGACGCTGCGCGGTATGCGACTGCCGGTGCTCCGCGAAACACAGATGCCCGCCGTCCTCTGCGCTATGGGTCCGGTCCGCGAAGTCGTCGATGCAACAAGCCTTATCACCAGCGCAGTGGTCGAGGCTGCTCGGCGCTGGGGTGACGGTCCACTGCCCATGCCCGACGTCTGAGTCTCAGACTCACGGTTTACAGCCGCAAGGGCACCGATCATCCGCCTCCCCAACATCGCGAGCGCGCGTGAGACTTTGTCCACAGCTTTGTGCACAACTTGTGAGTATCCCTCGAGTGGATCTTCAATATTTAACCGCTTAAAGTAAGTAAATCTAAAAAAATACGACTATTTGTGGTTAATTTTAGGAAAGTCACTCAATGTGTGGACACGTATCACCGTCATTGCCAACTTGAGGATAGGCCTGTGGATAAAATACATTCGTGTAATTTGCCCACGGATGACCGGTTAACCGGTCATCAAACGATAAATCCGCTCAAGGTCTTCGAGATCTGCAAAATCAATCGTCACCCGACCACGCTTCGCGCCCATCGTTACCGCAACACGCGT
>Ga0115003_10001720_pt1 | contig 18839 bp, 17 predicted proteins | sample ArcticOcean_MG_C_7_FD_88736 | JGI IMG/M metagenome (GOLD analysis project Ga0115003, IMG submission 88736) | Marine microbial communities from western Arctic Ocean - ArcticOcean_MG_CB11_88 | ecosystem: Environmental > Aquatic > Marine > Oceanic | place: Arctic Ocean: Canada Basin | collected... | reverse complement strand
ATACCATTGTGAATAATGGCAATTTTTTTTGATTGAGAATAATGTGGGTGTGAGTTTTCGTCGCTAGGAACTCCGTGGGTAGCCCAGCGGGTATGACCTATTCCAAGTGTAGCTTTAGGTGTTGGAGTAGGCATAATACCTTCCATGTTAACAACCTTTCCTTGTTTCTTGTAGATATCTATTCCATTACCGTTTAGTAAGGCAACGCCAGCGCTATCGTAGCCACGGTATTCTAAGCGTTTTAAGCCTTTTACTAATATTGGATAAGCTTCTTTAGGGCCTAAGTATCCTACAATACCACACATACTTAATTTGTTTTAGGAATTTTATTGAATTGTAATATATGTATTATTGTTTAGATACAAATAGCTTGAGCCTAATTGGATTTTCTGTTCCATTAGAGAGTAGTACTCTTTCTGGATTTAAAACAGATGAGGGTACATACAACGCCAATTTGTTTGTGTAGCCTTCTGCAATAACTTTATGTATATAACGAGCTATGTTAAAAGTGTAAGTCTGGTCTAGTACATTCGAATTACCATCAAAATAGCTTGCACCTTGAATGTTTTGATCTTCTGTTAAGACCTCTAATTTACCTTCGCTATTTACTGCGGCTAATCCTAGTTTACTTGGGATTGTGAAGACGCTGTCGTTCTCAGAAAAGAAATAAGGGAATGTAAGCTCTGCTTTATGAATCACATAATTAGAGTCTTTTAAGCTCTCTAAGGACGGTAATATAATATAGGTTCTTAATCCTGCACCACCTTGTACGTAGGCTACATCAATATTGTCCTCTAATAATAAGCTCTCTATGTTTGTTGACGAATAGTCGTGAGACCAACGTGTCATTTTATCGGCATTACTATTAATCTGAAAGTCGTAATTCAACGAATCTGACTCTGTATTGTGGTAATACAAAGTTATTTTACTTTGTGTGTCTAGTAAATCTAATTCAAGTAGTAAGCCACCAGTATTTACTTGTTCGCAAGAAATATAAAGACCATTAAAAAACTCCTGAAAAGCGGTATTGTCTACAAAATTCTCTGGGTTTGCATCTAAAAAAGATTGTGCCAAATCGTTTGTAAGCGCTAAGCTTATCGTAGTATTTGTTTTAGGCTCTGCGTTATACGCAAGCGAAGCCAAATTAATATTGTCTGTTTCAAAATTCTGACTCGAGTAAAAAGTAATGGTACTATCCTCTCCTAAGCTGTCTGTAGCAGAAGTTACAATTTGCTCTAACATTTCTTGAACGTTAATATTTAAGGTAGAAGTTGTGTCGCCATAGTAACTCTCTAATTTTAGAGTCAGAATCATTGAATCCGCAACAGCATCATCACCAAAAACAACATCCGAAGAGGGTGTTCTAAACTCGGTGTAAATGGCAGCGTCGCTACCACCAAAGTCAGCTTCGTTTATAGAACCTAAAAAGGAAGTAGAGGTGTTTAAACTCGATAAAGAATCTTCTTTGTGAATACTTGCCTTAATTTCTAAGGTGTCGAAAGACAACATTATCATGTCGTCCAAGGCAATAAGTTGAGATCCTAGTTCATTCCAGTCCTTTTTACAGGCCGAAAATAGGGAGACTACAACTACAAGAGTTGAGATACGAAAAATGGACTTTAGCATAAATTAATCCTCAAATAAACTTTCATAAAATGGCTTGTATTGCTCTTTGTATTCGCCGTCGGCAAATTCTAAAGTTGGCAATTTCGCAGACTTAATCATTTTGTTCAAGTCAGCGTCAAGCTCCGAACTACCCTTAACAACGGCGTCAGAATATTTTATTGCAGTTTCAATAAGTTTCTTATTGTCTGCAGCATCAAATCCAGCAACATCCTCATCAGAGAATCCATCAAATTTCATTTTATCTGCAAGACCTTCGTTTAAAGTACCTTCAAAAGAGTGGTCGTAGAAAGAGAATACAACTTTCGTTTTTTCGAAAATCGGATCATCGTGGTAGAACTTCTTTAAGTACATCGGTAAGAAACTTGCCATCCATCCATTACAGTGAATTACATCTGGAGACCAACCTAGTTTTTTTACAGATTCTATTACACCACGACAGAAGAATAAAGCTCTCTCGTCGTTGTCTTCATAGAATTTCTCTTTTTTGTCTACCGTAGTAAACTTGCGCTTAAAGTACTCATCGTTGTCTATAAAGTACACTTGCATTCTCGCTTGAGGAATAGAAGCTACCTTGATAATTAAAGGTTGATCGATATCGTTTACAATCAAATTCATCCCCGAAAGGCGAATTACTTCGTGTAATTGATGCCTTCTTTCGTTAATAGATCCAAAACGTGGCATAAACAAACGGACTTCAATTCCCGATTCGTTCATCGCTTGAGGTAAAAAGCGAGCTGTTTTAGAGAGATCGTTTGCAGGTAAATACGGAGTAATTTCCTGGGAAACGTATAATATTCTTTTCTTAGCCATAATGCTAGTTTCTTTAAACTTGAAATAAGAGGGCGAAAATACAAAATTTTCTGCACTTTATTAAGTTTTTACTTAGCTTTGACGCCACATTTTACTGAATATTAAGGCAAATGAGAATCGTTTCTACTTTAAAAGAGCTTGCTCAATTACTGAGTGAGTGCACAAAAAACAAAAGCTTGGGCTTAATACCTACCATGGGTGCGCTTCATACTGGGCATATAGCTTTGGTTAAAAAAGCCATCGATGAGAACGATTTATCTATTTGTTCCATTTTTGTGAACCCCACGCAGTTTAATAATCCATCGGATTTGGAAAAATACCCCAATCCTTTGGAAAAGGACTTATTCCTACTTGAGCAAGTTGGTTGTGATTTTGTTTTTACACCTACAAAAGAAGAGGTGTATCCAGAAGGCTTCGTTTCTAAAGACTTTGTTTTTGGAACACTCGATAAGGGTATGGAAGGCGCAAATAGACCTGGGCACTTTAAGGGTGTTGCCATGGTAGTTTCAAGGTTGTTTGAGCTTATAAAACCTCAAAAAGCCTATTTTGGAGAAAAAGATTTTCAGCAGTTGGCTATTATTCAATCTATGGTAAAGCAGGCTCCATTCCCAGTAGAAATCGTGCCTTGTAGCATTGTTAGAGAAGCAAGTGGTTTGGCTATGAGTTCTAGAAATATGCGCTTAAATAAGCTTCAACTAACTGCAGCTCCGCGTGTTTACCAAAGATTATTCAAAGCGTCTAAAATGTGTTCCTCACATTCGATATTTGAAATTAAAACGTGGTTGAAAAATGAATTTAAAAATGATGTAGATTTGGATTTAGAATATTTTGAAATCTCCAATCCTACTACTCTGCAAGCCACAACTAATTGGAGCGAGAGCGGTAGACATATTGCTTGTATAGCGGTGTTTGCTGGAGAGATTCGTTTAATCGATAACATCATGTTGGAAATTAATTAAAATGAGTAATTTTGCCCCCATGAATATAGAAGTAGTAAAATCTAAAATTCACAGAGTAAAAATTACTCAAGCGGATTTGAATTATATCGGCAGTATCACCATTGATGAAGATTTAATGGACGCCTCGAATATTATTGAAGGCGAAAAGGTGCAAATTGTGAATATAAATAATGGCGAAAGACTAGAGACTTACGCTATTAAAGGCGCTAGAGGAAAAGGCGAAATTTGTATGAATGGACCTGCTGCTCGCAGAGTTCAACCAGGCGATATCGTAATTATTATTACCTATGCTAGCATGCCTTTTGAAGAAGCGAAGTTATTTAAGCCAACGCTTATTTTTCCGAACGAGGAAACAAATACCCTAAACTAAATGAAGGACAAACTGCTTTCCATACTCAAGTATCTTTTCTTTTTAGGAATTGGTATCGCTATTTTGTATGCGGTATTTAAAGATAAGGATCTTGAAAAAATGCTCGCAGATTTACAAAACGCGGAGTATAAGTGGTTAGTGTTTTCAATGGTGTTTGGCTATGCTGCCTATCTTTTTAGAGGCTTAAGGTGGTTACTTCTTTTAGAAGCCATGAATTATAAGACTACCGCTAATCATGCTACCCAAGCTATTGCTGCTGGTTATTTTGCCAATCTTATTTTTCCTAGAGCAGGAGAAGTAGTGCGTTGTACGAGTCTTTATAAGGTTACAGGAATTCCTGTAAATAAACTATTTGGGACAATCCTTTTAGAGCGTACTATAGACATGGTTTTATTACTGACTTGTATTTGTTTGAGCTTTTTATTGAAGTTTCAAGCACTAAGTTCTTTTTTCGGAACTGTATTTAGTAGTGCACCATCAGGAGAAATAAGCACCGGGAAACTTATTTTTATCGCAATAGTAATAGCTGTACCAGTAGCGATTTATCTTTTCAGAGAACGGCTACAAAAATCGAGTCTTTACCAAAAAGTAATCGGTTTGGCTAGGGGTGTAAAAGAAGGTTTTCAAACGGCTTTTCACATGAAACAAAAAGGCTTGTTTGCGGTATATACCTTATTAATATGGATCATGTATTTACTCATGACCTATATCTGTTTCTTTAGCATTCCAGAAACAGCGCATCTAACTTTAGCCGATGGTTTATACATAACCGTAATTGGTGGCTTAGGAATGATAGTTCCTGTGCAAGGAGGTTTAGGGCCATATCACGCAGCTGTAACATTAGGAATTGTAAGCATTGGACTTACGGAGACTACAGGAGCTACCTTAGCGGTATTGATCCACTCAGCACAAACAATAATGATTCTCATCACAGGAATTATTGCGGCAATTGTTTTATCTTTCGCTAAAAGAAAAGCAAGCCACAATGAGTCAATGGAACAAGCTTCAAGCTAAGGTTTACACCACAGATACTTTACAATCTCAAATAGCAGAATGGCGTAAAGACAATAAAAAAATTGTTTTTACCAATGGCTGTTTCGACCTTTTACATTTAGGTCATGTAGACTACCTAGCAAAAGCCAGAGATTTAGGCGATAAACTCATTATTGGTTTAAATACCGATACATCCGTTTCCAGAATAAAAGGACCTTCTAGACCTATAAAAGATCAAAAAAGTAGAGCTACCATCTTAGCAGCTATGCAGTTTGTAGATGCCGTAATTTTCTTTGACGAAGAAACTCCTATAGATTTAATTACTTGGGTAAAACCCGATGTTTTAGTGAAAGGTGGCGACTATACCTTAGAGGGAATTGTAGGCCACGAAATCGTGTTAGAAAAAGGTGGCGAAGTAAAAACCATTCCTTTTGTAGAAGGCTATTCAAGCTCAAAATTAATTGAAAAAATCACACAGAAATAGATGGCTAAAGTAAAAGTTAAAACAGCATATTTCTGTCAGAGTTGTGGTGCACAACACCCCAAATGGCAAGGACAGTGTACTATTTGTAAAGAATGGAATACCGTTGTTGAGGAGGTGATTCAAAAAGAAGCCGTAAAAATTTGGGCGAAATCGGACTCTAAACAGAAAGTAAAAGCACTCAAAGTAGCCGATATTTCTATTGAAAAAGAACAGCGAATTCCTACTTATAATCAGGAGCTCGATAGAGTTTTAGGTGGGGGAATTGTTCCTGGAGCTATTATTCTTTTAGGTGGTGAGCCCGGAATAGGGAAGTCTACTTTAATGCTTCAATTGGCATTGAGCTTAAAGAACTGTAAAACACTTTACGTTTCTGGAGAAGAGAGCGATAAGCAAATAAAAATGCGTGCAGAACGCTTAGGCGAAGGAGATTCTGATTGTTATATCCTTACCGAAACGGCTACTCAAAACATATTTACCCATATAAACGCCATTGAGCCCGACTTGGTGGTTATAGATTCTATACAGACCCTACACACTCAAGCGATAGAGTCTTCTCCAGGTTCCATTTCTCAAATTAGAGAAACGGCAGCAGAGCTTTTGCGTTTTGCAAAAGAAACCGAAACACCTGTTATTTTAATTGGGCATATTACCAAAGACGGAAACATTGCTGGGCCCAAAGTATTGGAGCATATGGTAGATGTTGTACTTCAATTTGAAGGGGATAGAAATCATATTTATAGAATTTTAAGAGCCCAAAAAAATCGTTTTGGTTCTACAGCAGAACTCGGTATTTACGAGATGGTAAGTACGGGTTTAAAAGAAGTACACAACCCATCAGAAATATTAATTTCTCAGAAGGATGAAGCACTAAGTGGTTCAGCTATTTCGGCAACTATAGAGGGTATGCGTCCTATGTTAATTGAGGTTCAGGCATTAGTGAGCACGGCAGTGTATGGTACTCCACAGCGTTCTGCTACAGGCTTCGACTTGCGTAGATTGAATATGTTACTAGCTGTTTTAGAAAAAAGATGTGGCTTTAGATTGGGTTCTAAAGATGTGTTTTTAAATATTACTGGGGGTATAAAAGTAGCCGATCCTTCGATAGATTTATGTGTGGTAGCTGCTATTTTATCATCTAACGAAGATGTGGCTATTTCAGATAAAATCTGTTTTGCAGGAGAGGTAGGTTTGTCTGGAGAAATTCGACCCGCTAGTAGGATTGAGCAACGTATTTTAGAGGCTGAAAAATTAGGCTTCGATCAGATATTTATCTCTCGTTACAACAAAGTAGAAAAAGGAAAGTTTGCTATTAAAGTGATGGAGTTCGGAAAGGTAGAAGAGATTTATCAGACGCTTTTTAATTAGGAGTTTGAGTCAAAACTAGTATTATGTCTTTGGTATTGTTGATGATGGTTTTATCTCTTCTTTGAATTCTTTAATATCTTCATATCCATCAATACCAAGTAGTTCGGTGGTGTGAATTAAATTAATTTTATTGTTTTTGTACATATTTATTAAGAATGGTTTAATAGATCTAAGTTGATGTTCATACATTCTTTGAAATTGAAGTTTTAAAAAATCACCATCTTTGAACGTTATTATTAACCAGTTTTCAGTTCCATTTTTTCTGTTAGGACCGAAATTAAAACCACCCGACATTTCACTGTAATATGAATGAAGTTTAAATTCTAGTTTAGCAATTTCTGAAATATTTATTTTCTCTCCTTTGATTGATAAACAATTTTCAGAAAAAACCAATTGCCCTTTTAGTAATTTATTTTGCTTAATGATTTTTCCATAATTTATTATTCCCCAAACTACAGGAATAACATAAAAGGTTAAGAATATTATAGGAACGACAATTGAGTTTACTGATTCTGGGATTGAAATTGTTGTTTGGAGTACTATGAATATTATAAAAGTAGGTAAACCAAAAAGGTATACAACCTTATTCATGCTTAGCCATTTAGTCAGCTTTGGTTCGTATAGGTTAAATTTTATTTCCATTCCCAATTTAATTCGTCAATAATTTCAAGTCCTATTGCCTTGAATTCAGTTCTTATTATTTCTAAGCTGTCAATTTCTCTCTTAGGAATCATCAAAAACATCCCTGTAGATATTTTCAAAAAGAAATGGTTTTTAGTTTCACTAATTCCTTCAATTTCTTTCAGTTTTATTTTCCCTTCTCCAGTTTTATCTTTTGTGTAGATGTGGTCTTTGGTAAATTCTAGTTTTTCAATTTCTCCAAATCGTTTTTGGTATTTCTCATCACTTAATTTTTTGTAGTGTTTTTTTAATCTCCAATTGAAATATTTAGGAAAAAATAGCCTGCAGATTAGTGTAGAGAATCCGCAATAAACAGTCAATTCGAAATTGTTCTGAAAATAAAATAAAAGTCCAAAAATTAATGAAAACGTAGTTAGAAGAATCCAACTGATTTTCTTTTTTTTCATTATTCGTTTCGATTTAGATGCAGCAAAAAGCTGAAATTCTAAAAAGTCATTTTCTTCTATTTTGTACTCAAATTTCATTTGTTGTAATTGTGTTGAATATTTAGATAAACATGTATTACGTTTATATCGATTATCTAATTGGTTCATCCCTTTTTCTTACTCCGATAAATGTACAAATATTTCAAACACAAATTATCAAATAAAACTACTCCTTCATCCTAAACCCTATTTGCACTCCAGCTATTAGCGTAATAAATCCAATAACTATAAAGGCAGCTTGAAGCCCGTATACATCTGCAATTATACCAGAGCTTAATGCGCCAATGGCATAGCCTAAATCTCTCCACAACCGGTAAACCCCAATACATTCTGCTCTTTGTTCGGGATGTGTATAATCTGCTATTGCAGCTAAAAATACTGGGTAAACCAAAGCAGTTCCAATTCCTAATAATACTGCAGCTATAAAAATGGTTTGGTAGCTTATAGAGTTTGCAATCATAAAAATTCCAATTGCTTGAATAAGCATTCCCAACACGAGCAGTATTTTTTTAGAATATTTGTCTCCAAGAGCTCCAGTAAATAGTTGTCCTAATCCCCAAATAGTTGGGTAAACAGCAGCAAGTATACCAATCTCTGCAATACTAAAAGAAAGAGAGTACAGGAAAATAGGAAGTAATCCCCACATCATCCCATCGTTTAGGTTGTTTGCTAATCCAGCGAGCGTAATACTCGAGAGGTTTGGATTAGAGAAAGTAGTTTCCTTAAAAACACTTTTTAGCTTAGGTACTGTACTAGTTTGACTTTCTAACTTCGCAAAGGAACGTGTGTCTTTTACGAATAATATTGAGGTGCTGAGTCCTAAAAAAACCAATGCAAAAGCAATGTAAAATGGGTAGGGATGAAGTCCGTATTCGCTGGCTATAAATGCACTTAAAAAAGCCATTATACCCACAGCTAAATAACCTGCCGATTCATTTATTCCCATGGCAAGACCTCTGTTTTTAGGTCCTACTAAGTCAATTTTCATGATGACGGTACTCGACCAAGCTAAACCTTGGCTAATCCCCAAAAATACATTTGCCCATAAAAACCAAGTCCAACTTTGCGCATAAAACAATAGAAAAGGTACTGGTATTGCAAATATCCAACCCGCAACCAAAAGTCGCTTACGGCCGTATTTATTTGCTAGCCTTCCCATTAAATAGTTGGTAAGGGCTTTACTTATTCCAAAGACAACTATAAAACTAAGAATGGCTGTTTTCACAGCCATTCCAAATTCTACTTCTGCTATTTGTGGGAGTATAGAGCGCTCTAAGCCCACCATTCCTCCTACAAAAGCATTTACCAATACCAACAGTAAAAACTGTGGTAGGTTTTCCTTTAAACCTAGTATTTTAGTTGAGTTTTCTTTCAAGTTTACTCACACTTTTTTTTGCAGCAAAAATGTAAATTGTCGTAGGCTATTGGATCTGCTAGAACAGAATCTGCAGAATAACCTAGGTCACTAATAAGGTTTCTAATATGAGCAGCAGAGGTTCTGTCGTTGCGGTAACGAACGGTTAGTACTCCAGTTTCCACATCCATTTCTGCGTATTTAAGGCCTTTCTCAAAAACTAAATTTTTATCGATAATAAGTTCCTTACACATATCGCAAACGGCAGAGGTTTGAATCTCTACGGTTTCAACTTTTTTGGTTTTATTTTGTGCCATTGTAGATGTTGAAAGTACTACGGCTAATATCCATGCTAAATTTTTCATGTTGTTTTTTTTAATCGTTAAATTTTACTCTAATCCCCGAATACACTTTTCTTCCCATTACAGGACCCCAAATCATAGCGGCGTCAAAGTCTTCTGAGAATGGATTGTCTACACTTCTAATTGGGTTTTTCTGTGTATAGTTTAAGGCATTTTCAATTCCTATATACCAGTCAAACTTTTTAAATCTTCGCGTAAATTGACCAGACAATAAATTGAAATTTGGCGACCATGCTTCTTCAATTTCTCCTTTAGCAGGTATTCTACTTGGGCCTATATTTTGTAGGGTTACGTTAATATCCCACTTATTCTGCCATGCAGAATACGCTACCTGAGCTAGTGATCGGTATTTTGCAACAAAGGGCATATAGTCGGCTCCTTGGTTTCCTGTATAGGTTGTTTTTGTCTCGTTCCACTTTTGAGCGAATTTCAATTCCAATCCTTCTACTGGTTCTATTGAAGCATCAATTTGTAAACTGGTAGAATACGATTCTCCCTCTAAATTATAAATCCTAATCTTGTCTCCCTGTTCTATGTCTACTACCACTTGATTGTTAAAGTCTGTTTGGTATAGATCGAGATTAAAAGTAGTTTCCTTATTTAGAATTGAGAAGCAATAGGTGAAATTAAACCCGTAATTCCAGGCAACTTCAGCATCTAAGTTTTCATAGGCACCCATTTCTAAAGTTCTTGCGCTAAAGAAGTACGAAATATTTTCTGCCAGTACATTTGCCTGCCTATGTGCTTTTCCTGCCGAAGCTCTAATAACCATTGTTTCAATAGGGTTAAAACGTAAGTGCAAACGTGGACTGTACCACATGCCCCATATTTTGGAATGATCGGCACGGATTCCTAAAATACTCGAAAAGCGTTCACCACTTTTATAAGAAAGTTCTCCAAAAGCACCTAAGGTTCTATCATTTCTGATGAACTCTAAGTCATCTAAGCTTTCTTTGTAATTGTCGGCATAGTAACTTAAACCCATTTTATAAGTGGTTTTATCGCCACCAAAATTAGATTGAAAAATGGAGTTTAAATATAAGCTATGTTGCATTCCCGAATACAAAGAGCCACCAAATAAGGTCTCTTGATTGTGGTATCGTAGAGAAGTAATAATCCCTAAACTAGTTCCAGGCTTGTTGAAAATAAAACCTGTTTTAGAATGAAACTCTGCTTGTTCGGTATCCATAATTACCTCATATGGAGCTACAAATTCATCCGTATCAGAAACCACTGGACTTAATTGTCCAGTAATTCTATTTTCGTCTAAGTAACGAACACCAAACATAATATGTCTGTTATCGAATCCTGTATATTCCCAACGGTTTAATAAGGTTAAGCGATTCATCTCTGGGTCGTCTGCAAAGCCATCACCATTTTGGTCTACCGATTGCCCTTGGTAGGAGTAGTGACCTAATAAAGCTGTTTTCCAATTGTTTTTTATTGGAGTAGATGCAATGAAGTTGTTTTCTATAGTTCCTGTACTACTCACATAAGTATTCCAGAATAATTTGTCTGCTGTACTAGGTTTAAATAACTCTACATTTATCTGTCCACTTAGAGATTCAAATCCGTTTACTACCGAACCTGTACCTTTGGCAACTTGAATAGATTCTATCCAAGATCCAGGTAAATAGTTGAGTCCGTACGATGCAGAAAGCCCTCTTAGTAAGGGCATATTTTCGGCTAGAATTTGTGTGTAAACACCGTCTATTCCTAACATTTGTATTTGCTTCGCTCCAGTAATAGCATCCGTAAAACTTACATCTACCGATGGGTTTGTTTCGAAGCTTTCGGAGAGGTTACAGCAGGCAGCTTTTTGTAGTTCTGCGCTAGAGATCCATTCTAAATTCGTTGTTTGTAATAAAGACTTAGCATTCGATTTTTGACGGTCTACTAACTGTACTTCATCTAAAATAGAAGGCTCTAAAACAAACTTTAGTTCTTTGGCCTTTTTTAAAGTAATGGTATCACTTTCGTAGCCTACAAAACTTGCAATAATAGGATGCGGAAAGCTATTGTGTGCATGAACCATAAAGGCGCCATTAATATCTGTTACCGAGCCTTTTTGTTCTTTCGGACAAAAGACGTGGGCTCCAGGAAGTGGCTGTAGCTTTCCTTTGGCATCGCGCTCGTAAACGTAGCCTTTAATTTCGTGTTTTGTGTGATTTACCTGTGCGTAAACACCGCTTACTCCTACTATAAAACATAGCAAGAGACTGAGAGATTTTCTCATATCTAAATTGTAATTAAATGAATGTTCTTTTTAACGGATGTTAAAAAGAGATCAAATAAGGTAGGTCTGAATTGCACATAAAATTGCGCGTGCCGATTTAGGCGGTGGTAAACTGTAATCTGTAAGTGTATACTGAACACTGTATACTTTAGTAATAGACTGGTGTATATAAGTCTGAGTACTTAAAAAGTCTATCGCAGGGATGAACTTTTGAAATTCATTTATCAAGACTTCAAAGTCGAATTGAACGTATTTACTAAAAGATAAATCGCAGCTATTATGGCTTTTGTCTGCACATGAACAATCTGGAATTTCTGCAATTTCAATACAACAACAAGCTCCTTTATCTTTTTCTTGAGCACAAACAGGAATCACTTCAGCATCTAAACAAACCTCCCAGTTATAGGTGAAACCCATACTTAGCATAGCCACAAAAAAGGCTAATCCGAGTGCGGGGATTCTTAAAAGAGTGTGTTTTAGTTTGTTCATTGCGATCAAATATAAGGCTTATTTAGTTAATGATCAATCGTCAATTCATCATTAACAATTCATTAGTATATTCTAGTATAAAAACTTGTTATATGGATAACGTCTCGTATGGATTTCTTTTACCAAATCGTATACGGTTGTTTTAAATTCATTCCAATTCTGTTTTTCATGAGCTGAAATAAAAATGCAATTATTGTTCATCTTAGACATCCATGTTTTTTCCCAATCATCTAAAGAGTTATTTGCTCTTGTACGAGGCGTTAAATCGTCCTCATCTTTTTTAACGTAGGAAAACAGGTCAATTTTATTAAAGACCATTAAAGTGGGTTTGTCGGAAGCTTGAATTTCGTCTAAAATCTTATTTACCGATTCCACTTGTTCTTCAAAATGCTCATGCGATATGTCTACAACGTGAATTAGAAAATCAGATTCTCTAACTTCATCTAGGGTAGATTTAAACGACTCTACGAGTTGTGTAGGCAACTTTCTAATAAACCCTACAGTATCGGAAAGTAAGAAAGGTAAATTTTCAATCACCACTTTACGCACCGTAGTATCTAGGGTAGCAAATAGTTTGTTTTCGGCAAAAACTTCCGATTTACTAAGGGCATTCATAATAGTCGATTTCCCAACATTGGTATAACCAACCAATGAAACACGAATCATTTGTCCTCTATTTTTACGCTGTGTAGCCATCTGTTTATCGATGGTTTTTAGCTTTTTTTGTAAAAGCGTAATGCGTTCGCGGATAATACGTCTATCGGTTTCAATTTCCGTTTCTCCAGGTCCTTTCATCCCAATACCACCTTTTTGTTTAGAAAGGTGTGTCCATAAATTGGTTAGTCGTGGTAAAAGATATTGGTATTGAGCTAGTTCTACTTGGGTACAAGCGTGTGCTGTTTGCGCTCTACCTGCAAAAATATCGAGTATAAGATTGGTTCGGTCTAAAACTTTACGGTCGCCAAAAACCTCTTCTATATTTCGCAGTTGCGAAGGAGAAAGCTCATCATCGAAAATAACAATCTCTATATCGTTCTCCTGTACAAAATGAGCGATTTCTTTTATTTTACCCGAACCTATAAAGGTCTTGGGGTTTGTTTTAGCCATTTTTTGGGTAAAACGCTTTATAGGCGTTGCTCCAGCAGTTTCAGCTAAAAAGGCTAATTCATCTAAATATTCCTTAGACTTTTTCTCGTTTTGGAACTGAGTTATCACACCTATTAAAACGGCTTTCTCTCCCGTAGGAACTATTTCTACTCTTTGCGACATAAATATGTTTTATAGCCAAACAGACCAAGGAATTCTACTTAAAATTAAAACTAAGGCAATTAAATAATACACCGATTTCACCTTGTGTTTTAAGCTATCTGCAATTTCTTTTTTAGATTTTGAATAAGCCATTGTGATAAACACAATCGCAATAATCATCATTAATGGGTGTTCTAATGCGTACAAACGCAATGTAGAATCTTTCATAGCAGCTCCCATATCGCTCAATGCAGTTACACTTTTAGGGCTAATAAAATACAATGCCATTCCAATAAGTAATTGAATATGAGCCAAAATTAAAACGATTAAACCATTTTTTCTGTGCGCATCGGTATGTACTTGATTCGTGCGATATGCAATAAACGATTTTACCAATGCCAATACCAAAACGGTAAGTAGTAAATACGGTAAAAAGCTGTGTAAGTGTTTTAATCCTGTGTACATAGTTTGGGTTTTAATTCAAGCAAATTTACTAATTTCAATCAGCTAAGCGCTAAAAAACTGAAAATTGGTAAAACGTGAAACGGAAGACGAGAATCGTGAAACGCAAATGGTAAAATGGAATATTTAGCTTGTTTGTAAAACTGAGCTTGTCGAAGTACATCTGAGTGTATCGAAGGGCTTACCTAATGACTCCTGTATTCTACACCTACAAACTAGCAAGCATTCAAAGAAATAGATTAATTTCACGCTTTAAAATAACATCAATTATGAAATACATAAGTGTCTTAGTCTTTTGTTTAGCTAGTGTACTGCAGGTTACCGCACAAGAGAATTTTCCTGTGAACGGAGTGGCATCAACTTACGATGTGGTACATGCATTTATTAATGCAGAAATCCATATAGATGCTCAAACGAGTATAAAAAGAGGGGTTTTACTGGTTAAGAATAAAGAAATCCTAAATGTAGGACAGTCTATAACTATTCCCGAAAACGCCATTATTCACAATCTTGAAGGAGCACATGTGTACCCTTCTTTTATAGATCCATACAGTAATTATGGTCTTTCTGAGGAGAAAAACTCCAAATGGAATCCACGCCCACAATTCGAAAGTGCTACTTCTGGTGCTTACTCATGGAACCAAGCTTTAAAGCCCGAATTTAATACTGCAACAGTGTTTGTTCCTAATTCCTCTAAGTCCAAATCGTATAGAGAAATAGGTTTTGGTTCGGTTCTTTCTTTTAGAGCTGACGGTATTATAAGAGGTTCTTCGGCATTGGTGAGCTTAGGTTCTGGAGAAGCGCAAGAGGAATTAATTTCTTCTTCTGTATTCGCACATTATTCGTTCGACAAAGGTAGCTCTAGTCAAAATTACCCAAGCTCTTTTATGGGTTCTATAGCTCTTTTACGACAATCTATTTACGATGCTATATGGGCAAGCCACAATAAAGATTACAGTAATTTGAGCTTAGTAGAGTTACATAAAAACCTTAAGTTAAAACCTATTATTGAAGTCGATAATCACTATGCTATTCGCAATGCTACCGATATAGGAGAGGAGTTTAAAATGAATTTTATTATTAAAGGTTCTGGAGATGAGTATTTGAGCCTAGCGGATATTAAAGATTCTAAAACGCAATTTATCCTTCCTTTAAATTTCCCTGAATCCTACGATGTTAGCGATCCATACGATTGTTTAGACTTGAGTTTAGAGACAATGAAGCACTGGGAATTAGCTCCTGCCAATGCTTCATTATTGGCTTCTGCAGGTGTGTCTTTTGCTTTTACAGCGTACGATTTAAAGAACAAAAGTGACTTTTTAAAACAGGTTCGAAAAACGGTTGAATATGGTTTGTCTAAAGAAAGTGCATTCAAAGCATTAACTACAATTCCTGCAAAAATGCTGAATGTTGAAGATCAATATGGCTTGCTTAAAAAAGGAATGAAAGCAAACTTCCTGATTTTCGATAAAGACTTATTTGACAAAGAAAGCTCCCTTTTAGAAAATTGGGTACACGGAGTTGGGTTTACCATCAACTCTATACAATCACACGACTATAGAGGTTCTTATGTTTTAAAAATCGACGGTGCTATTTTGCCATTTGAGATTAGCGGAACACCAGAGAAACTTAAAGCTGAGATTACCAATAAAGACACTTTGAGTGTTTCTTTTAAAGTTGAAAATAACCTTGTTAGTATTTCTTATAAAGATGAAAACAAAGAATTAATTCGTTTGAGTGGAGAGGGTTTAGATCCAATTGAAGGAGAAGGACAAATGGCAAATGGCGATTGGGTTTCTTTTGTGTTAAAAAGAAAATCTGCTTTTGTAGAAAAACCAACTGAAAGCAAAAAAACGAAACAACTAATAGACGTAAATAAGATTCAGTTGTTGAACGAAATGGGGGAACAATGGTCGCCAAATATGGCTTATGGTTGGACTGAAAAACCTCAACAAAAAGCCGTTCTTTTTACCAATATCACACTTTGGACAAATGAAAAAGAAGGGGTCTTAGAGAATTCCTCTTTGGCAATTTATAAGGGTGAAATTATAGCAGTTGGGAACGACGCAGTAAATGTGATTAAAAATAAATACGCTTTCGAAATTATTGATGGGGAAGGCAAACATTTAACTTCTGGGATCATAGACGAGCATTCGCATATAGCTCTGAGGAGTGTAAACGAAGGTACGCAGGCTAGTTCTGCAGAGGTACGAATGTCTGATGCTCTTCGTCCGAATGATGTAAATATTTACCGACAATTGGCGGGTGGTGTTACCACTTCTCAATTACTGCATGGCTCGGCAAATCCTATTGGTGGACAAGCAGCTTTAATTAAAATGCGTTGGGGTGCTAGTGCCCAAGAAATGCTTTTTGAAGATGCAAAACCGTTTATAAAATTCGCCCTCGGAGAAAATGTTAAACAGAGTAATTGGGGTTCTTACTCACGGATTCGTTTTCCGCAAACTCGTATGGGAGTGGAGCAAGTTTATTTTGATTCTTTTACAAGAGCTAGAGCTTACGAAAAGAAATGGAATTCGTGGTTTAGATTATCTATAAGTCAGAAAAAAGAAAGTAAAATGCCTCATAAAGATCTCGACCTAGAATGTATTTTAGAGATCCTTAATGATCAAAGAGAAATTACGTGCCACTCGTACCGACAGTCCGAAATTAACATGCTCATGCAAGTTGCCGACTCCATGAATTTTACACTAAATACATTTACTCATATTTTAGAAGGCTATAAAGTAGCTGAAAAGATGAAAGCACACGGAGCAGGAGCTTCCACTTTTTCCGATTGGTGGGCATATAAATACGAGGTAAATGATGCGATTCCGCACAATGGGTCTTTGTTGAACGACATGGGTATTGTAACTGCTTTTAATTCTGACGATGCCGAGATGGCGAGACGCTTAAATCAGGAAGCCGCAAAAGCGGTTAAATATGGAAATACCTCCGAAGAAGATGCGTGGAAATTTGTAAGCTTAAATCCTGCTAAATTGTTTCATATAGATCATAAAGTAGGAAGTTTAAAAGCAGGAAAAGATGCAGATATTGTTCTTTGGTCTACGCATCCTATGTCTATTTATAGTAAGGCAGAACAAACCTATGTAGATGGTCGATTGTATTATTCTATTGAATTAGATGCTGAAAATCGATTGCGAAATGATGAAGAACGCAATCGATTAATTCAGAAAATGATCGGGGCAAATAAAGGAGGTTCTTCAGGTAAGAAAATTACCAAAGACCGTAGCTACCATTTCCACTGCAACGACTAGTACTGCTTAAATAACACAAAGAATTTTTCAAGAAATGCATATCGATATGAAAAAAATAACCCTTTTAAGTTTTTGCTTCTTCCTCTTTACCCTTGGTTTTGCGCAAACGCCAGCCAAAAATCAAAGCAAACGCATTATGTTGTATGGTGCTACGGCACATATAGGAAATGGCGACATTATAGAAAACTCATTAATCGTTATAGAAAACGGAAAGATAACCTCTGTTGAAGATGCGACTCATGTTAGAATTGATATTTCGAATGCGGAGTACTTCGATGTAATTGGAAAGCATATTTATCCAGGATTTATATTGCCAAACACCACCTTGGGTTTGGCAGATATTGATGCTGTTCGTGCAACAAGAGATTTTGATGAGGTAGGAGAGCTCAACCCTCATATCCGAAGTATTATCGCGTACAATACAGATTCTCCTGTGCTACCAACCATACGTACTAATGGAATTTTAGTAGGACAAATAACTCCCAAAGGAGGGATGATTTCGGGTACTTCGAGCATTGTAGAGTTTGATGCTTGGAATTACGAAGATGCCTTGTATAAGGAAGATGATGGAGTACACTTAAACTGGCCTCGAAAACCTTGGTTGTATGGAGATCATGAACATGCTGAAAAATCTAAAGATCATTTTACAGAGGATTTAATAGCCATGGAAGAGTTCTTTGAGAAGGCCAAAGCTTACTACCTTACAAACAAGCCTCAGCTTGACATTAGTTTACAGGCTATGGAAGGTCTTTTCGATGGGTCTAAACAGCTTTTTATACACGTTAGTTCTACCAAAGGGATAAAGCAAGCCGTATTGTTTTCTCAGAAAATGGGAATTAAAAAAATGGTTTTAGTGGGCGCAGAAGAGTCTTGGCGTATAGCCGATTTTATTGCAGAAAATGAAATCCCAGTTATATTAAATAGAGTCCATCGCCTACCAAGGCACAAAAGTGATGCAGTAGATGTGGCTTTTAAAACTCCTAAAATTTTACAAGATGCAGGTGTTTTATATTGTCTAGACTACGAAGGAGATATGGAACGAATGGGTTCTAGAAACTTGCCTTTTACAGCTGGTACTGCAGTAACTTATGGCTTAACTAAAGAGGAGGCTTTGATGACTATTACACTAAATACGGCTAAAATTTTAGGTATTGATGCTCGTTTGGGAAGTTTAGAAATAGGAAAAGATGCAACTTTATTTGTTTCCGATGGCGATGCTTTAGATATGATGACCAATAAGCTTAGTCATGCTTTTATTAGAGGGAAGCGTTTAGATTTAAACAATCACCAATCTGACTTATACCAGAAATACAAAGCGAAGTATAAAGAGCAATTGGAGATTGAAAATTTAGTAAAATAAATTTTCTAAAGCACAAAATAATTCATTTTGAAAATTCATTTTTAAGCTGTTTCACATGAAGTTTAGAGTACTTACCACAGAAGAATTAGCCCCTTTAAAAGATGATTTTATTAAGTTTCTTTCTGCCAATACTATTACTGGTGAAGACTGGGTTTCAATAAAAAAAGACAAACCAGAAGAAGCCGAAACACTTTTGGCTATGTTCTGTGATATCGTGTGGGAGAAATCTCTTGAGAAGATTAATTTTTTAGAACACAGAGATGAGAAATACCTAAAAGTATTCCGCTGTGGAAAAGAGAAAATTGAAATGGTAGGATTT